>OLFU01002005.1_pt1 | contig 17494 bp, 14 predicted proteins | sample 1605161 | NCBI WGS metagenome assembly OLFU01 (sample SAMEA3888914, study PRJEB22519) | human gut metagenome | biome: human gut; feature: human-associated habitat; material: faeces | place: Denmark | collected 2011
GCGGGCGGCTATCAGGTGGGCAGCCGTGGCTCTGTCGGCTCCTCCGCTGTGGCGCACTTTTCCGGCATCTCGGAGGTGAACAGTCTGCCGCCCCACTACCGCTGTCCTAAGTGCAAGCACAGCGAGTTCATCACCGACGGCAGCGTGGATGATGGCTTTGACCTGCCGGATAAAAACTGTCCCAATTGCGGCACCCGGATGCTGGTGGACGGCCACGACATCCCTTTCGAGACCTTCCTTGGTTTCTACGGCGACAAGGAGCCTGATATTGACCTGAACTTCTCGGGAGATTATCAGAGTAATGCGCATAAGTATACAGAGGTTATCTTTGGTGCGGGTCAGACATTCCGTGCCGGAACGGTAGGTACACTGGCGGACAAGACCGCATTCGGTTATGTAAAGAATTATTACGAAGAACATGGACAGGGTAAAAGAAAATGTGAGATTGACCGTATCGTACAGGGGTGTACGGGAATCCGCCGAAGTACCGGACAGCATCCGGGAGGAATCATTGTACTTCCGCTTGGCGAAGAGATCAACTCTTTTACACCGGTACAGCATCCGGCGAATGATATGACGACGGATATCGTCACCACACATTTCGATTACCATTCGATAGACCACAACCTGTTAAAGCTTGATATTCTCGGACATGATGATCCGACTATGATCAAGACACTGGAGGAATATATCAGTTCCCCGGCGATGGACAACGAATATAATGAGACGGATAACCGTTTTGATGCTACGAAGATCCCACTGGATGATCCGGGGGTAATTTCTTTGTTTCATGATACATCGGCACTTGGTATCAAGCCGGATGATATCGGCGGATGTCCGGTCGGATGCCTTGGGATCCCGGAATTTGGAACTGATTTCGTTATCCAGATGGTAGTGGATACAAAGCCGAATACAATTTCGGATCTGATCCGTATCTCCGGTCTGTCACATGGAACGGACGTGTGGCTGAATAATGCACAGGAACTGATCCGGAGCGGAAAGGCAACCATTTCCACGGCAATCTGTACCCGTGATGATATCATGACCTATCTGATCAATAAGGGGATGGACAGTGAGGAATCATTTACCATTATGGAGCGTGTCCGTAAGGGAACCGTTGCAAAAGGAAAATGTAAAGAATGGCCGGAGTTCAAAAAAGACATGGCAGAACACAATGTACCCGACTGGTATGTCTGGTCCTGTGAACAGATCAAATACATGTTCCCGAAAGCGCATGCGGCAGCATACGTTATGATGGCATACCGTATCGCATACTGTAAGATCAACTATCCACTGGCATATTATGGGGCGTATTTTGGAATCCGTGCAGATGCATTTTCTTACGAGATTATGTGTCAGGGGAAGGAAAAGCTTCAGTACTATATTGATGATTACAACCGCCGTTCTGCGACACTCAGTAAAAAAGAACAGGATACGATGAAGGATATGAAGATTGTGCAGGAGATGTATGCAAGAGGATTCGAATTTGAGCCGCTTGATATCTACAAAGCACAGGCGACAAAGTTCCTGATCGTAAACGGCAAGCTGATGCCGCCACTTTCGAGTATCGACGGTATGGGAGAAAAAGCTGCCGAGGCAGTTGCAGAAGCATCTAAAGACGGAACTTATCTGTCACTGGATGACTTCAGACAGAGAACAAAAGCAAGTAAGACCGTTATTGACACGATGGTAGAGCTTGGGATCCTTGCAGATCTTCCGGCATCGAACCAGCTGTCATTGTTTGATTTTTAGAGTGCCAGATAGCAAAAAAGCAGGAGAAAGATAACAGATGGGAAGAATGAAACAGTCACAGATTACATACTGGTGTCACGAGATCATCCGCTCGCAGGCAGAAGAAGGCGGATATTATATCGATGCGACCATGGGAAAGGGGAATGATACCCTGTTCCTGTGTGAGCTTGCCGGAGAAAAAGGAAAGGTACTTGCATTTGATATTCAACAGGAAGCTCTGGATGTGACGAAAGAATTACTGAAAACGCATGGAAAAGAAATGCAGGCAGAATTAATTCTGGATGGTCATGAACATATGGACCGGTATGCCGGAAAAGAGAGTGCAGACGTGATCTGCTTTAATTTCGGATATCTTCCGGGAGGCGATCATAATCTTGCAACCACATACAGGACCAGTATTGAGGCAATCGGAAAAGGCCTTGGCATATTGAAACACGGTGGTATGATGAGCCTGTGCATTTACAGCGGCGGAGATACCGGGTTTGAAGAGAAAGAAAAAATCCTGGAATATGTGAAAGCACTTCCGGGAAAAGAGTATACCGTGATCGTCAATGAATACTATAACCGGAAGAACTGTCCGCCGATGCCGGTATTTATCTTCAAGGAATAAGTCGGATGATGACAGGAATCGGAAAAGGATAAATCAGAAATGAGGGTATGCAGATGAGAAGAAAAGACAGAGAAGTAATAGAGATGGAAGAAATCCAACAGATTTTTGATGAATGCAAGGTGTGCAGAATCGGGATCATGGATGAGAACGGGCCGTATATTGTGCCGGTGAACTATGGATACGTAAGGGAAGAAGGAAAAGTGATCCTTTATATCCATGGTGCAAGAGAAGGAAAAAAGATCGATCTGATCAGAAAAAATGCAAATGTCGGAGTTGAAATTGATTACAGACATGAACTGGTGGAAGGAGATACCGCATGTCAGTACAGTTATTACTATGCAAGTATCATCGGAAAAGGAGCTGCAAGTATTATCGATAATCCAAGAGAAAAGCTAAAGGCCCTGAATGTTATCATGAAGCACCAGACCGGCAGAACATTTGATGAATTCCAGAAAAATCCAAATCTTGAAAAAGCGGTAGCAATCATTCGTATAGACCTGAATGAGTATAGCTGCAAGAAACATATATAAAAAACCATGTTTCTGCCAAATTAATGCTTTAACTCGCGAAAGTATTGTGTTATACTATTACAAGGTGGCGTAAATGGAATGCCGCTTACACGAAAGGATGGAAAAGAAGTATGTCAGAAAAAGTAATTATGCTTGGAAACGAGGCGATTGCCAGAGGTGCATATGAGGCCGGAGTAAAGGTTTCGGCAGCATATCCAGGTACGCCTAGTACAGAGATCAGTGAGAACCTGGTCAAATATAAAGACAGTTTATACTGCGAGTGGTCACCGAATGAAAAAGTTGCGACAGAAGTAGCGATCGGTGCATCTGTAGCGGGGGTACGTGCGATGTCCTGTATGAAGCACGTTGGATTTAATGTGGCAGCAGACCCTACATATACAGTTTCTTATATGGGTGTAAACGGAGGACTTGTCATTGTTGTTGCGGATGATCCGGGACTTTACAGTTCTCAGAATGAGCAGGATACAAGAATGGTAGCACGTGCGGCACAGCTCCCTGTTATCGAGCCTTCAGACAGTTCAGAAGCAAAAGAATTTATCAAAGTAGCATTTGATCTGAGTGAGAAATTTGACCGTCCGTTTGTTTACCGTACAACAACAAGACTGGCACATTCCCAGGGACTTGTAGAATTAAACGAACGCAAAGAAATAGAAGATAAACCATATGAGAAGAATATCCGCAAGAATGTTATGATGCCAGGAAATGCAAAACTCCGCCACGTAGAGATTGAAAAGCGCAATCTCGAACTTGCGGAAGCTGCTAATACACTTCCAATCAACAAAGTAGAGATGAATGACACAAAGATCGGTGTAATCACCAGCGGTATTCCATACCAGTATGTAAAGGAAGCACTTCCGGAAGCATCTGTATTAAAACTTGGTATGGTAAATCCGCTTCCAAGAAAGCTGATCGAAGAATTTGCTTCAAAAGTAGATACCTTATATGTTGTAGAAGAACTGGACCCGGTGATTGAGACACAGGTTAAATCCTGGGGCATCAAAGCGATCGGAAAAGAAATCTTCACGGTACAGGGGGAATACAGTGCCAATATGCTCCGTGAGGCAATTCTGAAAGAAGAACTTGATATCAGTAAGCCTGCGCAGGCACCGGGAAGACCACCAATCTTATGTCCGGGATGTCCACACAGAGGTGTGTACTATGTACTGAACAAGTTAAAGATTCATGCGGCAGGTGACATTGGCTGTTATACACTGGGCGCAGTAGCACCACTTAGTGTTGTGGATACAACCATCTGTATGGGAGCAAGTATTTCAAGCCTTCATGGTATGGAAAAGGCAAAAGGAAAAGAATATATTAAGAACTGGGTTGCTGTGATCGGCGATTCTACATTTTTACATACGGGTGTCAATTCTCTGATGAATATGATGTATAACAAAGCAACAGGAACCGTCATCATCTTGGATAACTCTACAACCGGTATGACCGGACATCAGGATCATGCGGCAACAGGAAAGACACTGCAGGGAGATCCGACATATGCAATTGATATTCCGGCATTATGTCGTGCAATAGGTGTTAAGAATGTGGTAGAAGTCAATGCAAGAGATATTCAGGCTGTGGAAAAGGCTGTAAAAGAAGAGATTGCCAAAGATGAAGTATCCGTGATCATTACGAAGACACCATGTGTACTTCTGGACAAATCAAAGAAACCGTTATATCAGACGCATACAGATAAATGTAAGAAGTGTGGTATGTGCATGAAACCTGGATGTCCTGCAATGACAAAAAATGCTGACGGAACAGTGTCCATCGATGATACGATGTGTACTGGATGCGGACTTTGTGCAAGCCTGTGTAAATTCGATGCGATTGAGTTAGTAAAGGAAGGTGACAGATAATGGCAACAAAGAATATTATGATCGTCGGAGTCGGCGGACAGGGAACACTGCTTACCAGCAGAATCTTAGGAGGACTTGCCATTACCGGCGGATATGACGTAAAACTTTCCGAAGTACATGGAATGGCTCAGCGTGGAGGAAGCGTTGTAACATTTGTAAGGTACGGAGAACAGGTGGCAGAACCAATCGTAGAAGAAGGGCAGGCAGATGTGATTATCGCATTTGAACGTCTGGAAGCACTGAGATATGCACATTTCCTGAAAAAAGACGGAGCATTGATCATCAATGACTGGAGAATTGATCCGATGCCGGTTGTGATCGGGGCAGCAGAATACCCGGAAGACATTATTGAAACACTGGGGAAAGATCACAAAGTATATACAGTAAATGCAACAGAAGAAGCAAAAAAAATCGGTAATTCCAGAGTATTCAATCTGATTGTGCTTGGAGTTGCAGCACAGCACATGGACTTTACAAAAGAACAATGGTATGAGGTGATTGAAAAGACAGTTCCTCCGAAAACTATTGAGATAAATAAAAAGGCATTTGATGTTGGTTATCATTTATAAGGAGGTACATAAGAGGTTATGGCAAAGGTAGCATTAAAGGACTGGAAAGAACAGATCAGAGATCCTAAGATTGAATGCATGAGCAGGGATGAGATGACTGCACTTCAGAGTGAACGTCTGGTAAAGCAGGTTAAGAATGTATATGATCACGTAGAATTTTATCGCAAGAAAATGGATGATATGGGAATCGAACCGGGAGATATCAAGGGGATTGAAGATATCGGTAAACTTCCATTTACGACAAAAGAAGATTTAAGAGCGAATTATCCATTCGGACTTCTGGCTGTCCCACAGGAAAAGATCGTCAGAGTGCAGGGAACATCAGGAACAACCGGTAAGCTGACTCTTGCTTCTTATACACAGAAAGATATAGATGTATGGGGAGAATGTGTGGCAAGAGGACTTACGATGGCAGGACTTACTGCAGAGGATCGTCTGCATATCTGCTATGGATATGGCTTGTTTACAGGAGGAATGGGACTGGATTTCGGAGCAAGAAAGCTTGGAGCAATGGCTATTCCGATGTCAGCAGGTAATACAAAAAGACAGTTGATGTGTATGGAAGATTTTGGTGCGACTGCATTTGCATGTACTCCATCTTATGCTTTATATCTGGCAGAAGCTGCCAACGAGGCAGGCATCGTAGATAAGCTTCGGTTAAAAGTAGGAATCAATGGCGCAGAGCCATGGACAGAAGAGATGCGTCTGAAGATTGAAGAACTGTTAAATGTTAACTGTTTTGATATCTATGGATTGTGTGAGATTACAGGTCCGGGTGTTGCACTGGAATGTATCCATCATAAAGGAATGCATGTATATGAAGATTATTTCTATCCGGAAGTATTGAATCCGGCAGATCATACACCATGTGCAGACGGGGAGACAGGAGAACTTGTATTTACCACACTTGTAAAAGAAGGTATGCCGTTACTTCGTTACAAAACAAAGGATCTTACAAGTATTGATCATTCTACGTGTGAGTGTGGAAGAACGCTTCCTAGAATTTCCAAGTTCAAAGGCCGTACAGATGATATGAAGGTTATCCGCGGAGTCAACGTATTCCCGACACAGGTAGAGACAGCCCTGCTTTCTATCGGAGGCGGTGTTGCACCACATTATATGATGATCGTAGATCGTGAAAATAACCTGGATGTACTGACTGTAATGGTAGAAGTAGATGAAAAATATTTTTCAGATGAGATCCGTAAGCTGGATGAACTGAAGAACAAAGTTGCTGCAGTACTGAAACAGGCACTTGGTGTTGCAGTAAGAGTAAAACTTGTAGAGCCTAAGACAATCGAAAGAAGCGAAGGCAAGGCAAAACGTGTCATTGATAACAGAGGTTTATAAACAGGAGGGAATAACATGGGCGTAAGTAATACTGTACAACAGTTATCAGTTTTTTTGGAAAACAGAGAAGGACGTCTGGAAGAAGTATTGGATGTACTGGCAAAAAAAGGTGTGAATATTGTTGCACTGAGTCTTGCGGATACATCAGATTATGGAATGCTTCGTCTGATCGTCTCTGACCCGCACAAAGGACGTGCAGCATTAAAAGAAGCTGGAATTACAGCAATGCTGACAGATGTTGTAGCACTTCGTGTACCACATGCAACCGGTTCATTGAATAAAGCAATGCATCAGATTGTAGATGGAGAAGTGAATATTGAATATATGTATGCATTTGCAAATGGAGCAGATGCAGCAGCTGTATTAAAGAGTGATGATCCTGGAAGGGTGATCGATATTCTTAAAGGTAGTGGTTTCGACGTGTATAGCGCGGACGAGGCATATCGTGCTAATCAATAGAAGTGAAAGAGGAACAGTATGAGTGTAGACAAAAGCAGCGTTTTAAAAAAGTTACGGGAATCGGATGCCATCTATGTATTGATGTCTGATTGTACAAGAATGCCTTTCGTGGTATGTGATCCGGAAACGTATGATGATGAAGTGTTTGTATTCTTTTCAGAAGAAGATGCAATGCGCGGAGGACAGGAATTCCTGAAGGCGAATAATCCGTTAAAAATTTTTAATATTGAAAAAAAATACCTGCTTCCTTTCTATAGCAGTTTATTCCCAATCGGGGTGAACTGTATGGTAATCGGTAAAGGAACAGAAGAAGAGATTGCGATTCAGTTAGGGGAACTGGTTAGAAGACCGGAACAGAAGCCGGGCGAAGAACCGATTGAGAATCCGGAACTTCAGATTACTGCAATGTATTTTATGCAGAAGGTAAGAAGCCAGAAAGAATTAAAACTCACGGATGAATCAAAGGAACTGCAGGAAGAACTGATGGCACATTATCAGAGGGGCAGATATATCACGGCAATCAGTGAAGATAAAAAAATGCCGATTTTGAATAAAGATGACGGACAGGTACTGATGCCGATCTTTACAGACGTTCAGGAATTCCTGAAATTCCAGAATGAGAACAGAGATATGAAGTATACAATGGGAGTTGTCGAAGCAGCCAGAATTCCGGAAGCAATGGGCCCGGAAGTTACGGGAGTTGTGGTTAATCCATTTGGAATTGATCTTCAGCTGAATGTTTCAAGACCACAGAAATAATACTGAATAATACAGAAGAACCGGTCATCTGTGTATCTTCAGATGACCGGTTTGGCAGATATGATAAAAGCCAGATAACTGCAGTTATCTGGCTTTTTCTCATAATCCTCTCTCGTTAAGTCATGTATTACTTTTAAATATTTAAATCCGAAATAGATATATTTTAATATATAAAAGGTACATTAAAAACTTAGATTGTTGCGATTAGAGTGGTGTTACGTTAACAGCCTGTGGGCCCTTAGCACCTTCTGTAACTTCGTATTCCACTTCCTGACCTTCTTCAAGTGTCTTGAATCCTTCCATATTCAGTCCTGAATAATGAACGAATACATCATGACCCTCAGCGTCAGAAATGAAACCGTAGCCTTTTTGGTTGTTAAACCATTTTACAGTACCTTTCATGATTATACCTCCATAAAAATTATTAAATCGTGCAATTTATAAAAGTATTCTATGAATTACACTGTTGTCAGATTAGCATATATTGATAAAGTCGTCAATGAATTTAAGGAATGTTTTTGTGTTTTTATACAAAAAAGTAATCTACTTGACGAATGAACGGCAAACGTGTAAAGTATTATTGTTCATACTAATAAAGGTTTAAAAGGGTTGGAAAACTATGATTACATTGACTGGGAAAAAAATATCAGAAGGAATTGCAATCGGAAAACTTTCCTTTTATAAGCGGGATACAAAAGAGATTCGCAGAATCTATGTAAAAGATGTAGAAAAAGAGGTTATGCGTTTTCAGAAAGCAAGGCAGAAAGCGTTGCAGGAACTGAGGAATCTGTATGATTCGGCTTCTAAGGAAGTAGGTGAAGCGAATGCAGCTATATTTGAGATGCAGCAGATGATCCTTGAAGATCAGGAAATCATCAGGCAGATTACAAATATTATCGTAGAGCATAAGTTGAATGCAGAGTATGCTGTAAAAAATGCGGTGGAAAATGTACTGGCAAGTGCGGCAAAAAGTAATAAAAGTTATGTACAGGGACACGAAGCAGATATTAAAGATGTGTCGACAAGGGTACTTCGGATTCTTGCAAGGGCATGGAAAGATAAGATGCTGACAGATGAACCGTTTATACTGGCAGCCGGTGAATTATATCCAAGTGAGGCAGTAAAGCTTGATAAGAGCAAGATTCTTGGGTTTGTTACCAGATACGGAACAATTAATTCTCATACGGCAGTGCTTGCAAGAACAAAAGGAATTCCATCTGTGATCGGACTGGGAGAGTCTTTAAAGAAAGAATACGAAGGCAAGACCATTATTATCGATGGTTTTGAGGGAAAAGTATATATCGAACCTGATTATACAACGATTTCAAAGATGAAACAGAGACAAGATGAGAATCATACGCAGGTACAGAGTCTGGAACGTCTGAAGGGAAAAGAAAATATTACGCAGAGCGGACAAAAAATTGATGTGTGCGCGAATATCGGAAGCAGGGAAGACATTGAAAGCGTTCTGCGCAGTGATGCGGGTGGAATCGGATTATTCAGAAGTGAATTTATTTATATGGAAAATGGTCCGAAACTTCCGACAGAAGAACAGCAGTTTCAGGTATATCGTCTGGCAGCAGAAGCGATGGGAATGAAAAAGGTTGTGATCCGTACAGCAGATCTGGGCGGTGAAAAGATAGCAGAGTGTCTGGATCTGGGAGAAGAGAATAATCCTGAGATGGGATACAGGGGAATCCGTGTGTCACTGGATAAAGACGAGATATTCAAGACGCAGTTACGTGCAATTTTACGTGCATCTGCTTATGGAAAGATGTCTATTATGTTCCCGATGGTTACAGATGTAAAAGAAGTACAGCAGGCAAAACTGCTTCTGGAAAAGATAAAAAAAGAGTTAAAAGATGAGAAGATTCCGTTTAATGAAGAAATACAGATCGGAGTTATGATTGAAACACCGGCAGCGGTTATGATAAGCGGTGAACTGGCACGGGAGGCTGATTTTTTCAGTATAGGAACGAATGATCTGACGCAGCTTACACTGGGAATGGACAGAACAAATTCTAAACTGGATCATTTTTATAATCCGCATCATCCGGCATTGCTTAAAATGATACGTATTATTGCGAATAATGTACATCTGGAGGGAAAAACAATCAGCATATGTGGTGATCTGGCAGCAGATCTGGACATGACAGAACAATTCCTGCAGATGGGAATCGATGAGTTATCCGTAGCACCAAATCAGGTACTTGCTTTAAGAAAAAAAATAAGAGAGATACAGTAATTTTGTTGCCGTTATCTTATTTTTTGAGAGTATAAGGAGGAAAAGAGAAACATGTTGGAAAAATTATTTAAGCTCCGTGAGAACGGAACCGATGCCAAAACAGAGGTTATGGCAGGTATCACTACGTTCATGACTATGGCGTACATACTTGCAGTCAATCCGAGTATCCTGTCTGCAACAGGGATGGATTCCGGTGCAATCTTTACATCGACAGCGCTGGCTGCAATGATCGGTACATTCTTGATGGCGTTCTTCGCCAATTACCCGTTCGCACTGGCACCTGGAATGGGACTGAATGCATACTTTGCCTATACTGTTGTTCTTGGAATGGGTTATAAGTGGGAAGTTGCATTAACGGCAGTATTTGTAGAAGGTATCGTTTTCATCGTACTTTCACTTACGAATATCCGTGAGGCAATCTTCAATGCAATTCCGAAGAATCTGAAGTCGGCAGTAAGTGTCGGTATCGGATTATTCATTGCATTTATCGGACTTCAGAATGCGAATATCGTAGTAGGAGGTTCTACACTTCTGCAGTTATTCTCCATTGATGGATATAACAGTGCCAAAGGTGTGGAAGCTTCTATGAGTAACGTAGGAATCACGGTCATTCTTGCACTGATCGGTGTGGGAATTACAGGAATTCTGGTAATAAAGAATGTAAAGGGAAATATCTTATGGGGAATCCTGATTACATGGATTCTTGGAATCATCTGTCAGATGGCGGGTATCTATGTAGCGAATCCAGAAATTGGATTCTACAGCCTGCTTCCGGATTTCAGCAAGGGAGTCGCAATTCCAAGCATCATGCCGGTATTTGGAAAGCTTGACTTCAGCGGAATATTCTCTTTGAACTTTATCGTTGTCATCTTTGCATTCTTATTTGTAGATATGTTTGATACGATCGGAACACTGATCGGTGTGTCTACAAAGGCAGGTATGTTAGATGAGGAGGGACGTCTTCCGAATATCAAAGGTGCGCTGATGGCAGATGCGGTTGCAACAACCGTTGGAGCAGTGCTTGGAACAACAACGACTACGACATTTGTAGAGAGTGCATCCGGTGTATCCGAAGGAGGAAGAACGGGACTGACTTCTGCAACGACAGCTATTTTATTCGGCCTGTCACTGTTCCTGTCACCAATCTTCCTTGCAATTCCTTCATTTGCAACAGCACCGGCCCTGATCGTGGTTGGATTCTACATGCTGACAAATGTGACACACATTGATTTTGATGATTTTTCAGAGGCACTGCCATGCTACATCTGTATTCTGGCTATGCCATTCTTCTACAGCATTTCAGAAGGTATCTCTATGGGAGTTATCTCTTATGTGATCCTGAATCTGATGACTGGAAAAGCAAAAGAAAAGAAGATCAGCGCATTAATGTATGTACTTACGGTATTATTCATATTGAAATATGTCTTTCTGTAAAATATAATAGAAAGAGGAGAACGAAAAGAGATCGGAGTTTCCGGTCTCTTTTCTGGCCTGTCAGGCATTTTACAGGGACTGCCGATGGGAAGATCCGAAAGGCTTATGAAGGAGAACTAAAGTATGAATTTACTTACGATGGAGCATATTACGAAGGCTTATACTGACCGTGTCCTTCTGAATGATGTTGCATTCAGCATCAATGAGAATGAAAAGATCGGTGTGATCGGAATTAACGGAATGGGAAAATCTACGCTTTTAAAAGTGGCAGCCGGGATAGAACCATACGATGAAGGTAAGATCAGTATAGGAAATCAGGTCAAGATCTGTTATCTGCCGCAGACACCGGAATTTGAAGAGGGAACAACGGTGTTGCGTGCGGCAATCGCAGACAATGTGAATGAGCTGAATCAGTGGACAATTGAAGCAGATGCCAGATCCATGCTGAACAAGCTTGGTTTCTATGACTATGACGAGAAAGTAGAGCATATGTCCGGCGGTCAGAAGAAGAGAATTGCACTGGTCAATGCATTGCTTACACCGGCAGATATCCTGGTACTGGATGAACCGACCAACCACCTGGATAATGCGATGTCTGAGTGGCTGGAGGAATATCTGATCGGATTTCGCGGGGCAATCCTGATGGTTACCCATGACCGTTATTTTCTGGATCGTGTGGCAACCAGGATCGTGGAAGTAGATCAGGGGAAATTATACAGCTACCCTGGAAATTATTCGGAGTTTGTCAAGTTAAAAGCAGAACGTCAGGATATGGCACTGGCGACAGAAAGAAAGAGAAAGAGTCTTCTGCGTACAGAACTCGAATGGCTGGGAAGAGGTGCAAGAGCCAGAAGTACGAAGCAGAAAGCACACATTGACCGCATCAAGGCAATGCAGGAGATCAAGGACATTCAGAAAGAAAAGAAAGTGGTACTGGATTCCGTAGCGTCCCGTATGGGAAATAAGACGATCGAGCTTCAGAACATCAGTAAATCTTATGGAGCAAGAAAGCTGATCGATGACTACAGTTACATTTTCCTAAAAAATGACAGAATCGGAATCATCGGACCGAATGGCTGTGGAAAGACGACACTTCTTAAGATTATTAATGGGATTGTAAAACCGGATAATGGCACGATCGAGATTGGGCAGACGATCCGGATCGGATATTTCTCTCAGGAGAATGAATATATGGATGCATCCATGAAAGTGATTGATTATGTCAAAGAAGTGGGAGAATATGTTACGACATCAGACGGAAAGATCACGGCATCCCAGATGCTGGAGCGCTTCTTATTTGACGGAGCCATGCAGTGGTCAAAGATTGAGAAGCTTTCCGGGGGAGAAAAGAGAAGACTGTACCTGATGCGCGTTTTGATGAGTGCACCGAATGTACTGATCCTGGATGAGCCGACCAACGATCTGGATATCCAGACGCTGACGATCCTGGAAGATTATCTGGATCACTTTGACGGAATTATCATCACGGTATCACATGACCGTTATTTCCTGGATCGTATTGTGAACCGTATCTTCTCATTTGAAGGAGACGGAAAAGTACGACAGTTCGAGGGTGGTTATTCGGATTATCTGATCCGCAAAGAACTGGAAGGTCTGGATACAGAGATGTCATTGAAAGGACATGCTGCCGGGACAGAGGAACAGCCGAAGAAGGCAGAGAGCTCTTCGAAAGATACCTGGAAACAGCGGGAACCAAAGCTGAAATTCACATTCAAAGAGCAGCGGGAGTTCGAGTCGATCGATGATGACATTGCAAAACTGGAAGAAAAGATTGAGACACTGGATGCACAGATTGCAGCCAATGCGACTAATTCGGTGAAATTGCGGGAACTTATGGAGAAAAAAGAAGAGACTGAGAATGCACTGGATGAGAAGATGGACCGATGGGTATATCTGAATGATTTAAATGAAAAGATTCAAGATGCAAAGCAACAGGGATAAACAAGGAGAAAAAGTATATGAACTGGACAAGAGAAAGACTGAAAACAAATGGTAAGATTGCATTTAAGAAGAATTACTGGGCATGTGTGGCTGTAGCAGTGATCATGGGAATCATCACGGGACTTAGCAGCATAAGCGGAGGAAGAACCGGAAGTGGTGCTTCACAGAACAGTCTGTATGGTAATGACGGGTTTTCATTCTCATATCATTACGGATGGGGATTCCCATTTGCAGGGCTGGCAATTGCAATGGCTGCGATTATATTAACGATTGTAATATGGGCACTGAAGATATTCGTGGGAAATCTTCTGGAAGTAGGTGGAAAACGTTTCTTCGTATTGAATAAGACAGAGAATCCAACGGTTGGAACGATGTTTGATGCATTCCGTTCCGGACATTATGTGAATATTGTACTGACCATGTTCTTAAGAGAACTTTTTACATCCTTATGGACATTACTGCTGGTGATTCCAGGAATCGTGAAGCATTATGAATACCTGATGATTCCTTACATTCTTGCAGAGAATCCGGGAATGGACAGAAAAGAAGCGTTCCAGATCAGTAAGCGTATGATGGACGGACAGAAGATGGAGACGTTTATTCTGGATCTGTCATTCCTTGGATGGGATATTCTTACGGTTATCACATGTGGAATGGTGGGGATTTTCTACGCTTCTCCATACAAGCAGGCAACTTTTGCAGAGTTATATGCATTTAATAAAGCAAAAGCATATGAGGAAGGATATATCAGATAATGGCGATCAACAAATCAATGAGGCGGGTATTAAAAGCGCTGTCCTTCGACGGCATTGAAGTGGAGGCTTCAAGACACCTGGCGAATTTAAAAGCAATTGATCCGATGAAGATATTTCATAAGACGATTGACTATAAGATTTATAACGGCAATCATCAGATCCCTGTAAGGATATTCCTTCCAGGGGAAAAGATGGAGGATGATCTGCCGGTATTTCTGTTCTTTCACGGGGGAGGATGGGTAACGGAAAGTATTGATAATTATGAAAGAATCTGTGCCCGTCTTGCTTCGGCAACAGATCATATCGTTGTATCGGTAGAGTACCGGCTGGCGCCGGAGTATCCATTTCCCATTGGTTTTTACGATTGTTATATGGCGGCAAAGGCTATGTACACGAACCAGTTTATCTTGAATACAGATCCGGATAAGATTACACTGATCGGAGACAGTGCCGGTGGGAATCTGGCAGCAGCTGTTTCACTGATGGCAAGAGATCAGGGAGAATTCCTGCCGAAGAGACAGATACTGATCTATCCTGCGGTAAATAATGATTACAGTGAGGAGTCCCCATATTTGTCGGTAAGACGTTACGGGACGGAATATCTTCTGACTGCGGGAAAGATGCGGGATTATATTAATTTCTATGCATCGGCAGAAGAAGATAAGAAAAGTAAATATCTTGCACCTCTCATGGAGACCGATTACAGCAACCAGCCGGATACACTGATCTTAACGGCGGAATGTGATCCTCTCAGAGATGAGGGGGAAGAGTATGGAAGAAGGTTAAAAGAAGCGGGCAATAAGGTGGAGGTGCACAGAATACAGGATGCACTTCACGGATTCTTTGCACTGGGAGTAAAATATTACCATGTACAGGAGAGCTTTGCTATTATTAACCGTTTCCTGAGCGGCTATACATCTGATGAAAACAGCCGGAAGGTTAGTCCTGCAAACGAAGAATAAAGCGGGAAAGTAAAGGGGGAGGAGAAAGCCGGTGTTTGAGCAAAAACGTGCTTACTGGAGAAGTCTGAATAATGCGGCAAAGTTATTTTCCGCAGCCAGCAGCCCGAAAGATACCAGAGTGTTCCGGTTCTATTGTGAGCTGAAAGAAGAAGTAAAAGAAGAGATATTACAGGAAGCTCTGAATCAGACGATACAAAAGTATCCCGTATTTTTGTCGGTTATGAGAAAGGGGCTTTTCTGGCATTATCTGGAGAAAAGTGAATTAAGACCGGTGGTAAGGGAAGAATATAAAGAACCTTGCAGCAGCCTGTATGTACGGGATAAAAAGACACTTTTATTTGAAGTGACATATTATAAAAAACGGATCAATTTTGAAGTATTTCATGCGCTGACAGATGGAACCGGTGCAACAGAATTCCTAAGAGAACTGGTGAAGAATTATCTGTATCTGATCCACGAAGAAGATCTGGAACCGGTGGAGCTGTCAAACCAGTATCTGACGGTAAAAGATCAGGAAGATGACAGTTTCAGCCGATATTATGATCCAGATTTTCCAAGAAAGAAAAAGAAAAAGATCAGGGCGGTTCAGATCAAAAAGGGTGGAAAAGGATATGAAGAGCTGCAGATCAATGAAGCTTCCATGTCGGTAAAAGAACTGCTGGGGATTGCCAGAGAAAAGAAAGTCTCCATGTCGGTGCTCCTGACGGCTGCATTTATCTGTGCAATCCATGAAGAAATGAGCCGGATGCAGGAGAAGAAGCCGGTTATCCTGATGGTTCCGGTGAATTTAAGAAAGATTTTTCCATCGGATTCGATGTTGAATTTCTTCGGTTATATAGAGCCGGGGTATCAGTTCGGAGAGGGAAAAGATTCTTTTGAAGATGTACTGGAGGCAGTAAAGTTATATTTTCAGGAGAATCTGTCCAAAGAGCATATGGCAGGACGGATGAATGAACTGATTGCAATAGAAAAGCATAAGATCTTAAAATGGGCACCGCTGGAACTGAAAAACCGCTGTATCCGTGCGGGTGCCAAGATGGCGGAGCAGGAAGTAACCGCCGTGCTTTCGAACATGAGTGTGGTAAAGATGCCGGAAGATTATGCGCAATATATTGAAAAGTTTGGCGTGTATACAAGTACGAACCGGACAGAATTATGTATCTGTTCTTTTCAAGATACATTATCACTTGGCTTTACATCGAGATACGACAGCACGAATATCCAGCGGAATTTCTACCGGATATTGAAAGAACTGGGGGCTTCGGTCAAAGTGGCAGAACCGGATTTCCCGGAGGATGCAAGACCAAATTATGAAGGAAAGAAAGTATTACAGATCTTTACATTTTGCTGTATTGCAGCGATCGTGATCAGTATGATGACGGATATCATTATATCGCCCGGCGTGCACTGGTCGGTGTTCGTGGCAGCCGGGTGTGCGACGATGTGGCTTACGATGGCAGTCGGTTATGTGAAACGGTTCAATCTGCTGAAGAATGCGGCATGGCAGCTTCTGATCATGTCAGGGATCTGTGTATTGTGGGATCTCGGAACCGGATGGAGAGGCTGGTCTGTGAATATCGGAATTCCGGATATCTGCCTGCTGATCCAGGTTGTAATGTTGATCATATCAAGAATACGTTCCCTGTCACCAAGAGAATATATGATCTATTATGTGATGGCCGCTGTCTATTCGATGATTCTTCCATTGATTCTTTTAGTGACAGGAGTAATCCATTACAGGACTCCATCGGTTATCTGTATCGGGTGCAGTTTTCTGCTGTTGATCGGATTAATTTTATTCAAACGAAAAGAATTTAAAGAAGAAATGCATAAAAAATTCCACGTTGGCTGATACTGATAGAAAGGAAAATATTGGTGGCTTTGTGCGGTGCAGGGTTGATTTTGAGAGAAATTCTTAAAAAAATCTTACATCCGTGAAATGGTTGTGATATAATAAGTATATTAAGAGTTTATGTCAGCGCGTTTACAAATTTCATAATACGATACCAGAAAAGATGGCGTGCAGTTCGATATAACTTCGGATTGTGCGCTCTTTTAGCGTTGTCATACATCTGCAGGTTACCATGAGAGAAGTGTTAGAACAGGAGGCAGAAATGTTCAAAATAGGAGATTATGTGGCGCATTATAAGGAGGGCGTCTGCGAAGTAGTAAATATTGGCAAGATTGACATGGGCAGTTCGGACAAAGAGTATTATACGTTAAAACCGGTATATGATGCAGGTGGAAC
>OLFU01002014.1_pt1 | contig 17425 bp, 9 predicted proteins | sample 1605161 | NCBI WGS metagenome assembly OLFU01 (sample SAMEA3888914, study PRJEB22519) | human gut metagenome | biome: human gut; feature: human-associated habitat; material: faeces | place: Denmark | collected 2011
GCCGCATTTGCCACATACGGAAGCCCATATGTTCCTTCTGTCGGAACAAACTCCAATCCTTCAATAATATCCAGATAAGCAGGTTTTACCTCACCAAGTCCTTCATAATCTGAAAGGTCAGCCAGTATTCCTGAATCAACAAAATACGAATAATTGATATCTCCTCCGATTCCGATAATATCCGGAGCGTCTTCTCTGATAAAACGTGTTTTAAGTACTGTCATTGCATCATTCGGAGATTCAATCGTCAAATGAATATCGTCATGAGTTGCATTGAATTCTTCTTCAATCTTCTCAAAGGTTTTTACTGCCTCCGGTTTATACTGCACAAGCTCGATTTCTATCTTTCCGCTATTTTCACTCTTCTGTCCGCAGCCTCCAAGTATCATTGCCGAAGTCATACAAAGCATCAATCCCATGCAAATGATTCGATTGCTTTTTTTATACATTTCCTTTCTCCTTCCTTCACTATACACCTTTCATTTTGACACATTCCGGAATATTTCTGTCCTTTTATTCAGGTTATCTATTTGATAATCAAATTCTAACATATCTTTATGCCACTATAAATATCAGAGTTTTTTTAGTTTTATAGCAAAATGCAATTTTTTCATTCATATATTGAAGTCATCTAGCATTTTGATATATAATGCTATCAGAGGTGATTTATATGAGCGACTTACTTTTTTCTGTATTTCCAAATGAAAATTTTGTTGATCTGGGATTATATCAATATGGATGGGAACAATGTGCACCGGCTCACTCGTTCGGTCCTGCAGCAAGAAATCATTACATTTTCCATTATGTGATTTCCGGAACAGGAACATTACTTGCAGATGATGAAAACGGAAACACCATCACTTGGCAGGTAAAAAGCGGACAGGGCTTCATGCTTTTCCCCGGACAGGTCAATACTTATATTGCTGATTCTAAACTTCCGTGGGAATATACATGGGTAGAATTCGACGGTCTTCGGGCCCGCGAGATTGTCACAACCGCAGGTCTGAGCCTGAATCATCCGGTTTATCATGCCAGTTCAAAAGAACTTCGCAATCAGATGATGGAAGAAATGCTTTATCTAAGTCGGCATTCTGAAGAATCCCCATTTCATTTGATCGGACACCTTTATCTGTTTTTAGATTATTTTATGCGTTCTGCTGCAACAGTTCACGTAAAGCAAAACGGAAGTATTCGGGACTTTTATGTCAAAGAAGCTCTTTCTTATATCGAGCAGAATTTTCAAAATGATATTTCTGTAGAAGATATTTCCGCTTCCTGCGGATTGAACCGAAGCTATTTCGGAAAAATCTTTCATGACACAATTGGACGTTCCCCTCAGGAATTTCTGATTAGTTATCGCATGACCAAGGCGGCAGAGCTTTTGAAGATTACTTCACTCTCGATCGCAGATATTGGAAATGCTGTCGGATATCCGAATCAGTTGCATTTTTCACGTGCATTCAAAAATGTATATGGGATGTCACCAAGAAATTGGCGAACTGTGAATAAGATAGAACAATAGGGACAGTGGTTTTGCTCCACTGTCCCTTAATAAATCACATTATCCTATTAACATCTCCTGTTCAATTTCCATTTCACTTTCCAGGATACATTGCTTCAACGCTTCCAATTGTCCAGCATTTAATGCGTCTAATTTTTTCTTCTTCTCACTGTTTAGTTTAATGCCTTTTCCATTTTTCAAAGCATCCTCATAAGAAAGAACATCCATCTTCCATGGAGTCAGATTTGGGAAAATATTTTTCTCATTGTATAAAAAGATCTGTATTCCACCGTAATCCATATCTCCCCAGTGATAACACTGGATTTCTTTTGGTGCTGTCTTCATTAACATTTGCAAAAAGCGAACTTCTTTTGGCGAAAAGTAGCCATGACAAAAGATATATAAAACTTTTGGATCATATTCCATGCTTTCGTAATTCGCTTTATTCTCAATTACAATAATTTTTTCAACATCATTTCGTAAAGTTGGAACGGCATGCTCTAATGTCTGTGCATTAAGCACTGTTCCATAATAATTCGAAGAAGTGTCAATTTTCTCCTCGCTCGCTGTGCCATTTCGATCTGTCAGGCAATACTCCACGGCACCTTTCCATTCTAATGTCTGAGAATAACTTAATATTCCATGTGCTGCCAGTATCTCATCATCTGACATGCCTTCTTCATATTGCGGAGAGTATTTCAAAGCTTCGATAACTGCACCTTGATAAATGCGTTCGAAAACTTTAGATGGTGTGATATCATTTTTCTTTTCAAATACTTTGGAGCTGAATACACGCTTCCATTCCGGTTCTTTCAGATCAGCTAAAGCTTTCAGGCATTTAAGAAATTCTTCATCCTCCGCTTTGGATAACTCTTTCGTATTTCCTTTATTCAGCTGTTCTAACACATGATCACAATAAGCGCTTAGACAGCTTTCGGATACATCCACCTGCAATTTGCATATTCTTGAAATTGCCTCTAACTGACGCTCTCTTGGATCCATGATTCCGATCAGCTCACATAATCTTGGAATCACTTCTACCCGATAATCAATCCTCGTAATATCTGTATTCATTTCTCTCCAGTCAAAATGCAGATACTTTTCTCCACCCAATGCTGGGATCCGTTCCAGAACTTTTGCCTGTCTGACCAGTTCATCTCTGCCACCTACTGTTTTCAAAAGATTCCCATCCACCTTTGGATGTTTCATTCCTGAGAGATTTCCTATGCGATAGTCCTTTGTATTCGTCTTATCGATCAGCCATTTTGCCAACGGCAGATTCTTTTTATTCAATTCCATACTCTTTCCTTATTCATTTCCCTCAACCATATCAAGGTAATCACCTTTATCAATGTGCATCATAGACACCTGATTCTGATGTCTTCGGAAACCGTATACACAGTCTACATTTCGTATCAGCGACTGCAGACGTTCATCCGGCACACATACAATCAGCTGAAGCTCCAGCTCTCTCGCATAATGAAGACACACTTCACTTCGCTCCTTATCCATCTTGGAAAATGCTTCATCAAGAAGCACCAGACGGATCTTAGAATCACGGTTTGTCTGCTGCATATAGAGCATCGCAAAGCCTGCAAGCAGTGCGACATATTTCGGATTCTGTCCCTCTCCTCCGGAGTCACGGCCCGCCATATCATCGACTGCATTTTTGCGGATATTTCCATTCTCATCTTCCACCTTTTCATACATACTGAAAGTCAGATAATTACGATAATCCACATACTGTTCCATCTGCTGACGATACTGGCTTAAGGATCTTGCATCTTCCTCCTTCGGAGGCATGAACTTCTCAGTCAGACGCTTGATATCTTCTTCATACTTCTGATAGAACTCATCCTCACCAAGACTTAACTGACCTTCAAATCCGTAGTCATCGAACACTTTACTGTCTAGTTCAGGTGCTGTAAGCATCTCATAGAACTGTCCGTTTTCATTCTGAGCCGGTATGATATCAATCTGGTAAATACTATCTGAGAACTTGATCTTCGCAAGCAGACGGTTGATCTCTTTTTTATGTCTGTAAGCTGCCTTGATTTCACCATGAATGGAAGCAATCACATTTTCACGCAATGTATAGTAAACCAGATTATACTGCTTATCGAATTCTTCCTTATACTTCGGTTCAAAATCTTTCCTACACTGATTCAGCACTTTGTCATACACATCATTTTCATGTTCTATTCCTGTAAAACCATAGGCCGGATAAGCATTATTGAACTTATTTCTGCTTCTTTGCAATTCTTCTCTCTCCGTCTCTTCCAATGATTCCAAAGCATCTTTTTCTTTTGTCTTATCTCTCTTATAAGCTGCTTCACTCTGTACTTTTAACGCATCTGTTACTTCATTCTGAAGCTGTTCGTTGACAACAAATCCCTCTGTCAGGAAGTTTATCTTTTCTGAAAATGATTTGATATTGCTCTCGATTTGTCCCTGTGTCTTCGCATACTGTACTACTTCACTTTGAATGCTATCAAGAATCTCCGCATTTTTCTTAAGCAACTCCAGTAATTCCTGCTTTTTCTTCTTCAGTTCGACTGTCCGGTCGCCTCGTTTCAATTCTTCTACTTCCAGACGTAATTTTTCCTGTTTCTCGTAATAATCCTGAAGCTGTTCCGCTGCTTTTGAAAGATGTAAGATCTGTTCTGTGCTCTGGTTCAGACACTCGAATTTCTGTGCTGCACGCAGTGCCATCTCAACACGGCAGTCCTCTTCCACTTCCTGTTTCAGCTTCGCTGCTTCTTCTTCCAACTCAAGAAGTTTCGCTTTTGACACTTTCGTTCCGATACAGGCATATTTCTCATAATCATTCTTTCTTAAATGTCTGAAAATGTAATTGCTGTAGGAATAACAGTCCTTTGTGACACCATCTCTCGTCTCATGAAGTTCTTCCACCGTCTCACATTTCTTAATGCGGCCTAAGTATCGCTTCAGACAAGTATCTACATAAGCTTCCTCTGCGCGCACACACTCGTACAGTGTATTCTCATCTACCTTCGGCTTGTCTCTCACGATTGCCGCAGTATCCATGAGTTCGACATCCTCGATCCCCTTCATCTGCTTCATTTTGCGAAATGCTTTCGCAGCATCTAACGTATATTCAGGTGCTGTCACCAGACTGTGTTTCACACGTCCCATACGTCCTTCGATTGCATTTTTCCACTCTTCATCCGTAATATCAAACAAGTCCGCAAAGATATTTACATGGATCGTTCTTCCATACTGAGTACTAAGTATATTCTGCAATTCCTGTCTTGCACGCTTCAATTCCGCACGATATGGTTTTCTGTCATTTTTGAGGTCTTCTACCATCTCCCGCTTCTCTTGAAGTTCTTTCTGATTCTCACGAATTCTTTCGCGAACATCGCCTAATTCTGTATTAATATTGTCAAGCGCATCACTTAAATATTGCTTTAGCTTTTCAATCGAATCTTCACTCACAACACCATCTCGGATATCATCAATTCTATGCAGCGCCTGATTGCTCACATAAGCACTGACTTCATCGTCTTCCTCCCAGGCTGAAAGACCTTTTACGATATCTCTCCATTGTTCTGAATTCGTTGCCAGGAGCTGGATCGTATTTTCAATCTCCTTTAGCTCCTTCTCTTTCTGTCCATAATCGCTGGCTTTGAGTTCTGCCTCGACTTCTACCTGTTCTTTCGTATAAGCATCTTTCTCTGCCAAATAAGATTTTCTCTTTTCTTCTTTTTCCTCAATCTTCTTGAGAATATCCTGCAGATCATCCTCTTTCGATTGCAAATGTGCTTTACAATTTTCTATTTCAATATATTTTAAGATCTGTTCCACATAGATCTTATCAGCTCTTGCTTTCTGCAAGGCTAGATTATGCTGACTGATCTCGTCAAGCATTTTAATTCTCTGCTCCAGATCTTCTACGCGTTCCTTGATCTCACGGTAAGCGCCAAGCTGATCACTGATTGTTGCAACTGTATCTTCCTTGCTCTTTGGGAACATATAATCTTTGATAAACTGTCCCGTTCCGTTCGTCATACGAAGTGCAATCGCGCTTTTCTCCATTGTCATCATACGGCCCGGCTCTACATAACCAAAGATTGCATCATAAACCGTTTTCAAATACGCTTCTTTCGATGGATATACACGGTTCACATCTCCGCGACCTCTGTTGTCAGCCGATTCTATCCTTGCTTCTACCAATTTTTTAAGTTTCGCGATTGTATACGGGACACCTTCTTCTGTCAAATATTCATCCTCCGGAATCTTTCCGGAATGACTGAAGAAACAATATTTCCTGATGTCTGTATCTGCCTTTCCAACCTCAAATGAAACACCAATACAAGTATGTGTATTCTTTCCTGTATCCTTAATCTCCAAGACGATCTGAGAACAAAAGTCCTGGTCTTCTCGGTTAAAGGAACCGTCTTTCTGCGCTCCTCTAAGATAACTTAGAACACTACGCCTGTTCTTCGCGTCATCCGCCGCTTTATTCAAGAATGTGGAAGATATACTTCCATATAAAACAACCTGGATCGCATCCATAACAGTAGACTTACCAGATCCACTTTTCCCACTGAAAAGATTCACATACTCATGGAACTCCATCACTTTGTGACTGATACCGCCCCAGTTATTCATTAACATTCTAGTAAATATTTTCTTCGATTGTTTCTCTTTCATCTTCCACACCTCCCTCTGCTTCTTCCTGGATTTCCTGTTCAAAAACTTCTTCTGTAATCTCTTCCTCCGCGTACTGATCTTCCTGATATTCTTTGATCAACGCAGTAATATCCATACTTCCACAATATAGATTGATCGTGCTGTAGATATAAATCGGAGTCTCATCCTCAACATTCTGGATTGCTCCCGGCACTTCAATGATCTGATGCTTACTCATCACATATAAAGCTTCTTTCCACTCACCCATCGTAAGCTTATAATTAATCAGATTCGTATTCTTTCCATATTCACGAATCTCCGCCAGATTCGTCACTGTAGCTTTCAAGCCTTCTCCTAAAATCTTATCTCTGTAAATTAATTTAACAAGTAAGATTACTTTTGTAACGGTGGCATTTATCTTTTCCAGCGCGATTCCATCTCCATGTAAACGGTAAATGTGTTCCTGTGGGTCATGCACTAATTCACAGCTTAAAACAGACAGATAGTCTTCAATAAACTTTCTGTGTCTTGTACAGATCTCATAATGCAGATTGTCTCTTGGGACAAGCGTTACAGGATCATATTTCATCTGTAAAATACATGTCTGTCTGAATAATGCAGCAATTGTTTTCTTCAGGTTATCAGCTTCTGTCACTGACAATTCTTCCATATAATTAACCATCTGATTCTACTCCCTCTATCGTAAGTTTTGAAAATCGGAAACCAGCCTCATTCTCCATCTCCTGCGCCACTTCAATCTGTGCCTTACTGTCCGCAGATTCTGTTGCATGCTGCCATACCATAAATAACTTCTCCAAATCTTCTATTGATTTTACAGTATCTTTTGTCACTGTGAATTTTCCATTCTGTTCATTTTTCTTTCGGAAATCTCTGATCTCTTTCTGCGTATACAGTGGTTCCAGGACAAATTCTGTCATATTCTCTTCCTGTGATTTCTCAGGTGTTACCGCCTGTGGAGTGAACTTTTCCTTCTGATTTTCACGTCTTTGATACAGACTCTTCTCTGTCATAATCTTATATGGCTCCGAAAACCTAAGTTTTGAAGACAACTTATCCAGAATCTCTTCCGACTTGCCACTTTCATTGATCAGATTAATCAGTGCGACTGTCTGATCTTCTTCCATTACACCTTCCATCATAATGTACCGGATTCTTGCTGCGGCACGACTTGCAAATACTGTCTTTTGTTCAATCAGCTTATTATATCTGCGCTCAATCGCATCAAACTCTCTCGAAATCTTATAGAGCATATCTGTCGCCTCTTCACAGATCTCAATCATTCTTCGCAGACGATAAGATTTCCTCGTATTTTCCTCTTCGCTTAAGAGTTCTGTTTCAAATGAGTATTTTCTTGCTTCTGTCTTTTCCAGATTCTCTTCGATCAATTCCTTTACGGCTTCTTTGTATCGGTAAAAGCTGTCTGTTGTAGTCAATATCGCATATTTTTTGCTATCACTGTTATTGATCTCTTTCACAAGTACTTCCTGGATTCCTCGGAAACTTCTCTGCTTTGACAGTTCATCGAAATATCCACGCATTCCTTCCTGCATGTTCGCGAGCATCTGCAGAAGTGCTCTTGATGTATGAAGCGCACTTTTTAAAATCTCATTATTCTTCTCTTTGTCTAAACTGTAGGTATAGAGATGACTGTATACTGTAAGCACACTCTCTCGTTCCTTACCGTCATTTTCACTGTATAATTTCTGAAATAATTCTACAAACAGCTGGCTGTATTCCGGAAATGAAACGACATAACTATTCAACGTTTCATCATAATCCCTTCTAAGCCATCCCCAGTCTTCAAAATGCTTCAGACTGACTGATGCCATGTTGGCTCTGGTGATCAGTTCTCCTTCTTCATCGACTCTTGCCTCACTCCAGTCCAGTGCCATCTTCGCCAGTCGTTCATTCATGATCATCTGACACTCTCGTTCCGTAAGCCCGAGAAGAGAATAAGACTGACTGCTCTCCTCATAAAGCGCTACCAGAAACTGCATATAGAATTCCATATATTTACTTCCAAATATTTTATATAGATCCTTTGGAACTTTTTCGACCAGTTTCATGTTTTTTCTTATGTCTCCTTTTAATATCTTATCAAGTTTTTTATAGCTATTTTATTTCTTTCAACATTTTTTCAGCCTCAAAAAACTGAGAGAAATGTGTTATAACCGGACATCTTCCTTTCTCTGTCTGAAGCCAGCTGACTTCTTTTGTGTCCTCTTTTGGCCGATACAAGATCACTGGCATTCCTACATTCTGCGCTCCATTCACATCATGTGCAATGCTGTCTCCGATAAAAACACTTTCTTCCATTGCTACTCCAGCTTTTTCAACACAAAGATCAAAAATCTTTCGATGCGGCTTCTCCGCGCCCGCCTCTTCACTTGTCACGATTCCATCAATATACTTACCTAATCCAAGCTTTAATATCTTCCGATACTGGACATCAGAAGTCATATTAGATCCTATACCGATATAAATGCCTCGCTGTTTCAATTCTTTCATCAACTCTTCAATTCCAGGAGATGGAATAATCTGATCGATCAATGTATCCCAGTACAGATTATACATCTCATACGCATATGGGAAAACTGGCTTTCCAAGTGTCTCCAGCATACACTGAAATCTCACCAGGCGATTATGGTTCACCGCATAATCTCTTCCGGCTCTGTCATCTGCCTTCACTCTTGCCTCGGCAACATATTTCTCCAAGTCTTCTTTTGCTATGCCTAAATTCTCATATGCCCATTCTTTCATCACCGGCATCGTATTATTATGCGCTCCAATATAATCATAAATGGTGTCATCTATATCAAAAAATACTGCTTTTGTCATCCCAATGTCTCCTGTTTTTTTGCTACTGTCTTGATTGATGTTTTGCATCTTCTGTGCCTTGCATTCAAGAATGCCTCTGCATTCTTGCTGCGAGATGCGCGTCATGCAATGCATGACATACTTCTTCTGCGCATCTCTGCAATCCTGCCGGAGGCTATATCAGATGGGAGTCATCTCACATCTGATATACCCTGGCACATTTTGCCTCATTTCATTATAACATGTTTTCATCAAAGAAAAAGAGTTTCGCAAATGACTTTTCCTCTCCATCTGCGAAACTCTTAATATTGATCATCAGCTCTTACTCTGACTTTTCTTCTGCCACCGTTTCTTGTGACTGTATTTCTGTTGCCTGTGTTTCCGGCTCTTTTTCTGTTTCCGGTTCTTTCACTGTTTCTGGCTCTGCTGCTTGTGTCTCTGTCGGCTTCATCAGGATTCTTCCGGACTCCTGCTCTTCTTTCTTTTCTCCATCTGCTTCTTCCGGTTCAGGGATTCCCTTCACTTCACGGAAGATCTTCATGAATTCCTTACCTGTGATCGTCTCTTTCTCGATCAGGAAGGCTGCAATCTTATCAAGAGCATCTCTGTTCGCACTCAAGAGGCGTTTTGCTTCTTCATAGGAAGCTTTGAGCATCTTCATGATCTCTTCATCGATCTCCGCTGCTGTCGCTTCTCCACAGTTACGAACTGCACGACCGTCCAAGTAACGGCTCTGAACAGATTCAAGTCCCATCAGACCAAAGCGCTCTGACATACCATACTGTGTGATCATTGCTCTGGCGATCTTCGTTACCTGCTCGATATCGTTCGATGCACCTGTCGTAACAGTGTCAAATACAATCTCTTCTGCTGCACGTCCACCGAGTGCAACAACGATCATTGCTTCAAGCTCTTTCTTCGTATTTAAGAACTTCTCTTCCTCCGGTGTCTGCATTACATAACCGAGTGCTCCCATTGTTCTAGGAACGATTGTGATCTTCTGTACCGGTTCTGTATTCTTCTGAAGTGCTGTAACAAGCGCATGTCCAACCTCATGGTAAGATACGATTCTTCGCTCTTCTGCACTCATGATACGGTCTTTCTTCTCTTTACCTACAAGTACAACTTCCACTGCCTCAAAGAGGTCTTTTTGACTGACAACCTGTCTGCCATGCTTAACTGCAGTGATTGCAGCCTCATTGATCATATTGGCAAGATCTGATCCAACTGCTCCTGAAGTTGCAAGCGCGATCTCTTCCAGATTGACTGTCTCATCCATCTTAACATCCTTCGCATGAACCTTAAGAATCTCGACACGACCTTTCAGATCCGGCTTATCTACTATGATACGGCGATCGAAACGTCCCGGTCTCAACAGCGCCGGATCAAGTACCTCCGGACGGTTTGTTGCTGCAAGAACAAGTAGTCCCTTATTCGTATCGAATCCATCCATCTCTGCAAGAAGCTGGTTTAATGTCTGCTCACGCTCGTCATTACCGCCACCGCCAAGTGCGCTGTCACGGCTCTTACCGATTGCATCGATCTCATCGATAAATACAATACATGGAGCCATCTGCTGTGCCTGTTTGAACAGGTCACGCACACGGGAAGCACCTACACCGACATACATCTCTACGAATGCAGATCCTGACAAGGAGAAGAACGGAACCTTCGCCTCTCCTGCAACTGCTTTTGCAAGAAGTGTCTTACCTGTTCCCGGAGGTCCTACAAGAAGTGCTCCCTTCGGAAGCTTCGCTCCGATACCTGTATATTTTCCAGGATTATGCAGGAAATCAACAACTTCCTGCAAAGACTCCTTCGCTTCATCTTCACCTGCAACATCTAAGAATGTCACACCTGTCTGCTTCTCCATATACATCTTGGCATTGCTCTTGCCGATTCCCATCATGCCGCCGCCCTTAGACATCTTCTTCATAAGGAAATTAAACATGAATACAAGAAGTACGATCGGAAGGATCACTGTGATGAAAATATCCATGATCAGTGAACTTGCCGTATCCGGAATCTGGGATTTAAACTCTACCCCTGCCTTATCTAAACGCTTTACAAGTGTGTCATCTGATACATTTCCTGTGTAATAATCCGGTTCCTTGCTCTTGGAGCTACCCTGCATCTGACTGATCTGGCCAAGCAGACTGTCCATAACATTTTCCTGATCTTCGCTTTCCTTAGAATCTGAACTATCACTCTGGTCTGCAGAAGCTTTCTCATTATCCTTTACTTCTGTAAGTTTTCCCTCTGCCTTTTCCTTTCTGGCGTCATCTGTCAAAACGATATTGATCCTTGAATTGGTAAATGTGACAGACTCTACTTTTCCATTATCAACTAATTTCAGAAATCTATCATAGCTGATCTCAGAAGCGCTTCCGCCCTGCATCATAGAATATAGGCCCATAACAACAAAAGTAACCAACAAGGTAGTGAACAAAATAATTCCCCAACCCTGTCGGTTCTTGTTCGGGCCTTTGTTTTTATTGTTATTCTCCATTTTTTTCCTCCAAAACTTAAATAGTGGTTATTTTCCAGCAAATCTTTTACCTTATTTGTAAAAAAACAACTACTTCCTACCATTATAAATAGTGGTTTTCCATAAATCAATAAAAAGATTATGAAAATATTGTAAAAACGTGCCGTTTCATAGTATACTAGAAAAGTAATGCCTGTTTATAACAGATTTATCTGTTAATAATAGTAATAACAGTTCGGCAAAATTTATAGTAAGGAAGATAAAACGATGAAAATTGGATTTGATAATGACAAATATCTGAAAATGCAGTCCGAACATATCCGCGAGCGTATCGGAAAATTCGGTGGCAAACTCTATCTTGAATTCGGTGGAAAGCTTTTTGATGACTATCATGCTTCCCGTGTACTTCCGGGATTTGAACCTGACAGCAAGCTGCGTCTCTTAAAGGAGCTCAGCGACCAGGCTGAGATCATCTTTGCAATCAGTGCAAAAGACATTGAAAAGAATAAGATTCGTGGGGATCTTGGTATCACTTATGATTCAGACGTGATCCGCCTGATCGGTACTTACCGTGAGCAGGGACTTTTCGTTGGAAGTGTAGTAATCACACAGTTCTCCGGACAGGAAAGTGCACTTCTGTTCAAGAACCGTCTTGAGAACCTTGGAATCTCTGTATACATTCATTACAACATTCCGGGATATCCGTCCAACATTCCACTGATTGTCAGTGAGAATGGTTACGGAAAGAACGATTATATCGAGACTTCACATCCGCTTGTTATTGTAACAGCTCCGGGACCTGGAAGTGGAAAGATGGCTGTCTGCCTGTCTCAGTTATATCAGGAGCACCAGCGCGGAATCGAAGCCGGATATGCGAAGTTCGAGACATTCCCTATCTGGAATCTGCCGCTGAAGCACCCGGTAAACCTCGCTTATGAGGCTGCTACAGCTGACCTTAACGATGTAAATATGATCGACCCATATCATCTTGAAGCTTATGGTGTAACAACTGTAAACTACAACCGTGACGTAGAGATCTTCCCTGTTTTAAATACAATCTTCGAGAAGATCTACGGTTCCAGCCCATACAAATCACCTACAGACATGGGGGTAAATATGGCCGGAAATTGTATCTGTGATGATGAAGCCTGCCGTGAAGCTTCCCGCCAGGAGATCATCCGACGCTACTATGCAGCACTCAATGCGCTTCTGAAAGGTGATGCTTCTGAGAAGGAAGCTGAGAAGATCGAGCTTCTTATGAATATGGAAGGAATTACTGTTTCTGACCGAAAAGTTGCTGTCAAAGCACTGGAGCGTGCTCAGCAGACAGGCGGACCTGCTGCCGCACTGGAGCTTGAAGATGGACGCATCATCACCGGAAAAACTTCCAACCTGCTCGGTGCGAGCGCTGCCCTTCTTGTAAACGTACTGAAGGAACTTGCCGGCATCGACCACAATGTCCATATCATCTCTCCGGAAGCAATTGAACCGATTCAGAAATTGAAAGTGGATTACCTGAACAGCAAGAACCCTCGTCTTCACACAGACGAGATCCTGATTGCACTTTCCGCAAGTGCTGCTGTCAATCCGATCGCTGAGCTTGCACTCTCCCAGCTTCCAAAACTGAAAGGATGCCAGGCTCATACTTCCGTAATGCTTTCAAGTGTTGATATCAAGACATTTAAAAAACTTGGTGTACAGCTCACAAGTGAAGCTGTGAACGAACGTCAGATTTTAAGCTAAAGACAAATCCTTACCAATACAGAAAGATATCACAAAAACCTCTCTGCGGTTTCAGGTATAACCACCTGCTGTCTGAGAGGTTTTTTTCTGCATTTCTCCCATTTTACAAAGCTTTTTCGCCTTCCTTCTTTACATTACTTCGTCAAAATCACTTCATCCCATCTTTTTTCTATGTTTTTATCAAAAAAGTATTGTAATTTTTTTCTGAATAGGTGTATACTTGGAAAGTATTTTTTTTGATAACAACTATTCACGGAGGAGGAAAGACACTATGGCAGTAAAATATGTATTTGTTACAGGCGGAGTTGTATCCGGTCTTGGAAAAGGAATTACAGCTGCATCCTTGGGACGACTTTTGAAAGCGCGTGGTTACACTGTAACTATGCAGAAATTCGATCCTTACATCAATATTGACCCTGGTACAATGAACCCAGTACAGCACGGAGAAGTTTTTGTTACAGATGACGGTGCAGAAACTGACCTTGACCTTGGTCATTACGAAAGATTTATCGATGAAAGCCTGACAAAGAATTCCAATGTTACAACAGGAAAGATCTATTGGTCCGTTCTTCAGAAAGAACGCCGCGGAGATTTCGGTGGAGGAACTGTTCAGGTAATCCCTCATATTACAAATGAGATCAAGAGCCGTTTCTACCGTAATCCGGCTGCAACAGATACTGAGATTGCTATCATTGAGGTCGGTGGAACTGTTGGTGATATTGAAAGCCAGCCTTTCCTTGAATCCATCCGTCAGTTTCAGCATGAACGCGGAGCAGAAAATGTTATCCTGATCCATGTTACGCTGATTCCTTATTTAAGAGCATCTCAGGAAATGAAGACAAAACCGACACAGGCAAGTGTAAAAGAACTTCAGGGAATGGGAATCCAGCCGGATATCATTGTCTGCCGTTCCGAATATCCACTGGATGATGCAATGAGAAACAAAATTTCTCTGTTCTGTAATCTCCCGGCTGACCATGTACTTCAGAACCTGGACGTAGAATATCTCTACGAGGCACCACTTGCCATGGAGAAAGAACATCTGGCACAGGTTGTATGCGAGTCTCTGCATCTTGACTGCCCGGAACCGGATCTTACAGACTGGACTGAGATGGTTGAAAACCTTCGTCATCCAACACAGGAAGTGACTGTAGCACTGGTTGGAAAATATATCCAGCTTCATGACGCATACATCAGTGTTGTAGAAGCGTTAAAGCACGGAGGAATTTACACACACACAACAGTAAATATCAAATGGATCGATTCCGAAACTGTAACAGAAGAAAATGCTGAAGAACTCTTCTCTGACGTAAGCGGTATTCTTGTTCCTGGTGGATTTGGCCATCGTGGTGTAGAAGGTAAGATCACAGCGATCAAATACGCCCGTACACACAACGTTCCGTTCCTTGGTCTCTGCCTTGGTATGCAGCTGTCTATCGTTGAATTTGCAAGAAATGTCATCGGTTACAAAGACGCACACAGCATGGAACTCAATCCAGATACAACTCATCCGGTCATCCACATCATGTCCGATCAGATTGGTATTGAAGATATTGGTGGTACTTTAAGACTTGGTTCTTATCCATGTGTACTTAAAGACAACTCCCTTGCTTATAAACTGTATGGAAAGAAAGAGATTGAAGAGCGTCATCGTCATCGTTATGAAGTAAACAATGACTACCGTGAAGTTCTTGAAGAAAACGGAATGTCCCTTTGCGGACTTTCACCGGACAGCCGTATTGTAGAGATGGTTGAGATTCCTTCTCATCCATGGTTTATCGCAACTCAGGCGCATCCGGAGCTGAAATCCAGACCAAACAGACCGCATCCACTGTTCAAGGGATTCGTTGAAGCTGCACTGGAGAATCAGAAAGAGAAAAATAAATAGCAAATTTTAAAAGTCACACTCTAAAGTGGACTCAAAAAAGGATTTGATCGTATCTGGCAAACCCCAGATGAATCAAATCCTTTTTCTATCTGACGACAGGTTCTTAAATTCCTGTCCTTCACTTATTATCAGCAGATTTCTTTTTCTCTGCTCTCTTTTTCATGATCAGCTCTTCAATCTTCCATCCTGCCCAGCCCGAGAATAGTCCGACGATCAATCCGCCGAGAACGTCGGTCGGATAATGTACCCCTACATATAATCTCGATAATGCGATCAAAGTAGCCAATACCATTGCCGCAATTCTCCATTTCTTCGGAAACACTTCCTTGCACTTGTAGATTGCAAATGCTGATGCAAAGGATGCACATGTATGACCGGAAGGGAAAGAAAAATCCTTCTGTTTCTCAATCATAAGTTCTAATTCCTGTATCACTTCATACGGCCTTACTCTGGCAACCACATTCTTTATCGCCACATTTGTGATCAGTGTTCCTATAATAAGTGCAAGCGCTGATGCAAGCCCTGCCTTCCTCGTCTTCTTAGGAATCAGCAGAACGATTGTAAGAAGAATCCAAAAAATTCCAAAGTCTCCAAGATGTGTGACTCCTTTCCAGAACCAGTCCATCCAGTCATGACGGATATATTCTTGAATAAAAAGCAGAATGTTCTGATCTAATTGTAAAATAGCGTCCATTTCTTTTTGTCACCTCTTTCAAATCATTTGTAGCTTCTCAAGTTATCGCGGCAGTCGCCAAGGTCTCGTGCAAGCACGGACTTTGGCTCGTTGCTCGCGTAAATCATTTTTCCAGAATATTCTCTTTCAAAAACAATTCCTTCACTACAGATTCATATACTACACATTTCTCACATTTCTTAATCTTCTTGAAATACTTCCTTCCATCTGTAAAGATGGGATGAAGATAGAACCACATTTCTTTCATCTTATAAAGAATCGTTCGGTCTCCTGACATTTCTTCACAATATGCCGCATAAAGAACATCATGGAATTTCTTTAGCTCTTCTATCGTTGCGGCACTTCCGCCTTTTAGCTTTCTTCCAAGTGCCGGATCGGCCAGCACGCCGCGCCCCATCATCACAGTATCTGTCTGTGGAAATCTTATTTTCAACTGTTCCATGTCCTCCACAGAACAGATATCCCCATTATAGCAAAGCGGATGTTCGCTATGTTCCACTGCCCATGCATATGTATCAAGCTTTGGTGTGTTCTTATAGAACTCCTTCTGCACACGCGGATGAATGATCAGCTCCTTCAGCGGATATTTATTATAGATAGGAAGGATTGTCTCAAACTCCTCCGGATCTTCCATTCCGATTCTTGTTTTGATTGAGATTTCCAGATTACATTTCTCAAAAACCGCATCCAGAAATCGATCCAGCTTCTGTGGCTCATCCAAAAATCCCGCTCCTCTTCCCTTCGTCACAACAGTTCTAGACGGACATCCAAGATTCAGGTTCACTTCTTTATATCCGTAATCTCCAAGTTTCTGAGCTGTGCACAAAAAATCTTCCACGTTATTCGTAAGGATCTGCGGCACTGCATACATTCCCTGATTATGCTCCGGCATCACATCCTTCTTCTCTCTTGTGCTGAAATGTCCTTTCTGATTCGGACTGATAAATGGAATAAAATACTTATCAAATCCATCAAAGCACTGATGCAGTGCATTTCTATAAATATGTCCTGTAATCCCCTCCAGCGGGGCAAGATATAAATTCATTGATCGTTCTCCTGACTTTTTCCACTTCTTTGCATTGTTTTTAACAGTAATAACATTTTTATCATACCCCGACTTTCTTGTCAAGAATATTCACTTGTGCTAAACTAATGTATATAAGAAAAAACTGGGAGGATTTGTTTATGAATACACTAAAAAAATTCATCCACTACTATGGCCCGTACAAAACGGTCTTTTTTATTGACCTTCTCTGTGCAGCCATTATCAGTCTTGTGGATCTTGCTTATCCGCAGATTCTACGAAGTGCTACCAAGACACTTTTTACTCAGGATAAAGCAATTATCCTGCAGGCGCTTCCGTGGATTGCAATCGGACTCTTTATGATGTATGTCATCCAAAGCTTCTGCAAATATTATGTCAGCTGTCAGGGACATATCATGGGCGCTAAGATGGAGCGGGATATGCGTCAGGAACTCTTCGAACACTATGAAGAGCTGTCCTTTTCCTATTACAGTCAGAACAACTCCGGTCAGATGATGAGTAAGCTGGTCAGTGACCTGTTCGACATTTCCGAGTTTGCACACCATGGCCCGGAGAACTTATTTATCTCATTA
>OLFU01002030.1_pt1 | contig 17326 bp, 10 predicted proteins | sample 1605161 | NCBI WGS metagenome assembly OLFU01 (sample SAMEA3888914, study PRJEB22519) | human gut metagenome | biome: human gut; feature: human-associated habitat; material: faeces | place: Denmark | collected 2011
GTTTGCCGTTTCGTTCTTCGTCGTTGTCGCAGGCGGTGACGGCTGCGGCAGCCAGGGCGTGCCCGGGGCACGTTCCCTGCTTGAACGCTTCCCCCATGCCTCCAGGCCGTGCGCCCGGAAAGCGCATGGCGATGAATATCTGGCTGCGGGCAAGCAATCCTGCCAGAGCGCACGCCGTGAGCAGAAGTTCCCAGGAGCCGTGGGCCGCCAGAGTCGCCAGGGCGGCTCCCTTGAACGCCAGGTTGAAAAACAGGGCCGTGCCGCCGAAGGTCCCCAGGCGGGAGTCTTTCATGATTTCCAGCCTGCGTTCCCGGGATACTTCAATGGGAAGCCCGTCTCCGCAGTCCGCTACTCCGTCCAGGTGCAGGCCGCCTGTGACGACTACCCAGCAGGCACAGCCGATAACGCCGCAGACCAGGGGGGGGAAGAGCAGGGTTGCCGTCCAGGTCAGGCCACCCGCAAGCCCCCCCACCACCAGGCCAACCAGCGGTAGCCAGGCGGAAATTCCGTTCAGGTCATTTTGCAGCGGCCACGGCCCTACGGGTAGCCGGGTCAGGAAGCCGAAGGCGGAGCGGATGGTGGTGATGACAGCCATGGATACAGGGAAGAAAGGGTCAGCGCGGAACGGTGATGTCCAGTTCCGGCAGGGTTTTCATTTCAGAAAGTACGCGCGTGGCGGCGTCCAGCAGGGGAAAGAACAGGGCCGCCCCCGTGCCTTCCCCCAGGCAGAGGCCCAGGTCCATGTACATGGTGACGCCGATGTGGTCCATAATGAGCTTATGCCCCGGTTCCGCGGAGTTGTGGGAGCCGATGAAGTATTGCGCCGCTTCCGGGCGAATGCCCTGGGCGATGGCCGCGGCCGCCCCGGCAATGAAGCCGTCAATGACGATGGGGACGCGCAGGGAGGCCGCCCCCAGCATCAGTCCGGCCATGGCTCCTATTTCCGGTCCTCCCACCTTCGCCAGCACGTCAATGGCATCGGAAGGGTCTGGCTTGTTCAGGGCGATTCCCTGTTCGATGAGTTTTATTTTTTTGCGGATGACTTCTCCTCTGACGCCGGAACCGCGTCCCGTCACGGTTTCCACAGGGGTGCCTGTGAGCACGGCCACGATGGCGGAAGAGGGGGTGGTGGTGCCAATGCCCATTTGTCCAGCCCTTTGTTTTTTTCTTCACGGGCCATGTCAATGCCCACTTGCAGGCATTTCAGGGCCTGTTCCCGCGTCATGGCCGGCCCCCTGCTGAAGTCGTTGGCGCCGTGCATGACTTTTCTTTTGACCAGCCCCGGCAGGTCGCCGAAGTCGTAATTGACGCCTACGTCCACTACGGAAAGGCGTGCTCCCGCGTTGCGTGTAAAGGCGTTGATCGTGCCTCCGCCCTGAAGGAAGTTGCGGGTCTGGATGTAGGTAACGTCCGTGGATGTCAGGCTGAGGCCGTGGTCGGCGATGTGGTGGTCCGCGGCGAACAGGACTATGGCTTTGTCCTTCAGGCGCGGCGCGGGATTGCCGGTCATGCCGGCAATACGGATGGCCACGGGTTCCAGTTTTCCCAGGGCAAGGGGAGGCTTGGCCAGAATTTTCTGATGTTCCAGGGCCGCTTTTGCGGCCTGTTCGTCCAACGGGGGGATATGCAGTTTGTTCATGATGTCCAGAAGTGGGGGGTGAAGAGAAGAAGGAGAGTGAACGCCAGCGTACCCGTGGCGGCAGTCGTCCACATGAGCCGAATGGCCAGGGCCAGGTCGCTGGCGGAGGCTTTGGTTCGCCCTGTTCCTATCCAGGGGTAGTTTGCAGGAATTCCCTTGTAAGAGACCGGGCCCCCGAGACGGAGGCCCAGCGCTCCAGCGAAGGCCGCTTCGCTCCATGCGGAATTGGGGCTGGCGTGGGCGTTCCGGAAGGCCCATCCCATGGTGAGCGCCCTCCGGGCGGAGGTTCCTTTCACCATCAGGGAGGAAAAGGAAATACACGGTAAAATAAGGCGTGCGGGGATGAAGTTGAGCGCGTCATCCGTGCGTGCGGCAAAGGTGCCGAAGTGTTTGTACCGGTCATTTTTTTTCCCCCACATGGCATCCAGGATGTTGAAAACACGATGCGCCAGCGCGGCGGAAGCCGCCCCGGAGGCGCCTCCTGCCAGGCAGCCTGCTGAGGCCCAGAACAGGGTGGAAAAAACGCCATCCGTCAAGTTCTCCGCCACGCTTTCAATGGCCGCTCTGGCGATGCCGTAGACGTCCATCCGTTCCGTATCCCGTCCCACGATCATGGAGACGGAGTGCCGGGCCTCTCCGGCGTTCCCGCTGCGCAGGGCGTTTTCCACCTTCCGGGCATGCTCGGCCAGGCTGCGCGGGGCCATGCAGATGTAAATGACCAGAACGGACGGAATCCAGGGTGCCCAGGGGGAGGGTAACAGGGAAAAGGGAAGGAAGAGCGCCGCGCAGCCGAACCATGCGGCAATGCAGGTTGCCAGCGCTGCCGCCATTCCCGCATGAAAAGTTCCTCCCCACCTTTGCCTCGCCAGTGTTTCCATGCGGCGCGCGCACCGGCCGATCAAACAGACGGGATGGAACCTGTTGGGCGGTTCTCCCGCCAGAATATCCAGCAGGAAGGCCGCAGGCAGGATGAACGGGCACGGGAACATGGGTCAGCGTTTCAGTTGGAGAGCTCGGTAAATGGTTTTCAGGTCCAGATGTTTCCGGACCACGTCCGCCAGGCGGTCCAGCGCTCCGTCCAGGTCATAGGCGGTGTGCAGGGCTGGGTTGGCTTTCAGCCCTGAATCTTTCCTGACCATGTTGATGAATGCGCGGCGGAATTGGTCTCCGTCCAGCATGCCGTGCAGATACGTGGCCCAGATACGGCCTTTGCCGTAGCCGCAGGGGGAGCCGTCTTCCCGGAACATGACGGGGGGGCTGGATTCTTGATGGCTGGTGACGCCATGGTGGATTTCATAACCTGCGGCGGGAACGGGCAGCGGCGTGCTTGCCCGGCGCACGTTGATCAGGGTTTTGGCTGAAGAGAAGGTGGTGGAAAGTTCCAGCAGCCCCAGTCCTGGCGTGCGCTCCTCCGGGGATTCCATGTGCAGCGGGTCCAGAATGTCCGTCCCCAGCATTTGCAGCCCTCCGCAGACGCCCAGAAGCCACTTTCCCTTTTCGGCATGACGGCGGATGGGTTCTTCCAGCCCGGCGGAACGGAGAGAAGCCAGGTCCGCAGCCACGCTTTTAGTGCCGGGCAGAATGACCAGGTCCGGATTTCCCCATTCCTCCCGTGTCCGCACCTGGCGGAGCCGGACGTCCGGCTCCGCCGCCAGAGGGGCGAAGTCCGTGAAGTTGGAGACGTGGGCGGGCATGACTACGGCCACATCCAGGCAATCCGCATGTTTCCCGTGCTCCCCGTGGCCAGGGGGCAGCGTGGCGCGGTCTTCTTCCGGAATGTTGATGTCCCGCATCATCGGGATGACGCCCAGCACAGGCTTGCCCGTACGGTTCCGCATGTAGCTGTGCGCCGGGGCCAGCAGATCCGGATCTCCTCGAAATTTGTTGACCACGAACCCCGCCAGCAGTTCTTTTTCCCACGGGGCGAATGTCATCCACGTTCCCAGAAAGGAGGCGTACACTCCGCCACGGTCAATGTCCCCGGCGAGCAGGACTCTGGCACGCGCGTAGCGGGCCATGTTCATGTTGACCACGTCTGCTGATTTCAGATTGATTTCTCCGGGGCTTCCGGCCCCTTCCAGGCAGAGGAGTTCATATTCGTCCGCCAGGGAATCGTATGCTTTGCATACGTCCGGCCAGAAGCGCCTTTTAGCCGTGAAGTATTCCCGCGCGTCCATGCGGCCTACGGGGCGCCCCATCACGATCACCTGGGAGCCGGTATTGGAATGGGGCTTGAGAAGAATGGGGTTCATTCTGGCATCCGGATCAATGCGGCAGGCCTGGGCCTGCACCAGCTGGGCGCGGCCCATTTCCTCTCCCAGCGCAGTTACGCCGGAGTTGAGAGCCATGTTCTGCGCCTTGAACGGCGCCACGTGATAGCCGTCCTGAAGGAAAATGCGGCACAGGGCTGCCGTGAGAACGCTTTTTCCTGCATCGGAGCAGGTGCCCTGAATCATCAGGGCCGGTTTGGGAGCCTTACGGATAATGGAGGGGCCGTTTCCCGCCAGTTCGGCGCGCAGAGCTTCCGCCAGCAGGGCGTGTTCCTCCGGCGTGCGGACGCCGGAGCGCAACCAGCCGCTCGTTTCCAGCCCCGGATAATTGGAACAGTCGCGCAGTGCGATGCCGTATTTTTTCAGGAGCCGGGCTGCCAGGCCATGAGGCGCCCCCGCCAGGCGGAAGAGAAGGAAGTTGGCCTCGGACGGGAGTACGGCGGAGCCCGGCAGGGAGGAGAGCCTGCGGAACAGGTCGTCCCGGCGTTCCCGGTTCCGGGTGCGTTCCCTGTCTGCCCAGGAGGAGGGCTGTGCCAGCACGGCCTTCACCGCTGCCGCCGCAAAGGCATTCACGTTCCAGGCGGGCAGGGATTGCCGCAGCCGCTCCGCGAGCGGAGCGGCACAGATGGAAAAACCGCACCGGACGCCGGCCATGCCGTAAAATTTGGTCAGGGAGCGCAGAACCACCAGGTTGGGAAGGAGGGCCGCTTCACGGAGCAGTGATTCCGCTCCTTGTACGTAATCCATGAAAGATTCGTCAATGATCCAGAGGACTTCGGGGCGGCTCTGGACAACCCTGTGCAGGGCCGCTGCGTCCAGCAGGCCGCCGGACGGATTGCTGGGATTTGCCAGAAAAACAGCGCTTCCGTCTGCGGCCTGTTCCTCCAGACGGCAAAGAGACGGGAGGAAGGAATTTCGTTCCTCCGTCCGGATGGAAAGAACATCCGTGCCGTGGCGCAGGCAGGCCAGCCTGTATTCGGAAAAAGCGGGTTCCGGAATGACGGCCTGTTTAAGGTTTAATGCGCGCGGAAGAGCGTGAATGAGTTCATTGGCCCCGTTTCCAAATACGAAGCAGCCGGAAGGAAGCCCGTAATGAACCGCCGCCAGTTCCCGTAGATCCGCCGCATCCGGAGAAGGGTAGGGTACTGCGTTTTCCATGGCCTTCCACAATGCTGAAACGATGAACTCCGGCATACCTTCCGGCCTCAGGTTGACGCTGAAGTCCAAAATATCCCGTTCCGGGCGGCAGGCCTCCTCCGCCAGGGATTTTAAATCTCCGCCATGTGAAAAAACGTTCATGCCACAGTAATTGGAACCGGCGTACCGAAGGGCTGCCCGCGCCGGAGAAAAAAAGGAAGCGCCTTGCAAGTTCGGAATTCCACGTAGCCGGAAGCTTCGCCGGAGACGGGAAATCTTCCCTGTTGCGGGAACGTGGGAACAAGGAGCGTCATGAGCGCATCATGTCCTGTATGCGCCGGGAGTGACAAGACAAAAATGGAAAGCCCCGTGAGGAAAAGAGGGATGGAGAACAATACGCTGAAAAGGGAAAACGACTGCAATTCATCTGGATGTTCAAAGAAAAATTTTTTTGTCTTGTCATACCGGTCTCTTTGGTATTTCATCCGTCCCATGAACCCTTATGGGAAGGGTTACAGACCTCAGGGACGCCCGTAGCCGGGCAGGAAATAAATGGGGAATACCGGTGTGAGTCCGGAGCGGTACCGCCACTGTAAGCGAGCCTGCCTCGCAAGCCAGAAAACCAGCCTGTGAGGTTGTCCAACTGTTCGGCGAGTTACCGAACGTAAGGCACTACAACCATGCTTTATACGAAGAAAGCCCTTCAAATGGGCGCAATTGCTGTTGGCCTTGCCGCATTCGCAGGCCAGTCCTCTCTTGCCGAGTCCGCTAAAAAGGAAGACTCCAAGCCCTCCGTCAGGACGGAAACCATGCAGGTTATGCCGGAACTGACTATGGCATCCCACTTTGTGGGCGTGCCGTACAACCGGTCTGGAGTGTCCGTTTCCATCATCAATCCGGAAGAATTCCAGAAGGCGGGCATTGAAACCCTGACGGGAGCCCTTTCCCAGACGCCCGGCGTTTTCACGCTGGACGGAGGCGGCACCTGGCAGCGCGGTTCCGTGAGCAACACCGTCATCCGCGGGATGAACAAGGATACCTACACTCTGACCATGGTTGACGGCATGCGCATCAGTGATGCCAACATGTCCGGCAACAAGCTGCTGGGCATCACCAATCTCTTTACGGTGGGCAATGTGGAAGTGGTGAAAGGAGCGCAGGGCGCCGTTTTTGGTTCCGGCGCCATTGGAGGCGTTGTCGCGATGGATACTCCGGAGGGGGAAGGCGATCCCGTAACCAGGATTTTTGCGGAGGCCGGTTCTTTCGGCTCTTTCAACAGCTATGTCACTTCCTCCGGCAAGATCAAGAAGCTTTCCTATTTTGTAGGCGTTGGGTTTGAAACTACGGAAAACGATCCGTCAATCTATCCGGCCATTTATGACAACAGGACAGGCATGAACGATTTCCGCCAGTGGCAGGAAGCCGTGCGCCTGGGCTATGATATCAATGACAAGGTGAAGGTGAGCTTTACCTATCGCCGCCTGGATTCCTACTTTGAATATCCCACGCCGTATGTGGATTATAACCAGTGGCCTTCCGTTCCGGATCCCCATCTGTACAATACGGAAGACAAGAACCGCAGCAACCTGGTGACAGGACGTGTGGATGCGGAAATTTCCAAGCTGTGGTCCACCAGCTTCATGGTGGGGCATTACAACATGGACTATTCCTGCCATACTCCCGGATTTGATTTCCAGCCCAATGTGATGCGCAACCGCCGTTTTCAGGCGGAGTGGCGTAATGCGCTGACGTGGAACAAGGAATGGAAAACCATCGCCGGCATGGCCTGGGACCGTTCCGACTACATGAGCGAAAACAATTACGTTGCCAAGGATGAATGGCAGAGCACGCTTGCCTTCTTTGCGGAGCAAATGTGGTCACCCACGGACAGCTTTGACGCCAGCGTGGCCCTGCGCCTGGAACATGATTCCGTCTGGAACAATCATTTTACGTGGCGTTATTCCAATTCCTGGAAAGTGACGGGCAAGGATTCCCCCACCCGTATTTTCGGTTCCGTGGGTTCCGGTTTCCGCGCGCCCACCTATTTTGAGCAGTATGCGGCCAATTATGGTTATGTTGGCAACCCTGATCTGGATGTGTCCAAGTCCCTGGGCGGCGATCTGGGGGTGGAACAGCGTCTGGCGGACGGCCATTATGCTTCCGTGACGGGCTTCTGGACCCGTATCGACGATGAAATCGGCACCATGAGCGTAGGCACCTGGCCGAACTCCTATACCACTTACACCAATTATTCCCACTGCACTTCCTACGGCGTGGAAGTGGCGTTCAAGGGACAGTTCAAGGACGCGTGGAACAGCGGCTATTATGCCAATTACACCTTCACGATGCCCAAGCGCGATTCCATCGGCAAATACGAAACCATTCAGATGGCCAATACCGCCCGCCACACCATCAACGCAGAGGTTTATACCTCCCCGGTTGAAAAGCTGACGGTCGGCTTCGGCGTAACGGCCGCCATGGGACGCACGGATTACAATTATGCCCGTCTGGACAATTTCTTTACGGCGCGCCTGTTTGCCCGTTACCAGGCAACGGACAATGTGTCCCTCCATGTGCGTCTGGAAAACCTGTTTGACCAGAAGTTCATCATGACGAATGATTATAACTTCGGCCCGCGTGAAGCCCGTGGATTCGGAATCTTCGGCGGTGTGACGGTCGAATTCTAAGTTCCTTTCAATATTAATTGTTGATTGCTCCCCCATCTTCCGTCTTGCGGACTGTTTCAGGCGAAGTGAACGGTTCCGCGCGGAAGATGGGTTTTCTGTTTTCCGTAGTTTCCGGAATCGGTTAACATGTGGCGGCCATCTGAGTTGTGTTGCGCTGGATATCCATACTGGGGGCATTGGCCCTTTCCGTCTTTCTGGGAGGTGTCTTTTACTTTTCCCAGCGTGAGAAGAATGTTTGGCATGAATTTTCCGGCCGGATGGACGGCAGGGGGATGCCTGCCGTATTTGACGGTTTTGTGGAACGCTGGAACAGGGCCGTGGAACGGGAGCTGCGCCGTGAATTGGCTGAAGGGGAGAGGAAGGAAAAACTTCTGGTCGTTTCCCGCGGGGAAGGGGACGGCCGGCGTTTGGCGGAACAGGCTCGTTCCGTGGAACGCATCAGGAAAAGGCTGTTATTGAAAGACCATATCCGCCTTCTTCCTCTGGAAGACGTTCCGGACGGATTGGAATGGCAAACCGGAATGGAAGAGCCGGATGTGGGTGATCCGCGCGCCGTCAAGGGTGGAAGAGTCCGGTTGTGGATCAATACTCCGTTTCCCGGAACTTTGCGTGCTTTCGGGCCGGGAAGTGAAAATTTTTTCAATTACTCCGCCATTGACAACGTGTGGCTTCCCCTCGTGGGGCTTCATCCGGAAACCTTCCGTCCCATTCCGGGCCTGGCGGACCGCTGGGCCTTGTCCGCAGACGGAAAAACTGTTTTTTATCATCTGGATCCGGAAGCGGCCTATTCGGACGGACGCATCGTGAAAGCGCAGGATTTTCTGCTGAACATTTGCCTCCGTACGTCCGGTTTTGCCCGGGATCCGTTCTGGACAACCCTGTTCCGTTCCATGTATGATCAGATTACGGTATACGGGGATTCCATCATTGCCCTGACGCTGCCGTCCCGCGGGCCGCTGCTGCCTTACATGGCCTGTGCGGATTTTCATCCGGCCCATCCCGGTTTTTACCATGATTTCAACGCTCTGTTTCTGGAACGCTACCAGTGGAAAGTCCCTCCAAATACGGGTGGCTACATGGTTGTTCCCGCTAAAATCCGGATAGGAGAAAGCATTACCCTGGCCCGCGTGAAAAATTGGTGGGCGAAGGACAGGAAGTATTACCGCCATTCCTGCAATGCGGACCAGGTGGAACATGTGTTTGTGAACATGGAAAACAAGGCGGTTGAAATGTTCCGCCGCGGGGAACTGGACATCATGAACGTTCGCAAGCCGGAGGTGTGGGAAACGGGTCTGGAACTGCCGGAAGTGCACCGGGGCTATATAGATAAATACAGTCTGGAAGCCAATTACGCCTGTCCCCCGTACGGACTGTATCTGAATTGCTCGGACAAACTGTTGAAAAATCCGGATATCCGCCGCGGGCTGGCGCATTCCGTGAACATGGGCCTGGTGATTGATACTTTGTTCCGCGGGAATATGAGAAGGCTCGGTTCCTACATGGAGGGGTACGGAGACCTGACTCTTCCGCTGAAAGCTCCGGAATACAGCAAGAAAAAAGCCATGGAATATTTTGCCCGCGCCGGCTACCGGGAAATGGGGACTGACGGCGTGCTGAAAAATGAACGGGGAGAACGGCTGGTGGTGGAACTGACGTTTGCGGATTCATCCGTCCTGATGACCAACGTCTGTTCCATTCTCCGGCAGGAGGCCCTGAAGTGCGGGGTGGACCTGCGTCTGGATTCTCTTACCTACAGTGTCTGTTCCCGTAAGGTTTTTGAAAAACGGTATCAGGCGGCTCTGTGGGCGTGGCCGCTGCAGACGCCGTTCCCACGGCTGTATGAAACATTTTCTTCCGAACTGGCGTATGATGCCCGCGGAAATCCCGTAGGCAATACGAATAATATTATGGCTGTGTCGGACGCTGAACTGGATGCCGCCCTGGATGCGGAACGCAATGCCCCGGATACCGGTTCCCTGAAGCTGACTCTTCACCGTGCCCAGCAGCGTCTTTATGAACTTTGCGTCTGGATTCCCGGCTGGAGGGAACCATACACGCATGTCGCCTGCTGGCGCTGGATACGCTGGCCGGAATCTCCCACCCGGTTCTGTTCCCCCAGAATTTACAATCCGCTGGAATCGCACCTGTACTGGGTGGATGAAGAAATGAAGAAGGAAACGCTGGAGGCTCGGAGCCGTGGCGTACCGTTTGAAGAAAAGCATCAAATAATATATCTTGAAAGACAGGATGGTGCCGTTCCGTAATAAAACCGGGTCACCGTCTCCTTTTTAAATTGAAAGGAGGTGATTTTTCATCATAATCTCCTTCGCATTTACCGTAATTAATTATTAATTCCATAATCATGAAATTATCCTTTTTCTCCGTTCTGCTTCTGGCAGGGCATCTTTGCGTGGCTGCTCCCATGCCTCTGCCGGAATCCAATGACGGAGCCAGGCATGTCTTCTCTACTAATCAGGAAAATTTTTTGATGGACGGAAAGCCCATCAAAATCATTTCCGGGGAAATGCATTATCCTCGCGTGCCGCGCCAACACTGGAAGGACAGGTTCCAGCGCATAAAGGCCATGGGCATGAATACCGTCTGCACTTATCTGTTCTGGAACGTGCACGAACCGGAACCCGGCAAATGGGACTTCTCCGGCAATCTGGATTTTGTGGAATTCATCAAGGAAGCGCAGAAGGCCGGCCTGTGGGTCATTGTGCGTCCCGGGCCCTATGTGTGCGCGGAATGGGAATTCGGCGGATTTCCCGGCTGGCTGCTGAAGGATGAAGATTTGAAAGTCCGTTCCCAGGATCCCCGCTTCCTGGAACCGGCCATGGCTTATCTTAAAAAAGTCTGTTCCATGTTGGAACCTCTGCAGATTACCAAGGGAGGCCCCATCATCATGGCCCAGGTGGAAAATGAATATGGTTCCTATGGTTCTGACAAGGATTACGTGAAAAAGCATCTGGACGTTATCCGGAAGGAACTTCCGGGAGTTGTTCCCTTCACGTCGGACGGCCCGAACGACTGGATGATCAAGAACGGCACGCTTCCGGGCGTTGTTCCCGCCATGAATTTCGGCGGCGGAGCCAAGGGCGCCTTTGCGAATCTGGAGAAGCACAAGGGTAAAACGCCCCGCATCAACGGCGAATTCTGGGTGGGCTGGTTTGACCACTGGGGCAAGCCCAAGAATGGCGGCAGTACGGAAGGTTTCAACCGAGACCTGAAGTGGATGCTGGAAAATAACGTCTCCCCCAACCTCTTCATGGTGCATGGGGGGACCTCCTTCGGCTTCATGAACGGGGCGAACTGGGAAGGCGCCTATACGCCGGATGTAACCAATTACGACTACGGCGCCCCCATTTCCGAAAACGGAACCCTGACGGACCGCTACCGCACCTTCCGCCAGACTATTCAGGATTATTACGGTGATACGTACAAGCTTCCCGAACCTCCCGCCCAGCCGGAAATGATGGAGCTGCCCCCCATCACGTTTACGGAAACGGCCGGCATGTTTTCCCGTCTTCCTCAGCCCTCCATCCGCAAGGAGCCCGTCCACATGGAAGCCCTGGGGCAAAGCCTGGGTTTCATCCTGTACCGGACAAAGGTGCAAGGACCGGTGAAAGGAGAACTGAAGATGAACAACATGCAGGACCGCGCCATCGTTTACGTGGATGGCAAGAGGCAGGGGGCGGCGGATCGCCGTTACAAGCAGGATTCCTGTGATGTGGTGATTCCTTCCGGACTTCATACGGTGGACATTTTTGTGGAAAACATGGGCCGCATCAACTTCGGCGGCCAGATACAGGGCGAGCGCAAGGGCATCCGAGGGCCCATCACGCTGGACGGCAAAAAGCTGGAAAACTTCCTTATCTACAACTTCCCGTGCAAGGGAGTGGAGCTTCTTCCCTTCTCCGGCAAGAAGCCGGCGGGCGACCAGCCCGTGTTCCACCGCGGGTATTTCAACGTTTCCAATCCCAAGGATACCTACCTGGATATGCGGGACGGCTGGAAGAAAGGCGTTGTGTGGGTGAATGGACGCAATCTGGGCCGCTTCTGGTTTATCGGCTCCCAGCAGGCTCTTTATTGCCCCGGAGAATACCTGAAGCCTGGGAAAAATGAAATCGTGGTGCTGGACGTGGACGGAGGTTTCGGCACGGTGAAGGGTGTGAAGGAAGCCATTTATGAAGTCAACAGGGACCCCGCCATGGCGGATGTCTTCCGCGTAGGCAAACCTGTGGCCCCCGCTGCCGGCCAGCTGGTGCACAAGGGTTCCTTCGCCAAGGGGGCAGATCAGCAGGAAATCAAATTCCGCGCTCCCGTCCAGGCCCGTTACATCGCCATTGTCAGTAAAAACGCCCATGACAACGGCCCCCATGCCGCCATTGCGGAGCTGAACTTCCTGGATGCCTCCGGCAACCTGCTTCCCCGCGAACAGTGGTCCGTGGTTTATGCGGATTCCCATGAAACGACGGGGGAAGCCGCCCAGGCGGGCCTGGTGATGGACAACCAGCCCACCACCTACTGGCATACCAAGTGGCAGGGGGACAACCCTCAGCATCCGCACATGATCGTGCTGGATCTGGGCAAGGTGCAGAAACTTTCAGGATTCCGCTACCTGCCGCGCCAGAACAGGGAAAACGGCCGCATCAAGGACTATGAAGTCTATGCGTCTCCCAAGCCGTTCAAGCCTGCCAAGTAAGGTTCTCTGAATTGTTGAACTTTTCAGGGCCGCTTCCTCCAGGATGAGGGGGCGTCCTTGTTGCGTCCGGACATCCCGGAAGAAACAGTTCTCCTTTGCCCGGATAAGAGCCGTTCCGGTTTAAAGATGCGTATCAGCTTTCCGTCCCTTTGTTTCCTGCTGTTGTGCGGGCCGGTATTCCATGCGCAAAAAAGGCGGTTCCGCAGTATAACGGAGCCGCCGGAAGACCGTAATAAACCTGATAATTGTTTGTTAGAAATTCCAGGAGAAGCCCAGCTTGATGGTGTGGTAGCCGGGGTCATTGTAGCCCTGAATCTGGTAATATTCGTAGCCGAGCACGAAGTCCGCGCTATTGGAGATGCTGAACTTGAAGCCGGCCTGGGCAGCCCAGGAAAACTTGGTGGAGGAAATGGTTCGGGAACGGCTGCCGTCTTCCAGTCCATGAATGGTGGTCTTCACGTCGCCGTAAGTGGCGCCGACTTTGCCGCCCAGATAGAACATGGTGTAGTCGCCGATGGGAAGGTTCAGCGTGTAACCGGCCATCATCGGGATATAGGTGGAACGGAGGCTGGCGGTATAAGGCCCGCTGATGCCCAGGTCCTGCACGCTGGGGTGGTGGGAACCGGCCAGGATGCCGCCGTTCAGGGAAATCTGATGAACAATGCTGCCGGTTTCAATATAGTTGAAAATGCTCAGATTGCCGCCGGCCACGTTGGGCATGGCGTCTTTGGTGGCGATTCCGTAAGCCCCTTCCAGGGACATGCCGAACTGGCCGTCGTACTTGTCGGCATGATAGGCGCTGGCGGAAGACACGGAGGCCGCAAGGGCCAAACCTAACAGTATAGTTTTGTTCATATGGGGATAAATGGTGAATTTAACTGTGGTCCATTCTTGGCAGTTTTCTCTTTTGAAGTCAAACATGAAATGTCAAATGGACGCGAAATCCTCAAACCCGGGGAGATGAAGTTGCCAGAACGCTCCCGGTGGGGTACATTCTGCGCCATGGAACAACAAGCGTGTGATTTGCTGGTGACCGCTTTCCGCATGCTGGGCGGAGCGGAACAGTCCAGCGCTGCCGGAGATGCGGCCGTCGCCGTTCGGGACGGGAAAATTCTGGAAACGGGAAGCGCCGCAGAACTGGAAGCCAGGTGGACGCCCTCCGTTCGCAGGGATTTGGGGAATGCGCTGCTGATGCCGGGGCTGATTAATGCCCATACGCATGTCCCCATGACCTTTTTGCGCGGTTTTGCGGATGACTTGCCGCTGATGGAATGGCTGACCGGGCATATTTTCCCGGTGGAAGCCCGGCTGACGGATAAAATCGTCTCCCTGGGGGCCCGGCTGGGCATGTATGAAATGATGCGGACGGGCACCACGGCGTTTGTAGATTCCTACCTGTTGGAGGCCAATGTCCTCCAGGAAGCGGAACGCATGGGAATGCGCTGTGTTGGCGGGGAAGTCGTTTTTGCTTTTCCCTCTCCGGCATACGGGGGGTGGGATGGTGCGGAAGCCCTGTACCGGGAGCAGGCGGAACGCTTTTCCGGCCGCGGCAGGGTGCAGGTGGCCCTGATGCCGCACAGCGTGTACACTACCAGTGACGAAGTGCTCCGGCGTTCCATGAAGCTGGCGGAGGAACTGGATATGATGCTGCATATCCATCTGTCCGAATCCGCCGGGGAAGTGGAGCAGTGCCGTTCCCTGCACGGAGGAAGGCGCCCCGTGGGCTATGCCCGCGATATGGGGCTGCTGAATGAACGCGCCGTGCTGGCTCATATGGTGGACGTGACGGATGAGGAACTGGAGCTGGTGGCCGCTTCCGGGGCGGCGGTTGTCCATAACCCGGTCAGCAACCTGAAACTGGCGTCCGGCTTCGCCCGCGTGCGGGATATGGTGCAGGCCGGCGTTCCCGTCTCTCTGGGAACGGACGGAGCGTGCAGCAACAACAGTCTGGACATGTTTGAAACAATGAAGCTGGCCGCTATTCTTGCCAAGGGGTACAGCGGTGACGCTACTGCGCTCCCCGCCATGCAGGCGCTGAAGATGGCTACGGCGGAGGGCGCCCGCATTTTCCGGACGCCGGGGCTGGGAACACTGGTCCCGGGGGCTCCCGCGGATATGATCGCGCTGAACCTGGATGAACCGAACCTGTGCCCGATGTTCAACGAAACGTCCCATGCCGTTTATGCCTCTTCCGGCAAGGATTGCGTGTTCACCATGGTGGAAGGGAGAATTTTGTATGATCATGGAATTTACACGGACGGCCTGTATGCGGATACCGCCGCGGAAATGCGGGATCTGGTAAAGTGGGTGAAAAACAGTGATTAAGTATTGGAAATGAGCGAATAAAGGCAGGTTTTCAACACATGCTTTAATCACCCTTCCCTTACCTCTGCTATCTGTCGGCCTCCCGAACCGGCGCATGCTCATATTCCTTCTTTACCCGCATGGGGGGATGCCTTTATAGTAATTTCATGCAATATGATCTCATCGTCATTGGTGGAGGCCCTGCCGGCTATGTGGGCGCCATCCGCGCCGCCCAGCTGGGGAAATCCGTGGTGTGCGTGGAACGCGAGCGGGTAGGGGGCACCTGTCTGAACTGGGGTTGCATCCCCACCAAGGCGCTTCTGAAAAACGCGGAAGCCTACCTGACTGTAACGGCCCGTGCCAGGGAATTTGGCATGACGGTGGAGGGCGTCAGCGTGGATTGGAGTGAAGTGATCGGCCGTTCCCGCAAGGTCAGCGACCGCCTGGCCGGCGGCGTGGGGTTCCTCTTCAAGAAAAACAAGGTGGATTCCGTTACGGGGGAAGCTTCCATCATTTCTCCCGGCAGGGTGGAAGTAAAGTCCGCCGACGGGACGGTGACTGTTCTGGATGGAAAGAATATCCTGGTCTGTACCGGCTGCGTCACCCGCACGGTGCCCAGCCTCCCCCTGAACGGCACTACTGTCATCGGCTCCAGGGAAGCCATGGTGCTGGAAAAGCGGCCTGAAAGCATGATCATCATCGGTTCCGGAGCCATCGGCACGGAATTCGCCTACATTTACAATTCATTCGGCACCAGAGTGACGCTTATTGAAGCGCTTCCCCGGATGCTTCCCAATGAAGACGACGACTCCTGCATGACGCTGGAACGGGCATTCAAAAAGCAGGGCATCAAAGTGATGACGGGAGCTTCCGTGGAATCCGTTACGGAAACCTGTGACGGACAGGTCAGGGCCAGCGTAAAAAACAGCAAGGGACAGGAAGAGGAAATCACGGCGGATGTCTGCCTGGTAGCCATCGGCGTGAAGCCGGTTGTTCCCGCCGCTCCCGGCCTGGACCTGGAGCTGACGGAAAAGGGATTCATCAAGGTGAATGACCGCTACGCGACTTCCCTTCCCGGCGTGTATGCGGCAGGCGATGTGATCGGCGGCGTGCTGCTGGCGCATACGGCTTCTTTTGAAGCTGTGCAGGCAGTAGAGGGCATGTTTAATCCGGACTATCAGCCCAGGCAGGTGGGCTTTTTCCCGAGCTGCACATATTGCTACCCGCAGGTGGCTTCCGTAGGTAAAACGGAACGCGCCCTCAAAGAGGCGGGCGTGGAATACAAGGTGGGGAAATTCCCCTTCCAGGCCATTGGCAAGGCTGTAGCCGCCGGAGAACCGGACGGTTTCGTAAAAACCCTGTACGGCGCCAAAAACGGAGAACTCCTGGGCGCCCACATCGTGGGGCCGGAAGCCACGGAGCTGATTGCCGCGCTGGGCATCGGCATTCAGGCGGAACTGACGGACGAGGACATCCATGCCACCATTTTCGCCCATCCCACGCTGTCTGAGGCCATCCATGAATCCATGCTGGCTTCCGAGGGAATCGCCATCCACATGTAACGGTTTTCAATGGAAGGGCCCCCATCCGGGGCTCTTCCATTCATTCCTTTGTCATGCAAACGGGTGAATGACAATCTGCGTTGAAAAAAGACGTTCAAGGATAAACTTGTTGATGAGGGCTGCAGCGTCAACAATTCCCGTAAGTTTATCAGACAGGCTTTAAGCAGGATTGATAGTCAATGTAGTAGATTGACTGTAAGTTTTGGAAAGCCGCGGTTTGCTTGTTTATATCATCAAAGAACGGGGATAACCTGGAAACCACAGGCAACAGGGCCATTTGCGGCACGAGTGGACGGACAGCCGCGAAAACGGAGCGGGAGTAAGCCAAAACGGCTCATGCCGCATTGAAGTACGGAAAAGAAAGGGCAAAAAGATTTTGGAAACAGTTCCGAAACAGTTCCGCTTCAGCCTCTGTTTTCGTTTTTTATTTGCGTGATGAATGGGAAGTGTTTGATACTAATTTATGGGGAAAATATATTTATAACGTATAGATAATTCCTCGCATTTATTTCTTCTCCAATATTTTCTGTTTTCTCTTTACCGGGTGTCTGATGACAGTTTTCAGTTTGCCCACATCACATTTGCGTGGATCGGAAAGATAAATTTCGTGATGATAACGAGTATCGGTAATATCGATCTCATATCCATTGGCATTTGCGTATTCTTCCATCTGGTGGATGGTTTCGGGTTCGTTATCATAAGAGCCGAGGTGCATGCATTGAACGCAATCGCCTTCTTCATAGGTAAGAAAATCCACCGTTGAAAAGTCCTTCTTTTTCTTTTTGGTTGCTTCCTCGATTGCCCACTCAAGATCTTCCTTAGTCACAAAGTCTGGTAAACGGATAATAGAAATAAATTTAAAATTTTCTTTATGGCCATAGTCCATTCCATCGCTGCCATTTTGCCACCAAAAGCCTTCAAGAGGCGGGACAATATACTCAAAAAAGCCTTTAATCTTGCGAGAACTCTTATAGCTCATTTTGATAGTAAATGCAATGCCGTACAGCAACTCCAGCGCTGCC
>OLFU01002037.1_pt1 | contig 17251 bp, 13 predicted proteins | sample 1605161 | NCBI WGS metagenome assembly OLFU01 (sample SAMEA3888914, study PRJEB22519) | human gut metagenome | biome: human gut; feature: human-associated habitat; material: faeces | place: Denmark | collected 2011
CCAAAGAAGAAGTAATGGAGCCGGATGCAGAGGATGTAAAGGGCTTTGACAGCTTTATGAAGGATTATATCAAAGGACTGGCAGCTGAAAAGGGCGCAGTGGAAGGATGGAAATAAATGCTGGAAGAATTAAAACAGAAAGTATATGAAGCCAATATGCAGCTTCCAAAGTATGGTCTGGTCACTTTTACCTGGGGAAATGTTTCTGCTATTGACAGGGAAAAGGACTGTTTGTGATCAAGCCTTCAGGGGTAGATTACGATAAAATGAAACCGGAAGATATGGTGGTTATGGACCTGGAGGGAAATCAGGTAGAGGGAAAATTAAATCCGTCTTCTGATACAAAGACCCATCTGGTACTGTACAACCGTTTTCCGATGATCGGTGGTATCGTACATACCCACAGTCCATGGGCTACTTCCTGGGCACAAGCCGGAAGAGACATCCCGTGTTACGGAACCACCCATGCAGATTATATTTACGGGGCAGTTCCCTGTGCCAGAAACCTGACAGAGGAAGAATTAAAGGATTATGAAAGAAATACAGGAGTTCTGATCGCGGATCTGTTTGAAGAAAGAAAACTGGATCCGGTGGCAGTTCCCTGTGTTCTGTGTAAAAATCATGGTCCTTTTACCTGGGGAAAAGATGCGGCAGAGGCAGTACACAATGCAGTAGTACTGGAAGAAGTTGCTAAAATGGCAGCCCGCTGTGAGCGTTTAAATCCAGACGTAAAAGAAGCGCCTAAGTGCCTGCAGGATAAACATTATCTGCGCAAGCATGGCCCGGGCGCTTATTATGGACAGCGGTAATGCTATAAGAATTATGATGCGTCAGTCTTCCTCGTCGTTGCAGGGAAGACCGCTGTGATAAGAATAATTTCCAAGTTCGTCCAGTATCCGGTCAAAGGATGCTGGGCGAATATTATTTTCTTCCATCAAAGTGTTGATCATATAGTAGATGGTGGCATGTTTTGCAAGGCACTGGCGGAACAGATCGGGGAAAGAGGTCTGGGAAGCAATGCTCTTGTCCCAGGGATTGCACCAGGTCTCATGGCGCAGGTTCAGGCTCCATACAGGGTCTTCTACCACATCGGTTACCATTTTACTGGAAGCTAAAGGATTTCTTAAAAACAGGGACTCTACGTATTCGATCCAGTTCTTTTTCTGGCTGTTTGGGTCGGAAAGTGTCCGGCAGCCCAGACGCAGGGCAAGGATAGAACGGTGGATCATTCCCGGGGATACCTGATAATGATTTTTGCTGCTTAAAGGATAGAAGGCGTCATTTAAGCAGGAGGAGAGGAAACGAGAGATAAACTGTGTTTCCATGCCGTTTAAACAGATGGTAGCCGCCTGGTTGAACTGGGACGGCTTTTTCTTTTTGTATTTCATCAATAACAGGGCATCAATGTCATTTTCCAGCCTGGCATGTAAGCCGTGACAGGCGGCTGTTGGATGCTCCGCGTCATAGTGGATGCGGCCATATACATAAGGGTGGCAGATAGAGTCGCCAATATAATGGCTGATGAAACCGCATAAGAAAGCAAGGCCTTCCTCACGCTGCTGCCGGGACTCAATTTTTGAAAGACGGGTGAATGCGCAGCGGAAAAAGTCATTTACATGGTGTTCATGCATATAGGAGCCTACGTTGCGGTGATCCCTGTGGCGCAAAACAGGCAGATTATAAAAAAACATATCCGGTCCCTGAAGACCAAGCTGGTAGAGCCAGCGGTATTTTGCAATGATGAATTTTAAGTTGTTCTGAGGCATGTCATTGTATGCCTTCATACCGAGAATGTAGTGGGTGGTGAAGCCGGGCATGGTTGTGGGGCCTCCTTTCGGGTGTTGATGGCGTTGTGGGGCCACGCAGGTTCCTGCGCTCTTTACATCGTAAACTCAGGTCCCCGCGCATTTGCGCTCTTTACATTATACCATATTTTTGTGGATAAAGCAGGCATAGAAGGGAAAAACAGTGCATAAAAACCTCATAAGAAGGTTGCAGTGAGGCATAAATAAGGCGCATATGAAAGTTCTGGAAATGGTGCATGGGATCATATGGGGGCCGTGGACGGTGGGGGTGTTTCTGGTTGTGGGACTGGTGTTATCGGTGCGCTGCCGTTTCTTTCAGATCCGGGGATTTCGATATTGGTGGAAGGCAACTGCCGGAAGCTTATGGGGAGAGGAACGTGAGGGCGATGAAAGTACAGGTGCTGCCGGGGCCCACCATGGAATTACACAGTTCCAGTCGGTCTGTACCGCCCTTGCAGCAACGGTGGGGACTGGTAATATTGCAGGTGTGGCAGCCGCTCTTGTATCCGGTGGTCCGGGAGCCGTGTTCTGGATGTGGATCTCCGCACTGATCGGTATGGCCACTGCTTATGGGGAAACCTATCTGGGAGTCCGGTACCGTTTTAAGAACAACAGGGGAAAATGGATCTGCGGCCCCTTTGTCTATATGAAAAAAGGGCTGGGTATCCCTTTTATGGCAGCATGTTACAGCTTTTTCTGCTTTCTGTGTGCCCTTGGAATGGGAAGTATGGTACAGGCAAATTCAGCAGCAGAGACACTGGAATTTACCTGGGGAATCCCGTCGGTGTTAGGAAGCGGTATTCTGGCGCTGCTTACGGGAGCCGTTATCTTAGGTGGGATAAAACGGATCGGCAAAGCAGCAGAATACCTGTTGCCTCTGGCTTCCGGGATCTATATTTTATTTTCCCTGCTGGTACTTTTATTATGCGCAGACCGTATACCAGATGCATTTTTAAGGATCTTTCAGTCTGCTTTTGGGATCCGGCAGGTTTCAGGCGGCATAGCGGGCTTTGGCATCAGTAAAAGTATCCGTTATGGTATATCCAGAGGCGTTTTTTCCAATGAGGCAGGGCTTGGCACTTTGGCAGTCCTTCATGGACCGGCAGAACATACAACACCAGAAGAACAGGGAATGTGGGCTATGTTTGAGGTGTTTTTTGATACGGTAGTTTTGTGCAGCCTTACAGCACTGGTCATCTTGTGTACCACACAGGGAGATACGGAAACACTTTCTCTTACAGGAGCGGCCCTGGCTGCTGCCTGTTTTTCTGCAAAACTGGGAGTCATAGGAGAATGGTTTATCAGTATTTCCATGGTGGTATTTGCTTTTGCCACTGTGATCGCATGGTATTACCTGGGACAGCAGGCAATAGAAGATCTGTCTCTTTTTTCCAGGATCTATCCGGTCTTATTTTTAGGAGCAGTATTTGCAGGAGGCTGTATCAGGCTGGAGGCAATATGGATGTTATCGGATCTCTGGAACGGCTTGATGGCATTTTTTAACCTGACGGCTTTATTATTTTTATCCGGAGAGGTTTGCATTCCAGATCATTCAGACCTTTTTAATACCACAAAAAAAACACCTCACGTCAAGTGATGTGTTTTTTTTTGGAAAAAAGTATTATTAAAAGGGAGGAGAGCTGATAAAATCTTACCAGCTCGAGTATTATGAAAAAAATCTTGTAAGCTTAGTTAGGTATTAAAAATTTTCAGGAGATGAGGTTTTTGTTTGTTTTCTCTGTCTCTCATCTATGACTAAAGTATAAAAAGAAAAGATGAAGAAATCGTGTTCATTGTGTAACACTTTTTTGAATGATTTATGAACGAAATGTGAATGATACAAGTGTCAAAAGCACGTAGCAATCCGGTATCATAAATGAGAATTTCAGGAGCGTTGACAACGTTACCTGATTAGCCTATAATTTGTCCAAAAGAAAAACAAGTGGCGCAGTATGAATGTTAAATCCCGAATGATAAAGGAGTTTTTCACAAATGACCTTAATGCAGATGAAATATGCCATTGCAGTGGCAGATACCAAATCCATGAACGAAGCGGCCCGCAGCCTGTTTATCACACAGCCAAGTCTTTCCGCGTCTATTAAAGAGCTGGAAAATGAGATTGGCGTGGAGCTTTTTAAGCGTACCAACCGTGGTATTACTGTGACGCCGGAAGGAGAGGAATTTTTAGGCTATGCCAGACAGGTGGTGGAACAGTACCGCCTGATCGAGTCCAAGTACATTGAAAAAGAAAATGTGCGCAAGAAGTTCAGTGTGTCCATGCAGCATTATTCCTTTGCTGTCCAGGCCTTTGTGGAAATGGTGCGCCAGTTTGGAATGGACAAGTATGAATTTGCAGTTCATGAGACCAAGACCTACGAAGTGATCGAAGATGTGAAGAACTTTAAAAGTGAGATCGGCATTTTATATCTTAATGATTTTAACAGCAAGGTGCTGACAAAGCTGTTTACAGAGTTCGGGCTGGAATTTCACAGGCTTCTGGATTGCGGGATCTATGCCTATATGTGGAAGGGAAATCCACTGGCATCCAGAGAGTCTGTTACTATGGATGATCTGCAGCCCTATCCATGTCTGGCGTTTGAGCAGGGAAACAATAATTCCTTCTATTTTGCAGAAGAAGTCCTTTCTACTTATGAATATAAGCAGCTGATCCGTGCCAATGACCGTGCAACCATGTTAAACCTGATGAAAGGCTTAAATGGCTATACTCTTTGCTCCGGTATTATCTGCGAGGAATTAAATGGCGGTGATTACTGTGCAGTGCCATTGGAGTCTGACGAAGTGATGACTATTGGGTATCTGTGCCGCAAGGGAGTAGCCATCAGTCCTTTGGGCCAGAAATATCTGGATGAGATACGGAAATATAAGAATGAAGATGCCCGCTATAGGTAAAAACTATAACGAGCTCTTTTTTTTGTGTATTAGACAGATGGAAAAAGTAGTGTTATTATTTGTCCATAAACAAAAACAAACAAAAACAGTAGGTAAATGACTGATATATTTTTAATCCAGGAGGACAATAACATGGGAAAGAAATCTTACGATGAAAGAAACTTTAAATTTGAGACATTACAGCTTCATGTAGGACAGGAGCAGCCAGACCCGGTAACCGATGCAAGAGCCGTACCGATCTACCAGACCTCTTCCTATGTATTCCGCAACTGCGATCATGCAGCAGCAAGATTTGGACTGAGCGATGCAGGAAATATTTACGGACGTCTGACCAACCCAACAGAAGATGTATTTGAAAAGAGAATTGCAGCCTTAGAGGGTGGCGTTGCAGCTTTAGCAGTAGCTTCCGGTGCAGCAGCTATCGCATATACTTTCCAGAACCTGGCACATGCAGGTGACCACATTGTAGCAGCTGAGAATATTTACGGCGGTACTTACAACCTGTTTGCCCACACTCTTCCAGAGTACGGCATCAAGACCACTTTCGTAGATCCATTTAACTACGAGCAGGTTGAGGCAGCCATCCAGGAAAACACCAAGGCGATCCACGTAGAGACTCTGGGAAATCCTAACTCTGATGTAGTTGATATTGAAAGACTGGCACAGATCGCACATGCACATAAGATCCCGTTAGTAGTTGATAATACATTCGCAACCCCATATCTGGTTCGCCCAATTGAATACGGTGCTGACATCGTTGTACATTCCGCAACTAAGTTCATTGGCGGACATGGAACCACCATTGGCGGTGTGATCGTAGACAGCGGTAAGTTTGACTGGGAAGCAAGCGGCAAGTTCCCGTCCTTAGTTGAGCCAAACCCAAGCTACCATGGAGTAAGCTTTGTAAAGGCAGTAGGACCGGCAGCATTTGTTACTAAGATCCGCGCTATCTTACTTCGTGATACCGGAGCAACTTTATCCCCATTCCATGCGTTCTTCTTCCTGCAGGGACTGGAAACACTGTCCCTTCGTGTAGAGCGTCATGTAGAAAATGCACTGAAGGTAGTTCAGTACTTAAATAACCATCCACAGGTAGAAAAGGTTCATCACCCATCTGTATCAACTGATCCAGAGCAGCAGAAACTGTACAAGAAGTACTTCCCAAATGGCGGCGGTTCTATCTTCACCTTTGAGATCAAGGGCGATGCACAGAAGGCAAAGGACTTTATCGACAACCTGGAACTGTTCTCCTTACTTGCAAACGTAGCAGATGTTAAGTCTCTGGTTATCCACCCAGCTTCTACTACTCATGCACAGCTGACAGAAGAAGAGCTGAAAGAGCAGGGCATCTACCCGAACACCATCCGTCTTTCTATCGGTACTGAGAACATTGACGATATCATTGAAGATCTGGATGAGGCATTTAAGGCAGTAGCAGAGTAAAACAGCATACATAAGCATGGCAAGTGAATGAAATCGTATAAAATAGGTAAGTGATATATAAAAACAGGCGTATTCTTCCGTAACAGGAAGATGCGCCTGTTTTGTGTATACTAGGAAATTCCGTTGGAACTCCCTGGTATACACCGAGGCACATTCTTTTACAGGTCTGGGAAGTCAGACGGATATATGGTAAAATGAGGTTTAAGAAAGAGTTTAAGAGCAAATAAACCAGAAGGAGGGCCTTATGAACCAACAGCAGCTTATTTTCATCAGGGAGATCGCACGGACTGGTACGATCCGGGGGGCAGCGGCCTGTGTGGACAGGACGCCTTCTGCCCTTACCAGGGGACTTAAAAGTGTGGAAAATGAACTGGGCTGTCAGCTGTTTCGCAGGATACGGGAAGGAATGGTCCCTACTTCCGAGGGAGAAACCGTGCTTTCTTATGGGGAGAGGATCTTAAAAAGCCTGCAGGAAATAAAGGAAAAACGGATCTGGTCGGAAAATGAGATCCGTTATCTTTTATGTATCCGGGAAAATAAGAGTATTACCGGGGCAGCGGAAACTCTTTTTATTGCCCAGCCTTCCTTAAGCCAGGTCTTAAAAGAAGTGGAAGAGGAAGTGGGATTTAAGATCTTTCAGAGAGACCGGAGGGGGGCAGAGGAGACAAAAGCGGGCGCAGAGCTTTTAGAACAGTTAGAGGAAGTATGGAAACTCTGGAAGGAAATGCGGGAAGAACTGGGAGAATACCGGGAACTGAAAAAAGGAACAGTAACCATCGGCATCCCTATGAACCTGGGGGCCTGTATCCTGCCTGTAGTGGTTCCTGTGTTTCGCAGGCGCTATCCGGGGGTAAAGGTATTTATCCGTGAAAATAATTCCCAGGAACTGGAAAAAATGATGCTGTCTCATAAAGTGGACTTCTGCATTATGCATTTTCAGAAAGCATTGGATGAAGTATGCTATGATGAATTTTCTGAGGATCCTTTTTATCTTGCAGTGCCGGAAATTTTTCAGTCACAGGTATCGCTGTCAGAGGAAAAGTCGTTAAAGGCAGAAGATATAAGGCAACTGAAAAAGATCCCCTTTGTTATGGTGGCAAGCAGACAGAAACTGCGCCAGGTGGCAGATGAGATCTTAAGAAAAGCCGGGATCCGGCCGGATATCTGCTGCACTACAAAGAGCATGGAAACAGCCAAACGTCTGGCGGCAGGGGGAATGGGAGCTACTTTTCTGCCAAAGTCTTATATGACGCTGTATTCGGGGACAGAGGGATTAAGCTGTTATCCGCTGGATAAAGAACTGGGAGCGTCCTGGAAGCTGGTGGCTGCTTATCCTGCTGATGAGAAACTTTCAAGGGCTTCCAGGGAATTTTTGCGTACATTAAAAGAGTGTCTGGAATAAGGAAATATAAAGAAAATTCTGAAAAATAGTGTTGCATTTTACCTATATAAAAACTGGTATGTAATGTATTTTACCTATTACTGTTTTTGTATTAATATAAAAATAAGAAAGTGAAAAAAGTAACATACACATACAACCATTTAAAATCAATTTAAGATCATTTCAAAGAAAGAAAAGGAGAAGGAAAAATGAGCGCTATTTCACAGGCACAGGAAAAATTTGGGGAACTGATCCAGTCTGAGTTTGAACGGATCGAACGTATGAAACAGGATACGGAAGTAAAAGATTTTTCAAAGCTGGATAAGATCGTTGTAGGCATCCTTCCAGGAGACGGTATTGGTCCGATCATTATGGAGCAGGCAGTCCGCGTGATCAAGGCACTGATTCCGGATGAGATCGCGTCCGGCAAAGTAGAACTGCGCCATATTGAAGGCATGACCATTGAGAACAGAGCTGCAAAGCTTCAGAGTCTGCCAGATGATGTATTTGAAGAGATCAAAAAATGTGATGTTATCATCAAAGGACCGATGGTAACTCCAAGAGCCGGTGAGCCATGGCCAAACCTGGTATCTGCTAACAGCTTGCTGCGTCGCGGCCTGGAGCTGTTTGCTGCTGTCCGTCCGATCCGTATCCCGGACAAGGGCATTGACTGGACTTTCTTCAGAGAGAATATTGAAGGTGAATATATCTGGGGAAATAAGGGTATCCAGGTAGATGAAGATCTGGCAGTAGACTTTAAGGTACAGACCAAGCAGGGAAGTGAACGTATTGCAAGAGCTGCTTTTGAGTTTGCAAGAAAAAATGGTAAGAAGAACGTAACCATTGTAACAAAGGCAAATATTGTAAAGCTGGCTGATGGAAACTTTATCAAGGCAGTGCGCAAGGTAGGCGAGGAATATCCGGAGATCGAGATCCAGGAGCGTTTAGTAGATGCTATGTGCGCTAAAATGCTGGATCCTGAGTTTAACAAGGGTATTGAAGTAGTAGTACTTCCAAACCTGTACGGCGATATTGTAACAGATATTGCAGCAGAGCATCAGGGCGGTCTGGGAACTGCTTCTTCTTCCAATATCGGTAATAAATATGCCATGTTCGAGGCGATCCATGGAACTGCTCCATATCTGATGAGCCACGGCAGAGGCGAGTACGCAGATCCAAGCTCCCTGATCCGTGCAGCTGGCATGATGTTAGCTCATATTGGCTATGCAGACAAGAAGGTTCTTCTGGAAAAGGCACTGGATGTATGTACCACAGAGAAGAAAGTGGTACTGACTACTTTTACAGAGGATGCAAGTGCAAAAGAATATACCGATTATATTATTGAGACCATTGAAAAGCTGAAATAGAGGCAGGAAACATGAGAAAATTTAAAACTGTATTTATGCGTGGGGGCACCAGCAAAGGCTGTATGTTCCATAAAGAAGACCTTCCGGAGGACAGAAAAGAATGGGATAACATTTTTTTACAGTGCATGGGCGACCCGGATCCAAAGCAGATCGACGGTCTTGGCGGTACTGTGTCTTCCAACAATAAGATCGTTATTGTATGGAAAAGTGAAGAACCAGGTGTAGATGTAGAATATCTGGTAGGCCAGGTCATTGTAGGTAAGAGTCAGGTGGATTATAAGTCCAACTGTGGAAATATGACAGCAGCAGTAGGACCTTATGCAGTAGAAGAAGGTATGGTAGATATTGTAGAGCCGATCACCACTGTTCGTATGCTAAACCGTAACACAGATAAATATATCAATGTAACCGTTCCGATCGATCCTGAAACCAAGACATTTGCCCAGGAGGGTGACTGTGCTATTGCAGGTGTAGACGGAACAGCAGCTGAATTGAAGGTCAATTTCTTAAATCCGGCCGGTGCAAAGACAGGAAAGCTGCTTCCAACAGGAAATCCAAAGGACGTGCTGGATATTCCGGGATTTGGACCGATTGAGGCGACCATTCTGGATGTGTCTAACCCAATGGTCCTGGTTCGTGCAGAGGATATCGGTCTTACAGGCCGTGAACTGCCGGAAGAGGTAAACAGCAACAAGGCAGCCAGTGAAATATTGGAGAAGATCCGCGGTGCAGCTTGCTGCAAAATGGGCTTTGCAAAGGATTTAGAAGATGCAACTTCTAACAGCCCTGCAGTGCCAAAAGTAGGATTTTTCACAAAGCCACAGAGCTATGTGGATATTGCAGGACAGCAGGTAAATGCAGAGGATATGGACGTTTGCGCCCGTGTGATCTCTGTATTTAAGTGCCACAAGGCATGCCCTCTGACTTCAGCCAGCTCAATTTCCGTAGCAGCTTTCTTAAAAGGAAGTCTGCTGTATGAAGAGCTTGGAAAGCCGGAAGAAGGAAAGACCAATGTGCGCATCGGCCATCCAAGCGGTGTTATGACCATGTACCCGGACCTGAAAGAGGAGAATGGAGAATTAGTTCTTCCTGGTGTTGCAGTACAGAGAACTGCAAGAAGGATCATGGATGGAATGGTCTATGTGAGAAAATAGCAAACAGCCTGCGTCAGCAGGCAATAGAGCGCGACAGCGCGGGTTTGCGAGTCTAAGATCAAAGGATTTTGCAGTCCGGTGGGATGTTTCCCACTGGCGCAGAGTCCTTTTTTTGTAAGCTGCATACCATGGTAATAAGTATGAAATACAGGAGCTTTTATATGCCTGAAGCTTATATTGCATTAACACCGGTCCACTGGTTTTACCTGGTGGGGGTGTTGGTGATCTTATTTACCATGATATTGCGAAAAGATACGCCATTGGTCTGCATTGCCTTTCTTTTTGGAATTGGCGTTGTTGGAAAATGCAGTCTGGCAGGAGGAATACAGACCATTTTCAGTTCCATTATCTATGCTATCAGTGAATTTCGCGAGGTGATCGCTACCATTGCCCTGGTAACGGCATTTTCAAAATGTTTACGGGAATTGGGAAGCGATGCCCTTCTTATGAAGCCGGTGTCAAAAGTTATGAGGACTCCTGCTGTTTCCTGGTGGATCTTAGGTGGCATCATGTTTGTATTTTCCCTGTTTTTGTGGCCATCTCCGGCAGTGGCACTGGTAGGTGCTATTGTACTTCCAATTGCTGTGCAGTCCGGATTAACACCGCTTGCAGCAGCCATGGCAATGAATTTGTTCGGCCATGGTTTTGCCCTCAGCTATGATGCAGTGATCCAGGGGGCACCGGCCATTTCCGCGGGAGCGGCAGATATTTCCACAACCGATATTTTAAGCAAGGGCCGGCCACTGTTCTGGATCATGGGTATTACCTGTGTATGCAGCGCGTTTTTGCTCAACCGGATGACATTGGCAGGACAGAGAAAAAATGAAGATCAGAGGAACAATCTGAAAATAACGGATCTGCCTGAAAAGCAGGAAGACAGTGGAGAAGAGATTCCGGAAGAAAAGGGGGATAGGAAGAAGCAATATTCCACCACTGCTAAGGCTCTGGCGGTTCTTACTCCCATTGCTTTTCTTATGGATATCCTGTTTATGTTCTTATTCAAATTAAAGGGCGGAGATGCCACCAGCCTGGTTGCGGGGACTGCAGTTATTCTTATGTGTGTGGGCGCGGTCATGGAGTTTAAGGCCAGTTCTCTTGAAAAGGTGACGGAATACGTAACAGATGGATTTTTATTTGCCATCCGCATTTTTGCTCCGGTCATTGTGATCGGTGCCTTTTTCTTCCTGGGAGGCAATGGTATTACCCATATTTTGGGAGACTCCTATGAGCGTGGAATTTTAAATGACTGGGCGCTGTGGCTGGCCCATCATGCTCCTTTAAACAGGTATATGACAGCCTTATTGCAGCTGGTGATCGGTGGTCTTACAGGACTGGATGGCTCCGGCTTTTCCGGGCTTCCTCTTACAGGTGCCCTGGCGAGGACCTTTGGCACAGCTACAGGCGCTTCCATTCCGGTCCTGGCATGTCTGGGACAGATCAGTGCTATTTTTATCGGTGGCGGAACGGTAGTGCCATGGGGACTGATACCGGTGGCAGCTATCTGTAATGTAGATCCGGTGGAACTGGCAAGGAAAAATATGCTGCCGGTATTTATTGGCCTGACATGCACTTTTCTGGTGGCGTGTCTTGTGTTGTAAGGTTCCGCCTGCGCAAGCAGGCAGTAGGGCGCGATAGCGTGTGAACCTGAGTTTAAGAGGAGGTTATCATATGTGCGGGATCGCCGGATTTTATCAGAGTCATTTTGACTATCTCACAGAGGAAGATCACTACCGTCAGATACTGGAAGATATGGAAAAAGTGCAGAAGCATCGTGGGCCGGATGAACAGGGAAATTATCTGGACTCTCATTTTGGGTTAGCCCATGTGAGACTGTCGGTGCGGGATCTGTTTTCCGGCCGTCAGCCAATCCTTAAAAAAACAGGAGATAAGACCTTTGGGATCGTATACAACGGGGAACTGTATAATACCACAGAGTTGAAAGAAGATTTACTGAAAAAAGGCTGGGAATTTTCCACTACCGGCGACACAGAAGTGGTCCTTACAGGATATATGGAATACGGTCCGGATTTTGTAAAGCAGATGAACGGCATATTCGCTTTCGGGATCATGGACCCGGTAAAAGACTGCCTGGTGCTGTTCCGTGACCGTCTGGGAGTAAAGCCATTATTTTATACCTGTTTTCATGACCAGGTCATTTTTTCCTCTGAGATCAAGGGACTTTTCGCATATCCGGGTGTTACGCCAAAACTGGATAAAAAGGGTTTAAACGAGATATTCAGCATCGGGCCTGCGAAAACCTATGGATGCGGCGTTTTCAAGGACATAGAAGAGCTCCTTCCGGCCCACTATCTTGTATGCAATGCAGCAGGTCTGCATACAGAATGTTACTGGAAATTAGAGAGTAAGCCTCATACGGACAGTTACGAGCAAACGGTAGAAAAGACGGCATTTCTGGTCCGGGATGCCATCCGCCGCCAGATCATTTCCGATGTTCCTGTGTGTACCTTTTTGTCCGGTGGTGTGGACAGCAGCCTGGTATCAGCAGTGTGCAGCGCAGAACTGAAGAAGAAAAATAAACAGCTGACTACCTTTTCTTTTGATTTTAAGGATAACCACAAATATTTTACTGCCAATGCCTTCCAGCCGTCTATGGACCGGCCTTTTGTGGACATTATGGTGAAATATTTAGGTTCAGATCATCATTATCTGGAATGTGACAATGTGACCCAGGCGGATCTGCTTTATACGTCTGTAGAAGCCAGAGATCTGCCTGCCATGGCAGATGTAGACTCATCTTTGTTGTATTTCTGCTCCCAGGTCAGCCGTACCCACAAGGTGGCTCTGACCGGGGAATGTGCAGATGAGATATTTGGGGGCTATCCATGGTTTCACAAAAAAGAGTGCTTTGAGGCGAGAACATTTCCATGGACTATGGATCTTTCAGCCAGAAAGGTGCTGCTTTCTGATGATTTCATCCGGGAACTTCACATGGATGAATATGTGCAGGCAACTTATGAAAAGTCAGTAGCAGAAACACCCAGACTGGCAGAGGATACACCAGAAGAAGCCCGCCGCCGTGAGATCGCGTGGCTGAACCTGAGATGGTTTATGCAGACATTATTAGACCGTATGGACCGTACCAGCATGCATTCCGGACTGGAAGCAAGAGTGCCTTTTGCAGACCACCGCATTGTAGAATATCTGTGGAATGTGCCATGGTACATGAAAACAAGGGATGGGGTGGCAAAACATCTGCTAAGAGAGTCTGGAAAAGGTCTGCTGCCGGATGAAGTGCTGTGGCGCAGAAAATCCCCGTATCCAAAGACCTATGACAGAGCTTATGAGGCGCTGCTGGTGGGCCGGGTGCGTGAGATTTTAGAAGACAATACCTCACCTGTATTGCAGTTTCTGGATAAGGCCAAAACAGAGAAATTCCTGGAAAGCCCCTCAGATTATGGAAAGCCATGGTATGGTCAGCTGATGGCGGGGCCGCAGATGCTGGCTTATATGATACAGGTGGATTATTGGTTGAAGAAGTATAATATTGAGATCGTGTGATAGCATCCCGCCCTTGTGGGCGGGAGCGTTGCATATTGGCAGGGACAGGAAAGAGAGGAGAAAAATTCCGGATGTACTATTTGTCATTAGGTTCCTGGGCAAATGTCTGCCGTACCAGATCCAGGAAATACTGATCCGCTCTGGACAAAAATCCGCCCTTTAAGGTGGCAATACTCAGATCCCAGCTGGGGCTGTAGGACTCATCAATGGATAATAACACCGGCGGATGGTCTGCATAGGTCAGGGCGGCGTAATCCATAGGCAGAAAGGTAATGCCAATGCCCTGACCGGCCAGACGCTGGGCTGTCTCGTAATTCTTTATCGTCAGCACGATATTTGGCGTAATCTTTGCTTTTGCCAGTATGGCGTCCGATACATGACGGATGCGCTGCTGGGGATGGAGCAGGATCAAAGGTTCATTTTTCAATAAACGTACATCTAAAACCGGGAAGAGATATCCCGGTTTTTTTTGCGCCTTTTCGATCAGGGGATGTCCGGCAGCAAGTGCTATGACAAAAGGATCCTCTGAGAGAAATTCATAATTTAATAAAGGATTTGGAGCCAGCTTCGGGGCATGGAGAAGAGCAAAATCCATAGCGCCGGTAAGAAGTTTTGCTTCCAGATTTCCCGTATTGTCCTCCAGGATCTCCAGTTCAACAGAAGGGCTGTTTTCCTTAAATTCCAGCAGTATTTCAGGGAGGATGACAGTACCTAAATGGTTGGTAGTCCCCATTACGATACGTCCGGTTTTTAACTGGTTGATGTCGCTGATCTCTGCTTCAAAATCACTGTAGATCTTAAGAACCTGGCAGGCCATCTGATAGCAGCGCTCTCCTGCATAGGTCAGTGTCAGGCCGGAAGGCGTCCTGTTAAAAAGTTTTGCCCCCAGATTTTCCTCGATCCTCTGTAAAGACTGGCTTAGGGACGGCTGGGCGATGTAAAGTTTTCTGGCAGCAGAGGAGATGCTTTTTTCATCTGCTACTGTTTTTATGTATTCTAATTCACGGCTGGTCATGGGGAGCCTCCTTGTATGTACTTGGTGTTATACTCGCGAACGCGCGTTTGCTCGCTTATTTGCCTGCTGACGCAGGAGGTTCGCTATCACATAGGTAAAAATGTATATCTGTTATTATATATATAGTATTTGCCTATAAAAGTAAAGAGGTGTATAGTTAATTCAGAAACAAAAAGAAACAAACTTAAGAAGCAGATAATAAAAGACCAGCTCCTCCGGGAGAGGATGGTCAATAACCATTCAAGAACAGAAAAGGAGAAGAAACATTATGGTAAAGTTATATGATGAGGGCATCTACCTTGTAAACGGCACCGAGATCGTACCGGAGTCTGAGGCAGCAAAAGTACAGGCTCTTACAGGAAAAGCAGCAAATAAAGAAGAAGCAAAGAAAGGCACAATGGCCTGTTCCATTTTAAGTGCCCACAACACTTCAGGAGATATGGAGCACTTAAAACTTAAATTCGATGCAATGGCATCCCATGATATCACATTCGTTGGTATTGTCCAGACAGCAAAGGCATCCGGAATGGAAAAATTCCCACTGCCATATGTACTGACCAACTGCCACAACTCCCTTTGTGCAGTAGGCGGAACCATCAACGAAGATGACCACATGTTTGGTCTTTCCGCAGCAAAGAAGTATGGCGGCATCTATGTTCCACCTCACATTGCAGTTATCCATCAGTACATGCGTGAAATGCATGCAGGCTGCGGACGCATGATCTTAGGTTCTGACTCCCACACCCGCTACGGTGCATTAGGAACCATGGCTATCGGTGAAGGCGGCGGCGAGCTGGTAAAACAGCTGTTATGTGATACATACGATGTTGCTTATCCAGGCGTTGTTGCAATTTACCTTACAGGAAAGCCGGGACCTGGCATCGGACCTCAGGACGTGGCACTTTCTATTATCGGCGCAGTATTCAAGAAGGGTTATGTAAAGAATAAAGTAATGGAATTTGTAGGACCTGGTGTTGCTTCTATGACAACCGACTACAGAAACGGCGTAGATGTTATGACAACAGAAACTACCTGCTTAACATCTATCTGGCGCACTGATGAAGATACAAAGGCATTTTTAACTGCTCATGGCAGAGGAGATGCTTACAAGGAATTAAATCCGGCAGATGTAGCTTACTATGATGGCTGTGTTTACGTAGATTTAAGCACCATCAAGCCAATGATCGCCCTTCCGTTCCATCCAAGCAATACATATGAGATTGATGAGTTAAATGCAAACCTGGGCGATATCTTAAGAAGCGTAGAGAAAGAAGCTGAGAAAGTCAGCGGCGGAAGAGCTCCATTTACACTGACTGATAAGATCGAAAACGGACGTTTAAGAGTACAGCAGGGAATTATCGCTGGCTGTGCAGGCGGTAATTTCACCAACGTAGTAGAAGCAGCACATGCATTAAAGGGAAAGAGCTGCGGCGATGGCGAATTCTCACTGGCTGTATATCCTTCTTCCCAGCCTGTATTTATCGACCTGGTAAGAAAGGGCCTGATCGCAGATCTGATGGAAGCAGGCGCTATCATCAGAACCGCATTCTGCGGACCATGCTTCGGCGCCGGTGATACACCTTGCAACAATGGCTTAAGTATCCGTCATACAACCAGAAACTTCCCGAACCGGGAAGGCAGCAAGCCAGGAAACGGCCAGATGTCAGCAGTAGCATTAATGGATGCACGTTCTATCGCAGCAACTGCAGCAAACGGCGGTATCCTTACACCAGCTACCGACTTAGACTGCTGGGGCGATGTTCCTGAATACAACTTTGATAAGACTGTTTATGACCGCCGTGTATACAATGGTTACAGAGCACCTCATGAGGAGGACAGCCTGGTATATGGTCCAAATATCAAGGACTGGCCGGAAATGAGCCCATTAACTGACAATATCCTCTTAAAGGTATGCTCCAAGATCATGGACGAAGTAACCACGACCGATGAGCTGATCCCATCTGGTGAGACCTCTTCCTATCGTTCCAACCCATTAGGACTGGCTGAGTTTACATTATCCAGAAGAGATCCTGAATATGTAGGAAAGAGCAAGGCAGTGGATAAGTTAGAGAAGGCAAGAACCGCAGGCCAGAAGCCATCTGAGTTAGATGCAGATCTGAATGGAGTATTTGATGCCATCCATACCATTTCCGGTCAGGAAAATGTAAATGAAATGGAAACAGAGATCGGAAGTATGATCTATGCTGTAAAACCTGGTGATGGTTCTGCAAGAGAGCAGGCTGCAAGCTGCCAGAGAGTCATCGGCGGACTTGCAAACATCACAAAGGAATACGCAACCAAGCGTTATCGTTCTAATGTAATGAACTGGGGCATGATCCCATTCCAGATGGTAGAAGAGCCTGAGTTTGAAGTAGGCGACTATATCTACGTTCCAGGTGCAAAAGCAGCACTGGATGGTGATTTAAAAGATATTAAGGCTTATGTGATCAATGCAGATACCAAGGCAGTAAAAGAGATCAGTCTGTATGTTGCAGATATGACTGCAGATGAAAGAAAGATCGTAAAAGCAGGCTGTCTGATCAATTATAACCGTGCAAGAAAAGGCTTAAAGTAGTATAATATTAACGAACGAACCGCCTGCGTCAGCAGGCAGTAGAGTGCGATAGCGCGTGTTCGTGAGCTTTAAGAAAAAACATA
>OLFU01002052.1_pt1 | contig 17148 bp, 18 predicted proteins | sample 1605161 | NCBI WGS metagenome assembly OLFU01 (sample SAMEA3888914, study PRJEB22519) | human gut metagenome | biome: human gut; feature: human-associated habitat; material: faeces | place: Denmark | collected 2011
AGAAATCAACGAAGCACTTGTCGTTGAATTCTACAACAAAATGCTTTAATTTTAAAATTCATTTTGCAAAAAGCCCGTTGTTATGGGCTTTTTTGTTTATCTTAAATCATTGATTTTTGAGTTTGTTCAGTTATTTGTTTAGTTACAAGTTTGTTTTCTAATAAAAAAGTCCCTAGTCTAATACAAGTGACTAGGGGGCGTAATATGATAATAGATGATTTTGAGGTATAAATTATTTATTATCCAATCCGCCTTCAAAATCTGCTGAAACATTTGAAACGTAGTTAGTGAAATAGGCTTCAAAATCTTTTTTTAGTTGGTCGTACTCCTCTTCGGAGTAATCTTTATCCTCTATATAAGCCTGAAATCTAGGAATTCCCAGATCTTTTTGGAGACGTTGGATTACTTCTGTCTTTGTCATAAGAACCTCTCTTTCATTCTTTATTTTACCATATTTCAAATTGTATGAAGCATGCATGTTGTTTTAAAGGTTCACTTTTGATATACTGTCAAAGTTATTTAAGAAGGAGGCTACTATGTCTATTATTACACTAATTTTAGCTGGGATTGTTGCTTTGGAGCATCTCTATATCATGTATTTGGAAACTTTTGCGACACATTCAGACACGACTAGTCGTGTTTTCAATATGAGCAAAGAAGAACTTCAACGTGATTCTGTTACAAACTTATTTAAAAATCAAGGGATTTACAATGGTTTGATTGCTATATTCCTCTTATATGGGATTTTTACAAATAGTCAGTTACTTGTAACTGTTTTTGTACTCAATGTTTTCTTTGCTGCTATTTATGGTGCTATAACTGCCAATAAGAAAATTATTTTAACGCAAGGCGGACCCGCAATTTTGACCTTGCTTTCACTTATCATTTCCTTATTTTAAGGATTTTATTGTAAAAGAAAAAAGCTGCTTTAACTATTGAAATGGTTTGCAGCTTTTTTATGCTTTTGAAGTGATTTTATTGTGGAATAAATCGTAGAAGAAAGTCTGTCATTTCTTGAGGTGATTCTTTTTTACCTTTATTTATCCAGGCTTGACAAGCACCAAAAATAGCATGTGCAAAATAAATACTGGCATAGTCTTTCTCGAATCCTTTAAGAGCTCTTTCTTCAGCAGTGGGATCAATGAAGTCCTCAGCTATCATACGCTGAAGTTTATGTATCAGAAAATCTTGAATTTCTTTTGATCCATTGGTAGACAATAGAGCTGATAGGAGCTTTTCACGAGTGAGAAATTCAAAGATTTCGAGAAAGGCTCCCTCTTTCTTTCCTTCATATTTATCGAAGATATACTCTAGCTTGTGGAAAAGCTCTTTCTGATAACTATCAATCATTTCATACTTATCTTTGTAGTGGGTATAAAAACTCGAACGGCTAATCCCTGCTGTTTGAACCAGACGAATGGTAGTAATATCATTGAAATCTTGGTCTTCAAGACATATTACTAAAGCATCTAAAAGAGCTTTTTTTGTTTGCGCGCGTCTTTGATCTTTTGACATACAAATCTCCTTTTATACACTTTTAGACTATGTGTCCAAAAAGCGATTGTTTAACATTGATTTTCAGGTAAATGAGTTTATAATTGATTATATCATAAAAATAAACACAATGTCTAAAAAGGAGAAATATGTTAGCAGAATTAAAGGCTCTTCTTAAAAGTCCAAAGCTCTGGATAACTATTATTGGTGTCTCATTGATACCTGCTTTATATAATCTAATCTTTTTGTCTTCTATGTGGAATCCTTATGGTAATGTCAAACACTTACCAGTGGCAGTAGTGAACAAAGATAAGAGTACTAGTTTCCAGAATAAGACTCTGAATATTGGTCATGATATGGTAGACAATATGTCTAAAAACAAAAATCTAGACTATCACTTTGTGACTGAAAATGAAGCTCAAAAAGGGATTGAGGATGGTGATTACTATATGGTAATCACTTTTCCAGAAAACCTCTCAAGTAATGCAGCAAGTCTTTTGACAAATGATCCCAAGAAACTGGAAATTTCTTATCAAACAACAGCAGGACATAGCTTCGTTTCTTCAAAAATGAGCGATTCTGCCATGTCTAAGTTGAAGGATACCGTTTCTAAAAATATTACGTCAACTTATGTTGGAGCTGTCTTTAGGAGTATGTCTCAACTTCAGAGTGGTATGGGAACTGCAGCGAATGGGGCTAGTCAATTATATGCAGGTGCAGGCGCACTTCAGTCTGGGAGTCAGACCTTATCAAATGGTTTAGGAACACTTGCTGGCTCTACACAAACATTGGCTGCAGGTGTTAATACCTTGAGTTCAGGCGCGTCTGCCTATACTTCAGGTGTGTCAACTTTGTCAGGCGCTTTGTCACAGTTAAATGCGAACTCTGAGGCTGTTAATTCTGCTGCAGGTCAATTTGTATCAGGAGCAGAGGCCATGAATACCTTAGTTACAGGTGCAGATTCGTTGTCAACAGCGCTCAGTCAAATGGCTACAGCAACAAGTTTATCCGAAGAACAGCAAGCACAGTTGTCAACCCTATCAACTAATTTAACTGATTTAAATACAGCAATTCAAAATCTTAATACAGCGGTAAGTAACACATCATTACCAAGTGGAACATCAACAACATCAGTAGATACAAGTTCAATAGCGACTTATCTTTCAAATATTTCTTCTGCAGCTAGCTCTATAGCAACAGCTAGTGCAACTGATAAAGCAAATGATTTGGCTGCGGTACAAGGAACAGCTGCTTATCAAAGCTTGACGGCAGATCAACAAGCAGAGATTACATCGGCAATTAGTAATGCAGGCTCTACAGCTAGTAGTTATGCTTCAACTATTGCATCTGATGTGTCAAGTATGTCAACTGCTTTATCTAGCTTGACAGGTACGACAACAACTAGTAGCGGAGATTCAAGTAGTTTGGCTTCTCTACAAACGTCTATTTCAGGCATTGCAAGTTCGGCGAATGCTCTTCTCCCTGTAGCTTCATCAACGGTATCATCAATGCAAGCTAATATTGCTAATGTCAATTCAGTACTTGTCAATCAATTATCACCAGGAGCAACTCAAGTGGCATCAGGTGTGTCAACCGCTCAAAGTACTCTAGCAACAGGTGCAAGCGCACTTTCAAATGGTTTGTCAACTTATACTGGTGCTGTGTCAACGATTGCCAGTGGTGCTCAAACTCTAGATGCTAACAGTAGTAGTTTAATGACTGGTTTTGCTACTCTTCAGAGTGGTACAAGTGCTCTCAATACAGGAGCTCAACAATTAGCAACGGGCGGAAATACCTTAACAAATGGATTGACAAGTCTGTCAACTAACCTTTCTACATTATCTGATTCATTAAATAAGGCTAATCAGCAATTATCTCTTGTTTCTGTAAACTCAGACAATGCAAAAATGGTTAGTGCTCCGCTTAAAGAGAAGAAAACTGATAAGGATAACGTTGACACTAATGGTGTGGGGATGGCTCCATATATGATTTCTGTTTCTCTTATGGTTGTCGCTCTTTCAACTAATGTTATCTTTGCTAAGAGCTTGACGGGAAGAAACTTTACGAGCCGTTTTGATTGGGCTAAGAATAAGTTCTTTATCAATGGTATCATTACGACTATGGCTGCAATTGCCCTTTATATTGCCATTCGATTTGTGGGAGTTGAACCAAATCATCCATTAGCTACATTTGGTATGATTCTCCTTGCAGCATGGACTTTAATGGCGCTCGTTACAGCCCTTGTGGGTTGGGATGATAGATATGGTGCATTTGCTTCCATGATTATGCTCCTTTTGCAGCTAGGTTCTAGTGCAGGGACTTATCCAATTGAACTTAGTCCTAAGTTCTTTAAGGTCGTCCAACCATTCTTACCAATGTCCTACTCCGTATCAGGTCTTCGTCAAACTATTTCAATGACAGGACAGATCTCAGATCAAGTACGTATGTTATTCATTTTCTTACTTATTTTTGTAGTTGTAGGTATTATTATTTATAGACCAAAGTCTGAAAATGAATAAACTAAAGGCCAGCTCTAATGTGAGCTGGCTTTTTATGTTATTCAACAGTTATATCACCGAGGTCTGAGGTAATGGTTAGTGTGTTATCCTTTGAAATCTTAAGGTTATTTGTGATGTCCACCTCTCCTGAATGACTATCGGCTTGAACATTGAGCGTGTAATCTTTAAGAGCTATTTCAATATCACCGGATGTAACATCAAGTTTATTGTGACCATTGAAAATCAGGTTATCTCCAGAGTAATCTCCCATTGCAATAGATAAATCTGAGTTAGTAAAAAGTGTATGATTACTATCAACACTACCAACATCAAGGTTAGCTTTTAGGTTGCTGACAATCATTTTAGTAAAAGTTAGGTCCCCTACATTTAGATTGATATCTGCTTGTTTGATGGTGCTATTGCTTAAATCTAGATTTCCAGTTGCTAAATCAACCTTTAAAAAATCAATCGTTTGTTTTTTAGGGAGTGTAATGACAATGGTTTTATTTCTGACTTCCTCGTTGAGAGTAGAAAGCCTTACTAAATCTTTTAATCCGAAAAAGTTAATATGTTTGTTAGAAGTCGAATCTAATTCAGAGTTGTTATCATTGATAGTCAATTGACCATCCTTTACAGATGTGTCAATTGGATTTTTTGTTTCTTGGTAGTAAGAAAGCGTTGCTTTGTCAACGTCACCATTTTTAATAAGCACATTGTAGCTACTACTTTTAATATCAATTTTATTGAAGTCCTCAACTTCTTTCTTGACATAATCTTGCTCACTTATAGTTTTATTTTGTAAATCTGTTAAGCCACCTTGGCTATAACCCCAAGCTACTAATCCTCCTCCTAAAAATAGAGAGATAAGAGACACTCCGAGGACAATCTTTTTCCAAGTTTTCATGATCTTCTTCCTTTCTTGATGAGCCATTTAATCAATAGGGTAATTAGCTTTACAATAAGTTTACAGATTTCAAATGAAATCAAAAGCAGTAAGAGTGCTCCTCCAAACATCAATAGACCTAGACCTACTCCAAACAGTGTTGAAGCTAGTGAAACATTTAAGAGAGAGAAGCTTGTAAAGAAAGTGTAAACACCACTAATGAGTAAGGCAAAAGTAAGAGCTAAGGCAGTCACTATAACTGCAAAAATAACCACAAGAAGTGTCAATAGCATAGCTAGGAAGAATAGTAGAATTGGTAAGGCGACTGGACTGGCTAAAACAGCTAGAATCGCAATCCAGAGGATAGTTGTTTTATTACGTAAGCTACTCTTTTCCTCAATAATCTTTTCGTCTAGAAGACGACTAATGACTTCATGTGCTGCTTCCTTAGGTGTACCCAATTCTGCAATAACCTGAGCTTCATTTTCAGGTCCAGCCTCTTCAAAATATTCCATGAAATATTCGAGGGCCTCTTCATAGTCCTTTTGTGGTAATTTTCGTAGATATTTTGTTAATTTGGCTATATATTCAGTCCTTGTCATGTCTTAATCTCCCTTCTACAATACCATCGAGGGTTTCTTTATAGGTTAACCATTCTTCATTAAGAAATTGAAGATGATTTTTTCCCTCTTGGGTAATACTGTAATATTTACGTTTACGCCCTTGATATGCTTGGCTATAGGTGGTCATATAGCCTGCTTTTTCAAGCTTTTTTAGAATAGGATAAAGTGTTGACTCCTTGATATTAGCCACAAGCTTAATGGTTTGACTAATTTCATAGCCATAAGAGTCTTCTCTATCGATAATAGCTAGTATTAGGAACTCTATCAGGATTGACGATGTTGGAAAATACATAGTGTGCTCCTTTGCTTTTAGGATATGTATAAAAATTATATATAATTATTTTACACATTGAGTGTATCTCTTTTAGAAAGATATGTCAATATTTTATATATAAAAATTTTATATAATAGAGATAACTTCTTTTTTATGATAATATGAAGTTAAGGAGTTCTTATGACTATTAAAGATAAACTAGCTCATTACGAGCCGAAGCCACTAGGGGAGAAAGGACGCTATGCAGTGCTTTTACCCTTGATATATGATGTAAAAACTGATAAGTATCAAATCCTTTACCAAGTACGAAGTGAGCATATTTCTCAACCAGGTGAGGTCTCTTTTCCTGGTGGCCGTGTCGAAGATGGTGAGACTTTTCAAGAAGCTGCTATACGAGAAACTTGTGAGGAACTAAACTTAACTCCTGATCAAATTGACATTTGGGGAGAGATTGATTATCTGATTCATCAGGGGAGAACCATCCATTGCTTTGTTGGAAAGATAAATATAGAAAATTGGGAGGATATTCATCCAAATGAAGAGGTAAAACGGTTGTTTACAGTCTATGTTGACACTTTGTTGACAGAGAATCCGATTTATTATAAAGTGACTTCTACCTTGAGTGATGCAAAAGATTTCCCATTTTTCCTGGTAAAAAACAGAGAAAAATACAATTTTGGGTATAGTGAACGTCATATTCCTTTTTACAGAAACTTGACAGAAAACATATGGGGGATGACAGCTATGTTTACACACAGATTTACAGATATTCTGAAAAATCATGAGTCTAGAGTATTCCTAAAATGATTTTCAAAATTAATATGGAAGCTTTTAGCTAGGTGGTCGACTTCAGAGTTGACAATGATTTTTTTGTTTCATTTGTGTCATTCCTATACTAAAAGGGGAGTATTATATGGATAGAAGCTGTTATGCTTTGGTGTTATTCTGCCAAAGATTGATGATTCTATTGATTTTTCTGAGGGAGTTACCTATGTTGAAGAGAAGGTAAAGCATATAACTATAAATTGTAAAGCTCCAAAAATCTGGGACAATACTGAGACTATAGACAAATAGAACTGTTGCACTAACAAAAATTAGATAGCTACATATTATTGAAAGTAGAGGATACCCTTTTGAAAATAATAGGCTTTCTATGATTAAGGCAAAAGCAGGTAGCAACAGAGTTAGAATGATAATAATAAAGATGAAGCGTTGTGTATCATCTAGCATCAAGTTACCCAATGATTTACCTAGGTAAAAACGAGAATCACTCCCCCCAGGATAAATCAATTCTCTTGTCAGGGGACTAACTAGGATTAGGGTGTCAAATAGTGAGAAAGCCGCCCATCTCCAAATAGGAAAAGCCCATTCTTCCTCAGATAATTCTCTCTGAGTTCTTTCCCCCATTTATCAGTAGATGCTACAATAATGCCTGATTTATAGTAATCTTTACCTAGTTCACTTAGAAAAGAATCAATATTTGATTTTTGAATCGCACGATCATAGAATTTTGCCTGTATAGCAACTAATTCGCCAGTAAATGTTTCAGCGACCAAATCAACACCAATATCTGTTTTAGGAATACCATACTCTTCTGGGACGTCAGCTAGCATCCATATATTTTTAAATTCATTTTGATATGTGGGTTCATTTTGAAAATAAGCTCGAGCAAGATATTCAAAGTATGTTCCTCTATCACGTTGTGTTTCAGCTAGTTCGTTTATTTGTTGTACCAGACTGTCAAAGCTCATAAGTATGTCTCCTTTGAAATATAGGCTAGGATTCTTAATAAATAAGGGAATTTTCTATCAAGAAGTAAATTAACCGCTACTATTATATCATGATTAAGGTTTATTTTATTTAATATTCTTGGTAATGAAAATAGCCCCTATCTCTAGATAGAGGCTATTATTTTATGGCTGAATGACTGTTAATAATTTTGAATGTGTTATTTGACCGTTGTAATAAGACTTATTTTTTTCGATTTTAGAAATAAAAGCTAACTTGGCAGCTATGGCATTGGTTATAGAATACTCTAGTGATAAATTATCTGATTTTGGTAAAAAGTTTAACTCTTGTTCTAAGTATTGATAAATTTGGTTAGGTATTGTTAAATCACAAAGATACTTGTTGCTATCATCATTTCGAAAAATTCTTAAATGATAGAAGTTAAATTGATTCTTTACAAGAATCAATTTAACTTCTCCGTAATACATTACTAAGTGATCAGATTTCTCCATTTCTCTTAATAGTAAAGATCTTCTAGGTAAGTATTTTCTAATACCATTTTCATTTGTCAAGATGAAATTTTCATTATTATCTTCGTCTATAATAAGATTAGGAGCTTCATTTTGAGGATGAATTGGTGCAGCCACTCTATCTTCTAGGATACGATTTAACATTCGCTCAGCCTGATTAGGTTCAATTGTTTCATAGAATTCCCTCAGTTCATTTCTAGTCGCGATATTTAATAAGTAATAGCAGCCTCGTTCATGAGTGGAATTCGGGTATGCTGATAAGAAAATTCCATTGTTATTTTCTTTTATAGATAATCTTACTTGGTGACAACCAGGACATAGCAGATGTCCTTTGTATTTATTTCTCGTCTGTATTTTATTTCTGAAAAATTCATCTTCTAACTCATGAAGTTCAAGTATCTCATTGTTATATATGCAATATTGATATTTATTTGTTTGAGGCATAACCAATTCCTTTCAATAGTTTATATAAAGTAGGGTTACTACATTATTTTTGATGTACTATAATCATTATACAACAGTAAATGATAAATTTCTAATGAAAGAAGAGCTTGAAATTTTTTGAAATATGATTAGGCGTTATAAATGGTTTTAAATATCTTGAATTGTAAAATTAAGTGCATATTCTCTCCATATGATACTTTATAAGGTGTGTACCGGTTAAGCCATTTTCGTAGTCTATTATGTAGTTTGTTTTCCTATAGCTGAGTAGGGATCATTAACTAATGTTAAATCACTATCTTTTTAAAAAATCTTACATAGAATGAAGCAAGGAGAATTAATTACCACTCAAACCATTGATAAATTATGTGATAGATTTGAATGTAACGTAGAGGATATTATTAAATATATCCTCTAAATGGGCGACGAGTATCATTATGATATACTTAATATGAAAGGATTTCGTATATGGTAGTTATTATATCTTTAATTGAAAATTTATTAGTAGAGGAATTAGGAAATTATTTTAAAGGATTTATAGGTAAATTAAAATTAAGATGCATTACTAGAAGGCTGAAAAGTGAAGTTGAAGAGTTAATATTACGACAATATGGGGATAAGATATATTATCTAGATTTTGATAGATTTTTAATTGAACAGGATGTGCTAAGTAACATTATTAAAAATTTTATTAATCAGGATATTTTGCAATATAGAACAATAAGCCAGTCAGTAGATTTTTATCTTAATTTGTTTATTGAAAGATATCCTAAATATAAACTCTATAATAGTGATTTGAAACGAATTCTTAAAAAATATTTTGAAATAATATTTAGACAACTTAATGAAATAAAAACTCCTGAATCACAAATACTATGTCGAACTATTAGAGAGATTAGTGATAGCATAGACAGACAGTTGCAGTACTTAACGAATGTAGTGGATGACAATAATGCAATGTTAAATCAAATTGCAAATGGTAATTTTAGGATACGTTCCTATATTGAAACCTTATTAGCAACACCTGATTATTCATTTGAACAGTCCGACTATTTTGAGCGTTACCTATTTTGGGATACGGAAAGAAGTGAGGCGAAAGAATCATTAGATGTCCTTTTACAATATCATAAAGTTGTATTAACAGGAGAAGCAGGATTAGGAAAAACGTTTGAGATAATTAAAATAATCAATCGGTTATGTGAACGGTACTCTAATTATCAATTAATCCCTGTCTACATTCCGTTAATGGAGTACGAGGATAGTCTAGGGACATTATTCAATATTATTCAATCGAAAATGGAACCTTTTTGTATAGGAAATTCTAAAGAAGCTATTAATCAGCTATTTGTTCATAATCAACTAGCACTGTTTTTCGATGGTATTGATGATATTATTGATGATAGAAAAAGAGTAAAATTTTTTTCTGAAGCGAATCAATTAATGGCACAATATGACCGAAATTTTTTCTTTTTCACAACTCGGAAAAATCGCTATCAGCATGAGCTTGGAGAAGAAAAGAGTTTCATTCTAACGAAACTTGATGATAGTATAATTCAAAGTGACTTAATTAAACTTGGATGTTACAGTAATCTTCCTAAAGCATATCTTGAATTATTTAGGAATCCTTTACTGTATAAAATTGGTAAAAATATTTTAGCTGATAAGAAACATAAGGAGCTACTCAATCGGACTCAAATTTTTAAAGAGTATTTTGAAAATAATTATTACAAAAATAGTTATTCAGAATTGTCTTTGTATGAAACATTAAATCTTTTTGGCAAATTTTCTTACGAGTATTTTAATCAATCTAGTTTTACATATAGTGAAGTAGATAAAATAATAAGCTCTTATCCAGTTTCTACACTGAGTAGAAGAAATACAATTGATTATTTTATAAATTTTGGAATTTTTAGTATTTCAGATAGAATTGCTTTTTCTCACAAACTATTTAAGGAGTTTTGTGCGGCATACTATATTACGAATAATTTGAGGATTTCATCAGATACCGAGCTTCTCGAGAAACTTATCTATAATGAAGAATGGCAAGAGGTAGTAGTTTTTATCGCAGGATTATTTTCCACTATTGAGGAACAAGATAGATTTTTAGATTTTGTTCTACAACGTAACTTACCTCTCTATATTGAATGTGTTAATTCTAAAAATGATTTATTGAGTAGTGATGAGATTCCAGATTTCTCTAAGGAAGATAATGTAGAAAGAATATTATCAGAGATTCACAAAACCTATAAATTTATACTGGAAAATTATTTCTCCCCGATATCAGAGCAATTTGAACCATTTATCACGGAAAATCATAAATTGGAATCTAAAATAGGAATTGCTGGAGGTATGGAAGAAAATACCCTTTATTATTGGTTTGATATCGTGGACAAAGATGTTCCAGATGTAAAAATTGTCAGCGCTGAATTGTTGAGTCAAGCTAGTCAAGAATATCAGGATACTATGTTTTTAAAAACGACTCGAATGGTTCAGCGTAGTACAAACTTAGAATTATCAGGCCTTATAGGAGATAGTGGGCGAAAAATTGCAGTAGAGCTTATTAAAAGTAATTTGAAAGATATATTAGAAAAACAATCATTACCAGCAAGTAACTATATTTTATGTGAACTTTTAAAAGAAACCATAGATAGGTTATCTTGGCTTAAAGATATTGATGAAATCTCTTTGATGAGTAAAGAGGTTAGAAAAAGGATAGATGAAGCACTTGAAGATTGTCCGGAAGTTTTAAGCTATACAACATCGGAAGGAGTAGAGTTGTTTAGTTTTAATAAATTGTTATCTATTTTACTACACTCTGGTGTGGATTATAGGAGTTCTATCATACCTGGTCGTGATAGAGAATATTCAGAATCAAATGGCTTAACAATGAACTTATATTCTACGGAAAGAAAAATAGAAATAGTTGAAACATTTTTTAATTTCGCTGAAGTGAGTTATCTGGAAATGGTGAAATATAACTTTCCTAAAATTTATAGATATTTTTCAAAAATTCAAGATATGCCATACAAATTACTTATCACTTATAGGAATGATGAAAGTAATCCATGGATAGACTATTATTATGTAGCATATTCAGGAGATAAAAATTTAGTTGCAGTATCATTGGGTGATTCAAGTAAAGATTATGAAATAGTATATGATGAAATACTCCAAAGTTATCATTTATTAAATAGAGTTCCTAAAAATATTTCTATGCACGGTAGTGCCTTTTCAAGTCTTTTATTCTCAAGAAACTCTAGTAGAAACACACCATTGAGTGATTATGTTCATAAAGAGATTAAGAACAGTTTAGAAGAGATTTTTGGAAAAATCTGAAATAATATTTTGATCTGATAGCTATTATTGTATTTATTTTTTGTGGAGAAGCCTATCGAAAGTATTGACGACAGGAATAAAAAGCTGAAAAATAAGAACATAAAAACCCTCTAATCAATTTGATTAGAGAGTTTTTATTATATATCCGAACTTCTATATTTATTTCACAAAAAATGTAGTCATTCGGTTGATTTTTATTGCAATATACTGAAAATCAAAAATTCAAGAATCGCATAAAATCAAGGTTTATCGTCTTAACTGACGTGTAGTGAATGACTACTTAACCTCTGTAAAGATTACGTGTTTACGCAATTTTGGTGAGTATTTTTTCAATTGAAGACGGTCTGGAGTGTTACGTTTGTTTTTTGAAGTAAGGTACAAGCGTTCACCAGATTCTTTGTGTTCAAGTGTAATATTTACGCGCATGGTATCTCCCTTCTATTATTTAGCTGCGTTAGCTTTAGCGATTTTACGTCCTTTGTAGTATCCTTTAAGTGATACACGGTGTGAACGTGAGTAATCTCCAGTTGTTTCGTCAAATTGTACTGATGGAGCAGTCAATTTGTAGTGTGTACGACGTTTGTTTTTCTTCGCTTTTGAAGTGTGACGTGCAGGTACTGCCATTTCTTTATTTCCTCCGAATTAATATTTATGTTCTTGATTTTAAATCAACTATAACAGAATAACATATCTTTTTTGTAAAGTAAAGTTACTTGACAAAAAACTTCTCAAGAAAATATATAGTTAAAAACTATATAATGTGATAGTAAATACATATTTCACAGCTATAACAGCAAGTGCTAGAATAGGCTTATTATTACATTAAATGAAAGAATAAAAAGGAGTAAATAACTATGAGTAAAGTTCATTATCATTTTGATCATGTTGGTTCTTACCTTCGTCCACAAGCTTTAAAAGAAGCACGTGAAAAATTTGCCAATGGTGAGATTTCGCAAGATGAATTGTTGAAAGTACAAGATGAATTGGTTAAGGAATTGGTTCATCATGAGGTAGAAAATGGTCTTCAAGTCGTTTCTGATGGTGAATTTGGTCGTTCTTGGTGGCACCTTGACTTCCTATGGAACCTAACTGGTTTTGAAGCTTACCAACAAGAGGATTCATATAAATTCCATGGAGCTAAGACACGTACAACTAACGTTCGTATCAATGGTAAAATTGCTGAAAATCCTAATCATCCTTTCTATCGTGACTTTGAATATCTTAAATCAGTGACTCCTGAAGGAATTACTCCAAAAGTAACTATTCCAAGTCCATCACTCATCATTAACCGTGACCACCGTAGTGATCTTTATGCTGATTACTATGATTCATGGACAGATTTCCTTGATGATTTGGCTAAAGCTTACCATGATACCATCCAACATTTCTACGATTTGGGTGCACGTTATGTACAATTGGATGATACGACTTGGGGTTATTTGATTCAACAGTTTGAGAATGAAAAAAATAATCCTGAGAAAACAGCTGAGTTGGCAAAAATTGCTGAGGATGATGTATACACTATCAATAAAGCTTTGGAAGGTCTTCCAGAAGATTTGACTTTGGCTACTCACATTTGTCGTGGGAACTTTAAGTCAACTTATCTTTTTGAAGGTGGCTATGATTCAGTCGCTAAATATCTTGGTCAATTGAACTATGATATCTTCTTCTTGGAATACGATGATGCGCGTTCAGGTAGCTTCGCACCACTTCCAACGATTTGGAATAACCGTGATCATGTTGAATTGGTACTTGGTGTGATTACTTCTAAGGATCCAGCTTTGGAAGATGTAGATGCTGTCATTGCTCGTATCCATGAAGCGGCTGAACTTGTACCACTTAAGAACCTTGGTATCTCAACTCAATGTGGTTTTGCCTCAACTGAAGAAGGTAATATCTTGACTGAGCAAGACGAGTGGAATAAATTGCAATTGATTAAAACAATTACTGACAAAGTTTGGTCATAATAGAAAAAATACAGAGGACAGGCTCAGCTTGTTCTCTCTTTTTATGAATATAGAAAGGAAGTGTTATGAATTATAAAGAAATAGGGCAGAAAATTTTAGAAGCTGTAGGAGGAAAGGAGAACGTTCAGAATCTAACCCATTGTGCGACACGTTTACGTTTTACCTTAGCAGATGATTCTAAAGCTGATGATGAGGCTGTTCAAGCTATCGATGGTGTGGTGAGTTTGGCTAAGAGTGGTGGCCAGTATCAAGTTGTTGTTGGGAGTGATGTACCAAATGTATACCGCGCTTTAGAAGGTTTATTGGATCTAGATGAAGTATCTAAGGAATCATCGGAAAAACAAGATAGAACTCCTCTTCAAAGCTTTTTAGCTCTTATTTCTGGGATTTTCACCCCAATCTTACCAGTAATTACAGCAGCAGGGATGATCAAGGCCGTTTTGTCCCTTTTGGTTGTCTTTAAGGTAGTAGCTGTAGATGATGTTAACTATCAAGTTCTTAATTTTATTGGCGATGCTGGATTTTATTTCTTACCTGTATTTTTAGGTGCCTCAGCAGCTCGACAGTTTAAGACGAATGCTCAATTGGGGATGTTGATTGGTGCTATTTTATTACACCCAACTTTTACTCAGATTGTGACAACTGCCAAGGAATCAGGTCATGGCGTCTCTTTCTTTAGTATTCCTCTTACATTAACTTCTTACTCATCAACGGTTATCCCTGTTATTTTGGCAGTTTGGTTTATGAGTTACGTGGAGCGCTTTGCGATTAAAATTTCACCAAAGGCTGTAAAGTTTTTCTTGGTTCCTATGATTACGACCTTAATTACTGCAATCGTAACACTTTTGATTTTAGGTCCAATTGGTGCTGTCATTGGTAACTGGTTGGGTGACTTCTTTAAGTGGTTGGAAAACTTTGGCCCATGGGTTGTTCCGACAATTGTAGGAGCAACCTTCCCGTTAATGGTTACAACAGGAACTCACTATGGCTTAGTATCCATTGGAATCAATAACCGTATGACTATTGGTTATGATACGATTGCACAGCCAGGTGCTTTGGCTTCAAATGTGGCTCAGGGTGGAGCAGCTCTTGCTATTGCTTTAAAAACTAAGGATACCAATAAAAAAGCTCTAGCTTCATCTGCTGGGATTACTGCGATTTGTGGGATTACGGAACCGGCTCTTTATGGGGTAACTTTGCAAAATAAAGCAGCCCTTATAGGATCTATTGTTGCAGGGGGAGTAGGTGGCTTCTTCCTTGGTATTTTAGGTGCGAGAAATTTTGCGGGTGGTTCCCCAGGTCTCTTGACGATTGCTGCGTATATTGGTGAAGATACACTTAAATATTTTTACACAGCTATTGCAGGTCTTGTAATTTCTGTTGTGGTCTCTTTCATTGTGACCTTCATTCTTTATAAGGAAGATTAATGATTGTGGCAGACCGAGAGGTCTGTTTATTTCTGACGTTGAAAAATCCTCCACCATTTCCCAAAAGCTATGTAAATTATGATAGAATAGAGTGATTATATCTGTAATAACGGAAAAGGAGGGCAGGTCTATTTGAGGCCTGTATCATCATTATGAAACTTCAAAAACCTAAGGGAACGCAGGATATTTTACCTGTTGATAGCGCCAAATGGCAGTACGTGGAAAATGTTGCACGTGAAACATTTAAGAAATACAATTATGGTGAAATTCGTACACCTATGTTTGAACATTACGAGGTCATTTCACGTTCAGTAGGTGATACAACTGACATCGTTACTAAGGAAATGTATGATTTTCATGATAAGGGAGACCGTCATATTACACTTCGTCCAGAAGGAACAGCACCGGTTGTACGCTCTTATGTAGAAAACAAACTCTTTGCGCCAGAGGTCCAAAAACCTGTTAAAGTTTATTATATTGGATCAATGTTCCGTTATGAACGTCCTCAAGCAGGACGCTTGCGTGAGTTCCACCAACTAGGTGTAGAGTGCTTTGGATCAAAAAATCCAGCAACAGATGTTGAAACCATTGCTATGGCCTACCAACTCTTTAATACGCTAGGCATTAAGGATGTTACCCTTCATTTGAATAGCCTTGGAAATACTGAGAGTCGTCTGGCTTATCGTCAGGCCTTGATTGACTATTTGACACCAATGCGTGAAAGTTTGTCAAAAGATAGTCAACGTCGTTTGGATGAAAATCCTTTGCGAGTACTCGATTCAAAAGAAAAAGAAGATAAGGTTGCCGTTGAAAATGCTCCCTCTATCCTTGATTATTTAGATGAAGAAAGTCAAGCGCACTTTGACGAAGTACGTACCATGCTTGATAGTCTTAACATTCCTTACGTGATTGATACTAATATGGTACGTGGTCTTGATTACTATAATCACACGATTTTTGAATTTATTACCACTGTTGATAAGTCTGAATTGACAATTTGTGCGGGTGGTCGTTACGATAGTTTGGTTGAATACTTCGGTGGTCCAGAAACAGCTGGTTTTGGTTTTGGACTTGGTTTAGAACGTTTGCTTTTGGTTCTTGATAAACAAGGTATTGAGCTTCCGGTGGAAGAAAATCTGGATGTTTACATTGCAGTACTTGGTTCAGGTGCTAATGGCAAAGCTCTTGAGTTAGTTCAAGCTATCCGCTATCAAGGATTTAAGGCTGAACGTGATTACCTTGGACGTAAGATTAAGGCGCAATTTAAGTCAGCAGATACCTTCAAGGCCAAGACGGTTATCACCTTAGGTGAGAGTGAAGTGGAGTCGGGTCAGGTCAATGTCAAAAATAACGCTACTCGTGAGGAAGTTACTGTAAGTTTCGAAGAGCTAACTAACAATTTTGCAGCAGTCCTCAAACAGTTAGAAAAGTAGGGGGCATATGGTTAGTATAGTTGATATGCTCAAACGGAGTGAAAAGTTCAGTTTGGCTTTTGATCGTAGTATGCCCATTCGTTTCCAACAACAGTTTTGGCAGTTGATTACCTTTCTTGATAAACATGACATTACTTGGTTCAATGATGAGCCTGCAAGTGATCATGCGATGTGCCAGCAATTACTTGGTCAGGTTTGGCGTCAAGATTGTCAAGATGTGGTCTTGAGTTTTGAAACACAGGAACGTTATTTGGGATGGCAGGTAGACGAGGAAACTGATGAACTTAGTGTTATCATTGAAGATGTTTACGGATTCCGTTGGGATAGTTTACTTGACTTAGAAACAGCTGATTATCGTTTTGAAGATTTTGAAGAGTTTGCTGAAGATTACGTGGATACTAGTGATTTGTTGAAACAATTTGGCAAATAGTTTTATAAAAAAGAAAGTCTATTAAAATTGGCTCTTTGTCAACTGTAGTGGGTGACGAAAAGCTAACATCTAGAGAGGACCTGA
>OLFU01002059.1_pt1 | contig 17076 bp, 15 predicted proteins | sample 1605161 | NCBI WGS metagenome assembly OLFU01 (sample SAMEA3888914, study PRJEB22519) | human gut metagenome | biome: human gut; feature: human-associated habitat; material: faeces | place: Denmark | collected 2011
CGGTGAACATGGCGGCCCCCATGCCGATGACATACATCCAGCAGGACACCAGGCCGTACACCAGAACGCTGACCCAGGTGGCCTGCACAGGCTTTTCCGCCTCGCGGGTGTAGTCGCTGATGAGGGGCAGCCAACTCAGAGGCATGGCCACCGCCAGCTCCACCGCCGCACCGAAGGTCATGGCCTCGCCGGAGGCCGCCATAGCGCTGCCGGAGAAGAAGATCACCTTGCACAGCACTAAGGTCAAAAGAAACAGGGCCGCCATGGTCAGCTTGTTGATCCAGCCCAGATCCGTGATGCCCACAGCGATCCACAGGATAATGAGGACGCCGATGACCAGACACCAGACCCAATGTCCAAGATTGAAAATACCTCCGATAGCCAAGGCCCCGTCATAGATCATGATGGCAGTCCAGCCTACCAGCTGAAGCACGTTCAGGAAGGCGAACAGCAAGCCGCCCTTCTGTCCAAAGCTCATTTTCACGGTCTCCATGGCGCTGCGGCCGGTGCGGCCGCCGATGAGGCCCGCCAGAAGCATCATGGCGCAGCCGATGATGTGACCGATGACGATCGCCGCCAGGCCCTTGGCCATACCCAAAGGCGCAAAGGCGGTGCCGGTGAGGATCTCCGCCAGGGAGACGCCCGCGCCGAACCAAATCAGGCCGTTTTGAAAGGTAGATGTCTTTTTCATACCTGCGCCCCGCCTTCCGTTCCGAAGCGGTCCGCCATATCCCAGAAGGATGCCTCATAGCGGGAACACGCCGTAAAGATCTCCTCCAGATAGCGGAGCTGCTCCTCGGTATAGTCCTTGGTCAGCCGCTCCAGCATATCCTTCAGGATCACGTTGTTGCCTGTGTAGCGGGGAGTGATGTAGCCCCGCACCCAACGCCCGTACATGGGGTGCTCGGGAGCGGAGGGGCACTCCTCCACGATCTTGCGGGCGATGACCTCATAGCTGTAAGCACAGGAGAAGATAGCCGTCAGAATTTCCGCCTCACCGCCCCGATAGGCAACGCTGAGCATATAGGAGGTGTAAGAGCGGTTATCCTGCTGGATGGGCGTGTGGTCCAGTTCCTCCTGGGTGATGCCAAAATCGGCCATATAGCCGTTGTGAACGTTGACCTCGCCGTCCAAAATCGCCTGAATGTACTTGGCAAAGAGCTTCATGACCTCCACGCTCTTGCTCTTGGCTACACCGATGGCAAAGACCTTGGTATAGTCCATGAGATACCAGTAATCCTGAATGATATAGCTGCGGAATTTCTTCTGATCCAGCGTGCCGTACTTCAATCCCTGCACAAAGGGCTTTTCGTGGTAGCTGGCCCAGATATCCTCGGTGGCTTTCAGAAGCCGGTCTACCGTACCCATTATTTTGCCTCCCTTCTGGCTATGGCCCGCCGCATAAGCGTCAGCGGCAGCACCGATACGATCAAAATGCTCAAGATCCCCTCCGGAAGCCGGGAGGACAGGTTAAAGGCCAGACTGTAACCCCAGGCGCCCCAGCCGTCCCATGCGTTCTGGGAATAGAAGATCACACCGCTGATCACATGACCGAAGCAGCGGATCGCCACCGCCAGCGCCATGCCGCAGATGGCCTTCCAGCGCTTGTCGCTGCCGAACACGCCGGCATAGCCCAAGCAGGAGAAGCAGACCAACTGCTGCACAAAGATCTGCGCCCAGTGGACCGCCTGCCAGCCGGGGATCAGGATCATTGCCAGAATACCGCACACCCAGCCGCTCAGCATGGACAGCCGATAATCATACAGCAGGGCCAGCAGCATCAGCGGGATCCAGGATCCGCAGGTGATGTTGGAGCCGGTGGGCAGGGGGATGCGGATCGTGGCCAGCACCAACGTCATGGCGCAGACGATCCCACCCAGGCACAGGTCCCGGACCGTCAGTCGGAAGCCCCGGCACAGCCAGATCGTTGCCAGCAGATAGCCCACGGCGAATAAGATCGCAACCGTAGAGGTGATCATTCCGTAAAAGCTCCCTTCAGGGCAAACATGTGGTTCATGGGGCCGGAGCCGCGGCCCAGATCCAGCATGGCCGCCAGCGCGCCGGAGATGTATTCCTTGGCCCGCTCCACGGACTCGTCCAGATCATAGCCCTTGGCCAGATTAGAGGCGATGGCGCTGGAGAGGGTGCAGCCGGTGCCGTGGGTGTTGGGATTGTCGATCCGCTTGCCGTGGAACCACTTGCCGGAACCGTCCCGCCACAGGAGATCGTCGGCATCGTTGACCTTATGGCCGCCCTTACACAGCACGGCGCAGCCGTATTTCTCGCTGATGTACTTGGCGGCGGCCTCCATGCCGGTGGCATCGGTGATGGTCATGCCGGAGAGGATCTCCGCCTCGGGGATGTTGGGGGTCAGGACCGCCGCCAGCGGCAGCAACTCCCGGCACAATGCCTCCACCGCGTCATCCCGCAGCAGCTTTGCCCCGGAGGTGGCCACCATCACGGGGTCCACCACGATGTTCTTCGCCTTGTACTGCTTCAGCTTTTCCGCGATGACCACGATGAGGTCGGCGGAGGAAACCATGCCGATCTTCACCGCGTCGGGGAAAATATCGGTAAAAATAGCGTCCAGCTGCTCACCCAGGAAATGAGGAGTGGACTCCAGAATATCTGTGACGCCGGTGGTGTTCTGGGCGGTCAGGGCCGTGACGGCGCTCATGGCGTAAACGCCGTTGGCCGTCATGGTCTTCATATCCGCCTGGATACCGGCGCCTCCGCTGGAATCGCTTCCAGCAATGGTCAATGCTGTTTTCATGTGAATACTTCCTTTCTCTTTTACAGCACAGTTTTATAAAGCGATACAAGGTGGTGCCCCCAATGTACCGCCTGAACACAGGGCAAGGCCCTGAGCGTTCCGAATTTACTTGTTGAGCGGTTCCCAATGGTCGGGAAACTCCGTCAGGGACGTGAGATAGACCTCCGCCGCCTCTTTCAGCCCCGCCTGATCTGTTTCCCCGTGGGCGTCCAATACGCCGACAGTGCGGAAACCCGCCGCCTTAGCGGTTTTCAGGGCGTAGAGGGAATCCTCGAATACCAGCGTTTCCGCCGGGGCCGTCCCCAACGCTTCCGCCGCCAAGTGGTAGATCACCGGCTCATGCTTGCTGACGCCCACCTCGCCGGTGGTGAAAACCGCTTTCAGGTAGGGCAGCAAACCCAGCCGATCCAACGCGGCGGTCACGTGCGCCCGCGGGCTGGAGGTAGCCGCCGCCATGAAAACGCCCCGCTCCGCCAGAAATGCCAGCAGCGCCGCCGCGCCGGGCTTGGCAGGGACCTCCTGAGCATAGTAGTCCTTCAGCATCCGGGCAATGCCGCCACAGATTTCCGCCTCGCTCTGTTGAAGCGGGTAATGCGCTTTCAGATAGGCAGCCCCCTGCTCCATGCTCATAGGAAAGAGGACCTCATTCAGTCCCGGCTCCGGGGTGATGTGCAGCCGCCGGAGATACCGGGCGCCCAGATCCTCCCAGATACCCATAGAGTCCAGCAGAACGCCATCTAAGTCGAAAACGGTCCCCCGGATCATGCCCGCAGCATTTCTTTCACAGTGGCTTTCAAATCAGCGGCGGCGGCTTTGACGTCCTTGGCGGCGTAAATGGCGCTGATGACCGCCACGCCGCAGATGCCGCTGCCCGCCAGCTTGCCTACGTTCTCGCCGGAAATGCCGCCGATAGCCACCACAGGAATGGACACGGCCTTGCAGATAGCCTTCAGGGTCTCGTAGGACATCTCCCCCACATCGCTCTTGGAGCTGGTGGGGAACACGGCTCCCACGCCCAGATAATCCGCCCCCTGCTTCTCTGCCAGCAGAGCCTCCTCCACCGTGTGGGCGGAGACACCGATGAGCTTGTCCGGCCCCAGCTTGGCCCGGGCATCCAGCGCCGCCATATCGTCCTGCCCCACATGAACGCCGTCAGCGTCCATGGCCTTGGCGATGTCCACGTTGTCATTGACGATAAAGGGAACATGCCGCTCCCGGCACAGGGCTTGCAGCTCCTTGGCTTCTTCCAGGAATTTGCCCGCATCCAGAGACTTTTCCCGGAGCTGGATCATGGTGACGCCGCCATCCAGACTCTCCTTGACCACGTCCACCAGCGTCCGTCCGTTCAGCCAGTGCCGGTCGGTGACGGCATACAGCAGCAGATCTTTGGGATCACATTTCATATTGAACACCTCTGCATCTTTTGAAATCCCGGCGGGCATCGCTCTTGTCTGTCCGGCACAAAGAACCGGATAGAAAACAAAACGCGGATATGCCTGAAAGACATATCCGCATTACGAGCTCCATGAGCGTGTCAGCGACGGTATCTCCCTACGTTGGCATTATCCAAATCAGGTTTACGGGTCTGGGCAATACATCCCACTCTCAGCCTGCTTGCGCAAGCTCCCCTGTTGACAAAGGGTATCATAGCACTATTCGCCCCGGTTTGCAAGGAATTTTTCCGGATACGGGGGAAATCGGTCAATTTTCCCCGCTCTGCGCGGACTGCACAGAAATTCTGGCGAAAATGCAGTGCATTTCGCAAAAGTTCCGTGCATCGAGGACATCTGTCTTTTCAATGACCGCCATGAAGGGACCCATTTGTGATCCTGCACGAAGTTTATTCGGAGGGGTAGACAAGTTTTCGCCACGGGTGTATATATGTATACAAGTATACAGCAAGCGTATCGCTGGAAAGGAGCCCGCCATGCTTGAATTATCCGCCAAAACCAATCTGCTGGAGGAAAATGACTACCGTTATTCCCTTCAGGATGTGAAGGACCCGGTGCTGTACCGGGACGTATATAACTACGATGAGGTCCCCAAGGTGGCCTTCAACCACCGGCGGGTGCCTACATCCATGCCTGCCGATATCTGGATCACGGACACCTCCTTCCGGGATGGTCAGCAGTCCATGAACCCCTACACGCCGGAGCAGATTGAGCACCTGTTCAAGCTGCTGAGCAAGCTGGGCGGGCCTTACGGCCTGATCCGCCAGACGGAGTTTTTCATTTACAGCAAGCGGGACCGGGAGGCCATCGAACGCTGTCAGGCTTTGGGGCTGCGGTTCCCGGAGATCACTACCTGGATCCGGGCTACCCGGGAGGACTTCCGGATGGTGAAGGACCTGGGCATCAAGGAGACCGGTATCCTGGTTTCCTGCAGCGACTACCACATCTTCAAGAAAATGCAGATGACCCGCCGACAGGCGTTGGACTACTATCTGGCCACGGTGAAGGACGCCTTTGACGCCGGGGTCATGCCCCGATGCCATCTGGAGGACATCACCCGTGCGGACTTTTACGGCTTCGTGGTGCCCTTCGTCAATGAGCTGATGGAGCTTTCCCACCAGGCCAAGATCCCCGTCCGTATCCGGGCCTGCGACACCATGGGCTACGGTGTCCCCTACACGGAGGTGGCCCTGCCCCGCAGCGTCCCCGGCATCATCTACGGTTTGCAGCACTATTCCGGCGTGGAGAGCGAATATCTGGAATGGCACGGTCATAACGACTTCTACAAGGCCGTTGCCAACGCCGCCACCGCCTGGCTGTACGGCGCCAGCGGCGTGAACTGCTCCATGCTGGGCATCGGTGAGCGCACCGGCAATGTGCCGTTGGAGGCCATGGTGTTTGAATACGCTTCTCTCCGTGGCTCTCTGGACGGCATGGACCCCACCGCCATCACCGAGATCGCCGACTACTTCGAGCACGAGATCGGCTATCACATCCCCCCCATGACGCCCTTTGTGGGTCGGAACTTCAACGTCACCCGTGCAGGCATCCACGCTGACGGGCTTTTGAAGGACGAGGAGATCTACAACATTTTCAATACGGAAAAGCTGCTGGACCGGCCTGCCGCCGTAGCCATCAGCAAAACCTCCGGGCTGGCGGGCATCGCCTACTGGATCAACCAGAACTACCGGCTCCGCAGCGACCACCAGCTCAGCAAGCATGACGCACTGGTGGAAAAGCTGAAAGTCTGGGTGGACGAACAGTATGCCGGAGGCCGCACCACCGCCCTTTCCAATGAAGAACTGGAAGAAAAAATCGCAGAACTGTCCGGCGGCGTGCTGAAGCCCCGCCATTGAGGAGGAACCCACCATGATGAGAGATCACAAGCCCATTTCCATCGCCGATCAGGTTTTCGAAAAGCTGGAACGGGATATTCTGTCCGGTAAATACCCTCAGGGCGAGATTTTGAGCGAGCTGCGGCTGTCCGGCGAACTGGGCGTCAGCCGCACCCCCATCCGGGAGGCCATCCGGCGGTTGGAACAGGAGCGCATTTTGGACGATACCGGCCACGGACTCGTTGTGGTAGGCATCTCCCGGCAGGATATGCTGGATATCTACGAGATCCGCCTTCAGCTGGAGGGTCTGGCCGCAAAGCGGGCCGCCGCCAGCATCACTGACGATGTACTGAGTGAAATGAAGGAGGTCCTGGACCTGCAGCGCTTCTACATTGAAAGCGAAAAGGAGCCGGGTGAAAATTCCGATCAGATCAAAAACCTGGACTCCCGGTTCCATGAATTGCTTTACAACAGCTGCGGCAGCCGTCCCTATGCGGATACGCTGATCTCCCTCCATAAGAAGATCATCAAGTACCGCAAGGCCTCCGTCACCCACCACAGCCGGGCGGTCCACGCCTTAGAGGAGCACACCGCCATCTACGAGGCCCTTGCCGCCCACGATGGCGACCGGGCTGCGGAGGCGTCCCTGCGCCATGTGGAAAACGCCCGGGCCAATCTGGCAGACATCATCCAAAAGGAGGGCTGAACCATGGGAAAGACATTGACAGAAAAGCTGATCGCCGCTCATCTGGTCAGCGGCAGCATGGAGCCGGGGGCTGAGGTGGCCCTGCGCATTGACCAGACCCTGACCCAGGACGCCACCGGCACCATGGCCTATCTGGAATTTGAGTCCATGGGCATTGACCGGGTCAAAACAAAGCGATCCGTGGCCTATATCGACCACAACACCCTCCAATCCGGCTTTGAAAACGCCGACGATCACCGGTACATCCAATCCGTTGCCGCCAAGCACGGCATCTGGTTCTCCCGCCCCGGCAACGGCATCTGCCATCAGGTGCATCTGGAACGCTTCGGCGTACCGGGGCAGACCCTCATCGGGTCCGACAGTCACACCCCCACCGGTGGCGGCATCGGGATGCTGGCCTTCGGCGCGGGGGGCATGGACGTAGCCGTGGCCATGGGCGGCGGAGCCTACTACATTACCATGCCCAAGGTCATCAAGGTCGAGCTGACCGGTGCGCTGCGCCCCTTCGTCACCGCCAAGGACATCAGCTTGGAGGTCCTGCGGCTCCTCTCCGTCAAGGGCGGCGTGGGGCATGTGATGGAATGGGGTGGTCCCGGCATCGCCGGGTTATCCGTTCCGGAGCGGGCCACCATCACCAATATGGGTACGGAACTGGGGGCTACCACCTCCATCTTCCCCTCCGATGAAGTGACCCGCGCCTTTTTGAAGGCTCAGGGGCGGGAAGCCGACTTCACCCCCCTCTCCGCCGATCCCGATGCGGCCTATGACCGGATTATCCACATTGATCTGGACACGCTGGAGCCGCTGATCGCCTGCCCCCACATGCCGGACAACGTGGTCACCGTCCGCAGCCTGAAGGGCACCAAGGTGGACCAGGTGTGCGTGGGCTCCTGCACCAACTCCTCCCTGTACGATCTGCTGAAAACCGCCGCCATGCTGAAAGGCAGAACCGTGGCCCCCTCTGTCAGTATGTCCGTGTCCCCCGGCTCCCGGCAGGTCCTGACCATGCTGGCCAACTGCGGCGCGCTGTCGGATATTCTGGTCTCCGGTGCGCGGCTGCTGGAATGTGCCTGCGGCCCCTGTATCGGTATGGGCTTCTCCCCCAACTCCGGCGGTGTGAGCCTGCGGACCTTCAACCGCAACTTCGAGGGCCGCAGCGGTACGGCGGATGCCAAGGTGTATCTGGTGTCCCCGGAGACCGCCGTGGCCGCCGCCCTCACCGGCGAGATCACCGATCCCCGGGACCTGGGGATGGAGGCCCTCCATGTGGAGATGCCGGACCACTTCCTCATTGACGACAGCGCCGTGCTGGCCCCTGCCGCCCCGGAGGATGCGGCCCAATTGGAGGTGCTTCGCGGTCCCAACATCAAGGAATTCCCCCAGGGCAAGCCTGTGGGGGACGCCATCACCGCCAAGCTGACCCTAAAGGTCGGGGACAACATCACCACCGACCACATCATGCCTGCCGGCTCCAAGATCCTCCCCTACCGCTCCAACATCCCCAAGCTGTCGGAGTTCTGCTTCGCCGTGTGCGACAAGGAGTTCGCCCAAAACGCCAAGGCAGCCGGGGAGACCATTTTAGTGGGCGGCAGCAACTACGGACAGGGTTCCTCAAGGGAACACGCGGCGCTGGTGCCCCTGTACTTAGGTGTCCGGGCAGTCATCGCCAAGAGCTTCGCCCGTATCCACGCCGCCAACCTCATCAATGCCGGTATCCTGCCCCTGACCTTTGCCAACCCCGATGACTATGATGCCTTGACCCAGGGCGAGACCCTGACCCTCACCGGCATCGACGCCGGTCTGGACAGCGGCACCATGACGCTTCACGCCGGAAACCGTGAAATTCCCGTCTGCGGCAGCTTCACCAAGCGGCAGGCGGCAATGCTCCGGGCAGGCGGTCTGCTGAATTACACGAAAGAAGGCAATGACTGATGGATCAGAACGCATATATCGAGCAGGCGGCGGCGCATTTCCGTACCTTACTGACTGAGCAGTTAAACCGGCAGGAGCGTATGGCCCAAGGCTCCCCCGCCAAGGACTTTTCCCGTATGGAGCGCATCGTCATCGGCCTGATCCCCGGTGACGGCATCGGTCCCATCCTCATGGCCCAGGCCCGGCGGGTGTTGGAAAAGCTGCTGGCAGCAGAGCTTGCCGTCGGCCGGGTGGAGCTGCGGGACATCGAGGGGTTGACCATTGAAAACCGCACTGCTCAGGGCAAAGCCATTCCTGACGAGGTGCTGGCCTCCATCAAGGACTGCGACGTGCTGTTGAAAGGCCCCACGGAGACTCCCAAGGGCGGTACGCTGGAAAGCGCCAATGTGGCCATGCGCCGGGAGCTGGACCTGTTTGCCAACGTGCGGCCTGTATCCGTCCCGAAGCTGGGCATCGACTGGACCTTCTTCCGGGAGAATACGGAGGGCGAATACGCTCTGGGCAACCGGGGCATTGAGGTGCCCGGTATGCTGAGCATGGATTTCAAGGTCACCACAGACGCCGGTACCCGCCGGATCGCCAAGGCCGCCTTTGACTTTGCCCGGGCCAATGGGAAAACCAATGTGGCCATCGTCACCAAGGCCAATATCATGAAAAAGACCGATGGGATGTTCACCCGCATCTGCCATGAGGTCGCGGCAGACTATCCGGAGATCACCGCCGAGGACTGGTACATCGACATCATGACCGCCAATTTGGTGAACCCGGAAATCCGCAGCAGGTTTCAGGTGTTCGTTCTGCCCAATCTGTACGGCGACATCATCACCGACGAGGCCGCCCAGATTCAGGGCGGCGTAGGCACGGCGGGCAGCGCCAACACCGGCAGTCAATATGCTATGTTCGAGGCCGTCCACGGCACCGCCCCCCGGCTCATCGCCGACGGCGAGGGGGACTACGCCAATCCCGCCAGCATTTTGAAGGCAGCAGAGCTGCTGCTGCGGCACATCGCCATGGCGGACAAGGCAGCTCAGCTCGCCGCCGCTATGCGCCTCTGCACGGAAACGGAGCGGCGGGTGGTCATGACCGGCCACCGGGATGGAGCCTCCTGCGCCCAGTTCATGGATTATCTGCTGGAAAAGCTATAAAAGCAGCATCCAAACGGTTCACCTGTCCATATCGTCAAAATGCGGTCCGCAGACATCTGCGGACCGCATTTTAGTATGTTAGAACAAATCAGTCAACATGACAGAAAAACAGCAAAATAGGACATAATTTGCACAGGGCACATTTCTCTTGTTTTCACGCAGATATATCCGACAGTGGACGCGGGTAAGACACACGGGACGCAAAAAGAGAGGGAACCGGTTTCCCGATTCCCCCTCAAAAGATTTTGGTTTTTGCGGAAATTACTTGTTGAAGTAACGCTTCAGCATACCCTCCAGAGCCTTGCCATGACGAGCCTCGTCGCGGGCCATCTCATGGACGGTGTCATGAATAGCGTCCAGACCGTTCTTCTTGGCGCAGGCGGCCAGCTCAAACTTGCCGGCAGTAGCACCGTACTCGCAGTCCACACGCCAGGCCAGATTCTTCTCGGTGGAGGCGGTCATGTTGCTCTCCAGGTCGCTGCCCAGCAGCTCGGCGAACTTAGCGGCGTGCTCGGCTTCCTCATAAGCGGCCTTCTCCCAGTAGAGGCCGATCTCGGGATAGCCCTCACGGTGAGCGATCCGGGCCATGCACAGATACATACCCACCTCGCTGCACTCGCCGTTGAAGTTGGCCATGAGCTGATCGAAGATGTACTTCTTATCCTCCTCGGAGATGTCAGCGTTGTTCTTCACGGTCTCTGCGTAGATGCCGAACTTGTGCTCAGCAGCCAGCTTCAGCTCGCCCTTGACCTCTTCAAACGCATTCTTGGCGTGGCAGACGGGGCACTCGACGGGAGCCTCGGGACCCTCATAAATGTAACCGCAAACCTTGCAGACCCACTTCTTCATAGATGTATCCTCCTTAAATAATTACCTTATCTTCGCTCTTTCCTTGAGCGTTTTTTGCTTTGTGAGTGTAGTATATCAGGAATCGTTTCTATTTGCAAGTTGCAAATGCAACTTTTTAAAAGAACCTAAAATTGTTCACGCTTTGTTAGAGTTCTTGAACTGTTTAGAGATTCTCCCACACAGATACAGCGGCCGGGGAAGCGATCGCTTCCCCGGCCACACTGGTTGATCTTATTCCTCGTTCCGGGCCTTAGCCTCAGCGATCGCCTTCTCCTGCGCCGCGGGAGGGCAATCCTCATAGCGGACAAAGTGCAGGGTAAAGGTGCCACGGGACTGAGTCATGGAGCGGAGGTCGATGGCATAGGTGCTCATCTCGCCCATGGGGACCTCAGCGGTGATAACCTGCTCGCCATTGCCGGCAGGGTCCATACCCATGACGCGGCCGCGACGCTTGTTCAGGTCACCCATGACATCGCCCATGTAGCTGTCAGGCACGGTGACCTTTAGCTCGCCCACAGGCTCCATCAGGCAGGGGTTGGCCTCAGGCAGAGCGGCCTTGTAGGCCAGCTGAGCGGCGGTCTTGAATGCGATTTCGGAGGAGTCAACGGGGTGATAGGAGCCATCATACAGAACGGCCTTCAGATTCACCACCGGATAACCGGCCAGAGGACCGTGGACGCAGGCCTCCCGCAGGCCCTTTTCCACAGCGGGGAAATAGTTCTTGGGCACGGAGCCGCCGAACACTTCCTCAGCGAAGATCATGTCATCCTGCTCGGTCTGGGGCTCGAAGCGGATCCACACGTCACCGAACTGGCCGCTGCCGCCGGTCTGTTTCTTATGACGGCCCTGCTTCTGCACGGTCTTGCGGATCTTCTCACGGTAAGCCACGCGGACAGGGCTCAGCTCCACTTCCACGTTGAAGCGGGTCTTGAGCTTACTGACCAGCACATCCACCTGCATATCGCCGGCGCCGGAGAGGACCATCTGATGGGTCTCGGCGTTGTTGACCACGGAGAAGGAGGGGTCCTCCTCATTGAGACGGTTCAGGCCCTGAGCCACCTTATCGTCCTGGCCGCGGGTCTTGGGGGCGATGGCCACAGAGTAGCAGGGCTCAGCGAAGGGGATGCCCTTCAGCGCCACGACCTTACGGCTGTCGCACAGGGTATCGCCGGTCTTGACCTTATCCATCTTGGCGATGGCGCCGATATCGCCGCACACCAGCTCCTTGACCTCGGTGGCCTTCTTGCCCCGCATGGTATACAGGCGGCCCAGCTTCTCGTTGTCGCCGGTGCGGGCATTGACCATGGTCATATCCGGCGTGATGCTGCCGGAGAGGACCTTCACGAAGGAGTACTTGCCGTACTGGTCTGAAATGGTCTTGAACACGAAAGCCGTGGGCACACCACCGGCGGACACCACGAATTCCTCGGTGGTGCCGTCAGCCAGAGTGGCCTTATGATAGTTGCCCTGCTCGGGAGAGGGCAGCAGCTCCATGATGTTGTCCAGCAGCATCAGGGTGCCCATATCAGCCACGGCGCTGCCGCACAGCACGGGGAATACGCTCAGCTCACGGACGCCCTGACGGAGGCCCTGAGCCATCTCGGCGTAGGTGAAGTCCTCGCCGTTGAAGAAGCGCTCCATGAATTCCTCGCTGGTCTCCGCCACGGATTCCTTCAGCGCATCGTTGAACTCGTTGATGACGGCCACCTTATCCTCAGGCAGCTCGATCTCCACACGCTTGCCGTCCTGCATCTCATAGGCGCGCTTATTCAGGATGTCCATGAGGCCGGTGACCTTCTTGTTTTCGTCCAGCGTAGGCACCACAACGGGAGCGATCTTGTTGCCGAAGCGCTCACGGAGCGCATCAAAGGTGGCGTTATAGTCGCTGTGATCCTCGTCGATCTTGGAGATATAGATAAAGCGGGGCATATTCCGCTCTTCGCAATACTTCCACGCCTTCTCAACGCCCACGGACACACCGTCCTTGGCGGAGGCCACGATGATAGCGGCGTCGGCGGCCCGGAGGGCCTCCATCACTTCGCCGGAAAAGTCGAATGCGCCCGGAGTATCCAGCACGTTGATGCGGCAGCCCTTATAGTCGATAGGCGCCACAGCGGTGGACAGAGAGATCTGACGCTTGACCTCTTCGGGATCATAATCACAAACGGTATTGCCGTCCGCGACTCTGCCCATACGGTCGATGGCGCCGGTCATAAACAGCAGGCTCTCTGCCAGAGAAGTCTTACCGCTGCCGCTGTGACCCAGCAGGCAGACGTTACGGATGTTCTGTACTGAATAGCTCATGTTTGTTCCACTCCTTATGTTGATGCTGTTGACACGGCCCGAATGGGCCGATAAAAGATCTGTCAACCATTGAGACTCACTCAATGTGTTAATTATACCGCTTTTTCACAGGCAATACAACAAGAACTTTGTGAGATCTTACATTTTGGAGGGGTAGGCAAAAAGGGTCGCCTATTTTTGTGGGGTCCCGCAAAAATCATTTTTCTTGAAAAAAAGTCTTTTGGTCCCGGACAGTGCGAAAAAGTACCGGGAGGCAGGGAAAAAGCCTGCCTCCCGGTACTTTATTCTGTCAAGTGTCAATATCGGCCGGTCCAGTCGCTCATCAGCAGCACCGGCAGGGTCCACAGCAGCAAAAACACCGTCAGGGACAGGGGGGTGAGCAAATCGAACTTCCCCAGAGACACCAGATACGCCGTCAGCAAAACGCCGGCGGCGCTGCCCGCCAGGGACAGCCAGGTAGCCCGGCGCACCGCCGTCCGCAGACGGCGGCTGCCCACCACCGCTTCGGCGTAGGGCAGCAGGCCCTCCCGCAGCAGCAGCGCCCGGGGCAGGCCACGGTCCTCCTCCGCTTCGCTGAGGGCCACCCGGTCCGTCAGCTGCGGATACTCCACCTTGATCTTCTTATAGAATTTCCGCTTCAGCAGCGCCGGGGTGATGTTGGGGTCCCGCACTGCCAAAATCGGCGTGATCCGGCTGCGGCGCAGGGTCCGCAGCGCGTAATCCACATTTTCCGACGCCTCGTACTTCACGGCGAACACCGCCGCCAGCTGATGATCGATGGCCAGGAAAATGCCGGTTTTCAGATTGATGTTGCTGGGCAGACGCACATCCTGCTTCCGCAGGAAGGAGGCCGTCCCCAACAGGACGGATTCCCCGTGGATCGTGCAGCCAAAGCCACCCTGCTCATAGAAGCTCAGGTCCTGAGCCGTTTCCCGTGGGGCGTTCTCCCCCACCGCCAGTCCCTCAAAGACCCGCTCCAGGCCGCAGCCCGCCGCACGGGCGGCTGCCGCCGCATAAGCCGACACCTTTCCCAGTTCCTCGCCGTAGACCTTCACCCCGTTGAGCCGGATGGTCCCCGGCGGGAACAGGTCGGTATCCGTCAGGATCATGCCCCGGCGCTTTCCTACCCGGGCCGCGCCGTCCCATCCCGCCACGGCACAGCCGCTTTTCTGCTGTCGGCGGGTCAGCCGGGACCATGGCAGGCTCCAGCACAGCGGCAGGGAACAGGTGGCTCCCGCTGTCAGGATCACGGACCAGTTCCGCAGGAAGTCAATTCCGTGTCCACGTCCCAAAGAGGTCAAGCCCGCGAATACCAGCGCGGCCATAAAAATCACCGGCAGGAACACCGTCTGAAGACGGGAGGCATAATCATCCCGCATGGCGGTGGTGTAAAAGCCCCGCAGGTCTCCCCTCTGCTTGCAGGCACCCCTTGGAGTTTCCGTGACCAAGTAAGGGGGGTGATCGTCCAGCGATGCCAAACGGAAGCTATCATAGCTGCCCCGGCTTTCCCGGCTGATGCCCCACTGGGCAAAGCACAGCGCCAGTCCCGCCGCAGCGGTATAGGGAAGCGCTTCTCCCCGCCCCGGAACAAGCAGCCACAACGCGCAGTCCACCACCGCCGCCAGCACCGCCAACGACACCAGCAGTGCGCTGACGCAGCGTTTTTCACTCAGCTTCCGGATCGCGTACACCGGCACGTGCCAGCACAGCACCAATTCGATCAGTAGACAGGCCAGCATGGCAACGCCTTGGATCTGCCGGTCTCCGGTCCAGAAGGGGACCGTGACGCCGTACTGCTCCGCCGCCATAGCGGCGATAGGCACCAGCGCTGTAAAAAAGGCAAACCCCAGAGACCGGTGACGGCTCTTATAGGCTTCCCGCTCCTCAGACGCGACCTCGCTAAGCTCCGGCTCTTCTCCGATGCTCTCTGCCTCGGTAAGAGGCTTTACCGGTTCCTCCGGGGCATCCATGGGATCATAGAGCTGCTCCGTTTCCTCCTGTCGTTTCCGGGAGAACAGCCCCCGTTTCGGTTTCAGCAGCGTTTCGTGGTGCTCCTCCATCACAGCCCCTACCGTTGTCCCCACCAGTTCTTCCAGACTCAGGAAGCGGGTGGCCTCCGGTTCTGGGCCGTCATCCGTTCCGGCTTCTTCCTCCGGGTCCGAATCGGCAGCAAAGGGGTCCTCCCCATCCTGTTCCAGCGCTGCCGAAGCGATCCGTTCCTCCCAGCGAGCCATTGCTGATTTGGGTGTTGGGGAAGGGGCCGTCTCTGTCGGTTTAGGGGCGGAAGGCTGTTCAGAAGCCGGTGCCTTGGGCGTTTCCGGCTTCGCCGGAGCGGTCTCACGCTCCACCTCTTCCATGATTTTCTGCTGGCGGCTGGAGCCGTACTCCGCCAAAATTTCCTCTAAGGTGTAATCCTCGTCAGACGGCGGCGTATCCCAGGTGCCTGTGCCGTATTCTGTTTTCTCGACATCCTTTGACACCGTGTTCTCTCCAAACTTCTCAGTTCATCCGCTGACGCACGGCCTCATACAGCAGGATCGCTGCCGAGGCGCTGGCGTTCAGGGAATTCAGATCACCCTTCATGGGGATGCTCACCAGAAAATCGCAGTTTTCGGCAGCCAGACGGGTCATGCCGTCCCCCTCGCTGCCGATGACGATGGCAGCGGCGCCCTTCAGGTCCGCGTCATACAGGCCGGTGGTGCCGTTGGCCGCCGTGCCGAATACCCAGACCCCCTGCTTTTTCAGGTCCTTCAGCAAGGAGGGGATATTGGGCACCCGAGCCACCTTCATGTGAGACACCGCGCCTGCGGAGGTCTTGGCCACCACGCTGGTCAGGCCCGCACTGCGGCGCTTGGGAATGACCACGCCGTGAGCGCCGGCGCAATAAGCCGTCCGGATGATGGCGCCCAGATTGTGGGGATCTTCCACATTATCCAAAAAGATCAAAAACGGATCTTCGCCGGCATCCTTTGCCTTTTGTAACATATCATCGATACTGGCATAGGTGTAGGCAGCCGCATAAGCGATCACGCCCTGATGCTTTCCGGTCTCAGAAATCTGATCCAGACGCTCCTTGGTCACATAAGAAATGATCGTGTCGTGCTTTTTTGCCTCTCTCTGGATCGTCCGGATCGGTCCGTCCATGCAGCCGTCCAAGAGAAACAACTTGTCTATGGTCTTGCCTGAGCGAAATGCCTCCAACACGGCATTTCTTCCCTCTATTGTAAGGCTTTGTGTCTCTTCCATTCTTTATCCTTTCCTGCTTATAATAAATGACAGCGTTCCAGCCCAATGCTGACCACTTCCATCATGCGCTCCATCTGATCGGTCAGATAGAGATATCCCATCAATGCCTCAAATCCCGTAGCACTGCGGTAGTCCGTCACCGTTGCATTCTTTGCCATGGTGTGTGACTTGGCATTGCGCCCTCTGCGGTAAATATCCTTTTCCGTATCCGTCAGCACATCCATCAGTGCCTCCGCCATGATCGCCTGCGAATGTGCCTTGACGACATGGCTGGTCTTGTGATGCAGTTGATTGACCGGCGTATTGCCCCTGCCTACCACAATGGAGCGGATAATCACATCAAAGATCCCGTCCCCGATATAAGCCAGTGTCAGCGGCGAGTAGGTACGGATATCAACGTCAGCGATCGCAAATTTATCTTTGATCTCTTGATTTAGGCTTTTTTCCATTTTACCCCTTCTCTGGTATCTTCCAGTACAATGCCCTTTGCCAAAAGTTTGTCACGGATGGCATCTGCTCTGGCAAAATCACGGTTCTTTCTTGCCTGCTGACGTTCCTCGATCATTGTCTCAATATCAGAATCCAGCATTTCTTCCTTGGTCTCTACGATAATACCGAGCACATCGCAAAGTGTCTTTAACTCGTCCAAAAGTGCCTGCACATATGCCTTGGAGGAAGATCCGTCTGCATTCTGGTTGGCATATTTTACCAGTTCAAAAATAGAAGAGATCGCGTCTGCCGTGTTAAAATCATCTTCCATGGCCGCCTTGAACTTGTCTACATAGTTCTTTGCTTCTGCAAGTTTTGCTTCCTCGCCGTCCAAAAATGCCTCTGC
>OLFU01002072.1_pt1 | contig 16950 bp, 9 predicted proteins | sample 1605161 | NCBI WGS metagenome assembly OLFU01 (sample SAMEA3888914, study PRJEB22519) | human gut metagenome | biome: human gut; feature: human-associated habitat; material: faeces | place: Denmark | collected 2011
CGTGCCTTACGGGAAATCTATTTGAAGGGGTTCGAAATTGCAGTGAAGGAATCGGCACCATGGACAGTAATGTCCTCTTACAATCATATTAATGGCACCTATGCTTCTGAGAATACAGACTTGCTGTCCACTTTATTGCGTGATGAGTGGAATTTCGAGGGTATGGTGGTAACTGACTGGTTTGGAGGGAAGGATGCCGTGGCTCAGATGATAGCAGGTAATGATATGCTCCAACCGGGAAGGGCTAACCAGTATGATATGATTATCGAAGGGGTGAAATCCGGAAAATTGGATGAATCCATACTGAATCGTAATGTGAAGCGTGTTCTTGAACTTATTCTCCAAACTCCTCATTTTAAAGAATACAAATATTCCAATAAACCTGATTTGAAGGCGCACGCAGCAGTTACCCGCCAGTCAGCGACTGAAGGAATGGTTTTGTTGAAGAATAATAACGAAACCTTGCCATTTGAAAGGAAGGTCAGAAATATAGCTCTTTTCGGGTGTACTTCCTATGATTTCATAGCAGGAGGTACCGGCTCAGGTAATGTGAATCGTGCCTATACAGTCTCATTATTGGATGGTTTGAAGAATGCTGGATACCAGATAGATGAAGCATTGAAGGCCGATTATGAACAGTATATTGAGGCCGAGAATAAGAAAAATACTCCTGACTCGTCTCAGCCTTTCTCCAGATTTATGCCGGTACCTCGCCCGACAGAACTTATCCCTACTACAAAGGTGTTGTCAGAACAAGTTGCTAAAGCGGATGTTGCATTGGTTACGCTGGGACGTACTTCCGGTGAATTTGTAGACCGTAATGTCAGTGATTTTGAACTGAGTGAGGAAGAATTGCAACTGCTGAAGTCCGTCAGCCAAGCTTTCCATGCTGCTGGGAAGAAAGTGGTGGTGGTATTGAATATCGGAGGTGTAATCGAAACAGCTTCTTGGAAAAAACTACCGGATGCTATTTTGCTGGCTTGGCAGGCAGGACAGGAGGGTGGAAATAGTGTGACGGATGTGTTGAGCGGTAAGGTATCTCCATCGGGTAAGTTGACAATGACTTTCCCGAACAAGTTGATGGACGTTGCTTCTTCGACCAATTTTCCTATGGATGCTAGGGCTAATACAGATGTGAGGAATAAGGAGGACAAAAGCTCTTCAGTGAAGAATGTAGACTATACGGATTATGAAGAAGATATTTTTGTCGGTTATCGCTATTTCGATAGTTTCGGAAAGCAAGTGTCTTATCCTTTCGGCTATGGTCTTTCGTATACAACATTCGAGTATGTCAATCCGTCTGTCAAAGTTGATAATGGTATATATTCTGTTTCTATTGATGTGAAGAATGTTGGTAAGTTTGCAGGGAAAGAGGTTGTTCAGCTTTATGTCTCCACTCCCAATAGGTTTCAGATGAACAAACCGGAAAAAGAACTTAAAGCTTTTACCAAAACTAAGGAATTGAGGCCAGGTGAGACTGTTACTGCCACTTTGAAACTGAACACTACGGATTTGGCTTCTTATGATGAAGCTTCTTCTTCATGGGTAGTGGATGCTGGAAATTATAAGTTTTTGATTGGAACCTCTTCCAAGGATATTAAGGCTGTACTTGATGTTGATGTGGTATCAGTTGTGGAAAAAACAAATGACATATTGAAACCACAAGAGACTGTTAATACGATAAAACGCTGAAGGTGAGTATAATATTATTCTTGGTTGTGATTAGGTTGATTTGTAGTGCTTAGGTAAATTAATTGTAATTGGGTAAAATTGGGAAAGAAGCTGCCTCGGAGTTATGAGGTAGCTTCTTCTTTTATTTGGTAATAAGATAAATTAATACCCTCCGTGTCCTACTTACGATATAAATCCCTATCTTTGTGGCGCTTTTTAGCTGAAAATAAGATTCAAATTAATTTAGATACAACAGAAAATGGCACAAGAAGACGTTTTTAAGAAACTCGTATCACACTGTAAGGAATATGGTTTTGTGTTCCCTTCCAGCGAGATTTATGATGGACTGGGAGCTGTGTATGACTATGGTCAGATGGGTGTGGAACTGAAAAATAACATCAAGCAATACTGGTGGCAGAGTATGGTGCTGCTGCACGAAAATATTGTCGGTATCGACTCAGCAATCTTTATGCACCCCACCATCTGGAAAGCCAGCGGACACGTAGATGCTTTCAATGACCCTTTGATTGACAACCGCGATTCCAAGAAACGTTATCGTGCCGATGTGTTGATAGAGGACCAGCTTGCTAAGTACGATGACAAGATAAACAAAGAAGTGGCCAAAGCTGCCAAGCGTTTTGGTGAGGCTTTCGATGAGGCTCAGTTCCGCAGTACCAACGGTCGTGTGCTGGAACACCAGGCTAAACGTGATGCCTTGCATGAACGTTTTTCCAAGGCTTTGAACGATAATAATCTGGACGAACTCCGTCAGATTATCCTTGACGAAGAAATCGTTTGCCCTATCAGTGGCACAAAGAACTGGACAGAGGTACGCCAGTTCAATCTGATGTTCTCAACTGAAATGGGCTCTACCGCCGATGGTGCCATGAAGATATACCTTCGCCCGGAAACGGCACAAGGTATCTTCGTAAATTACCTTAATGTACAGAAAACCGGTCGCATGAAGATTCCTTTCGGTATCGCCCAGATTGGTAAGGCTTTCCGTAACGAAATTGTAGCCCGCCAGTTCATCTTCCGTATGCGCGAGTTCGAGCAGATGGAAATGCAGTTCTTTGTGAAGCCGGGTACAGAGCTTGACTGGTTCAAGAGTTGGAAGGCTACTCGCCTGAAATGGCACAAGGCGCTGGGCTTCGGTGATGACCATTACCGTTATCACGACCACGACAAACTGGCCCACTACGCTAATGCTGCTACAGACATCGAGTTCTTGATGCCTTTCGGTTTCAAGGAAGTAGAGGGTATTCACAGCCGTACAAATTTCGACTTGTCCCAGCATGAGAAGTTCTCCGGCAAGAACATCAAGTATTTCGATCCGGAAACCAACGAAAGCTATACCCCGTATGTCATCGAGACTAGTATCGGTGTAGACCGCATGTTCCTCAGCATCATGTCTGCTTCCTACTGTGAAGAGACGTTGGATAGCGGTGAATCCCGTGTTGTCTTGAAGTTGCCTGCTGCACTGGCACCGGTGAAACTGGCCGTAATGCCGTTGGTAAAGAAAGATGGTCTGCCCGAAAAAGCGCGCGAAATCATTGACAATCTGAAGTTCCACTTCCATTGTCAGTATGATGAGAAAGATTCTATTGGTAAGCGTTACCGCCGCCAGGATGCCATTGGTACTCCGTACTGTGTCACCGTGGATCATCAGACTTTGGAAGATAACTGTGTGACACTGCGTAATCGTGACACCATGCAGCAAGAGCGCGTGGCTATCTCTGAACTGAATAATATTATTGCAGACCGTGTAAGCATCACATCGTTGCTGAAAACCTTGCAATAAAGCGGTTATGGAATAGACCGGTGCGTGAACAAACTGAAATAGTAAATAGTAAAATAGTAAAATAGTAAATGAAAAAGTCCCTTTTGTTTTTGCCTTTCTTGCTGTTGCTGGTGGGTGCTTTTATCTCTTGTGAAGAAGTGGAAGAGGCTGGAAAGTATGATAATTGGAGAGAACGCGGCGAGGCTTTTGTTGACTCGATAAAAAGGCTGACTGGCGAGAATTATGTCGCCACAGCAGAGCAGGCCGATGCTATGGAACTCGGGAAACTGTATGCCATACAGACGACTGCAAGCACTTCTGAAGGTGCTCAGTATGTCTATTGCAAGAAGCTTGTGAAGAATGAGACGGGTGAACGCCCGTTGTATACGGGTTATCATTCAAAGGTGAATGCTTATTATTATGGGACTTATGTGAATGGCGAAGAATTCGACGGTTGCTTTGACGGTTATAGTGCTATTGACCGCGATATACCTATTCCTCCGGTAAAAGAACCTACGGTTTTTGATTCATTCGTGGATTTTGAAGTTTCGGGTGTCGTTGCCGGTTGGGCAGCTGCCTTGCAGCTTATGCGGATGGGTGAGCGGTGGATGTTGTATATCCCTTATCAAAGCGGATATGGTATAAATGATTATACTGCTCCTTATTCTACAAATACAATCCCCGGAGGCTCTCTGTTGACGTTTGACTTGCAACTGGTTAGCTTTGCCGAATGAGATAAAAGAGGGTGTGTGCCGAAACGCCCCGAATATAAGAATTCCCCCTGCTATAGATGTCTATGGCAGGGGGAATCTAGTTAATGGAGAGATGTCTTCTTTAGCCTGTTGGTAGTGTGGCAGACGTTCGGAGACTGGTTCGTTTTATATTTTCTTCTTAATGGCCTTTACCCAGATTTTGTATCCATCCTCATTCAAATGCAGTCCGTCGCCGGTCAACTCACTGCGTAGTACATTTGTTCCCTTCTCTGTAAATAGTGGAAAAAGATTGATATAGGCAATGCCTTCCTCTTTGGCAAACGCCTCCAGACGGGAGTTGATTTCAGGAACCATATCTGTCTTTCCAGTCAGTTTTTTGTATCGGCCGAAACTTTCATTGAAAGGGAGTAGGCTTTGTAGGTAGAGTTTTGTGTCGGGAGATTCTTTCCGGATGCGTTCCACCGTCATGCGAATCATGTCTACAATACTGTCTGGTGCCAAGTCATGGGAAATGTCATTGACTCCGATAAGCAGGAACAGCTTGGCGGGATGTCCGGGAAGTATCTGATGCAGGCGGTCATAGATACCCATCACTTCATCACCGATGATGCCGCGATTACGTACATTCTTCTTACCAAGACGGGCAGACCAGTCACCGCCACCTTCAGTCAGGCTATTGCCAAGCATGACGATGTCCTTGCTTGTAATGGCAGGCTCATCCATAAACTGTAGGAAACGTTTGTAGTAATGGTCTGTATAAATACGCGGAATGGGGTAGATGGAAGCCGCCACAGCGTTGGCAACCAATGAACGCAGGCGAACTACGCTGTGTCCGTCTTCCGGATGTACGGCGTTGATAAGGAGTATGACGGAAGTGTCATTGTCCGGATCGATAATGATGGAGGTACCCGTGTAGCCGGTATGCCCATAGGTATTAGGACCAAACAAATCTCCATTGTTGGAGGCATAGGCTGTAAAATTATCCCAACCGAGAGTGCGTCCCAGACTGGCGGTAGTGCGTGGCACAGTACGCATGGCTTTTACACCCAGCGGACTCAGGATGCGGCGTCCGTTCCATTCACCTCCGTTTTGCAGGGCTGCGCAGAGTATGGCAATATCATCAGCACAAGAGAATACTCCTGCATTACCGCTGATACCTCCGTTCATGACACGTGCCAGCGGGTCATGAACTTGTCCGCAGAGAACTTGTCCATTAGGTTGCTTTTCAGTGGGGGCAATGTTATTCAATTGAGAATTGCGAATTGAAAATTGAGAATTGGCTACGTTGTTTTCCTTGTGTCCTTGTTTTCTCGTTCCTTTGTCAACTATCGTAATCCAGTTACCATCCTTATCACGTTGGCAAGGCAGATAGTCGGTATGCTCCATGCCGAGTACATCAAATAGGTTTTCACGTGCAAAGTCACGCAGGCTCTGTCCGCTTATAGTCTCGATAATGTGCTGCAAAGTGATGAAGTTGAGGCAACTGTATTGAAAATCAGTCTGCGGCTTGAAGTCGCGTTTACAAGTAGCAATATATTCCATAAGCCCATCAGGATTGGGAGAACCGTACTGCTTTTCTAGCTCGGCTACCGGTGCATAGGGAGGAAGACCGGAAGTGTGTGTCATCAAATCGGCAATGCGGATTACCTTTTTCTCTTTGCCGTCTTCGCTTTCCCAATTCTTGAAATGGGGTATGTAGAGGCTGACGGGGTCCAGCATACGGAGCTTGCCGCGTTCTGCCAGTATCATCGTACATACGGCGGTCGACATGGATTTGCTGCAAGATGCCATATCAAAGATAGTATTGGCAGTCATAGGCTCCACATTGGGATAAATACGCTTGTTGCCGTAAGCTTTCAGATAGGCCATCTTGCCGTTACGTACTACAGCAAGTACGGCACCGGGAATATCCTTGTTGGAGATGGCTGTTTCAATCGCTTCGTCAGCATACATCAACTTGCGTGAGTCCATTCCCACTTGTTCAGGGGCTACGCGTTGCAAGGGTTGCGCGGTGGCAGCTTGCAGACAAAGAGAAAAGAGAAAAAAATATATTGCTTTCATAATAAAGGAATTTAAGAGTGAGTAATAGCTAAATCCGGTACGCATCCACTGCCTTTTTCACCGAACCGTGCATCAACAGCAGCGCCTTGGCTTTGCCATAGTCCAGTCCGAGTTCCTCTACAATCATACGGGTACCACGGTCCACAAGCTTTTTGTTACTGAGTTGCATATTCACCATTTTGTTGCCTTTCACGCGTCCCAACTGTATCATGACGGAAGTAGTAATCATATTCAGTATCATTTTCTGTCCTGTTCCCGATTTCATGCGTGAGCTTCCCGTCACATATTCAGGTCCTACAATCATTTCGATGGCTACATCTGCCTCTGCTGCCATTGGAGAGTCCGGGTTGCTGGTGATACAGCCGGTCAGTATGCCGTGTTCGCGTGCCTCGTGCATGGCACCAATCACGTAGGGGGTGGTACCGGATGCAGCAATACCGATGACCGTATCCTTATCTGTAATATTGCGTTCCGTCAACTCTTCCCAACCGCGGTGAATGTCATCTTCGGCATTCTCTACCGGATTTCTCAATGCAGTGTCACCACCGGCAATCAAGCCGATAACCAGCGTGGGGGGCATACCGAAAGTCGGTGGAATTTCCGAAGCGTCGAGTACGCCCAGACGTCCACTGGTACCCGCACCCATGTAGAAGATGCGTCCGCCTTGTTTCATGCGGGGCACAATCTGGGTTACCAACTTTTCTATTTGAGGGATTGCCCTCTGTACGGCAAGCGCCACTTTCTGGTCTTCGGTATTGATGTCTTCCAGAATTTCACGGACTGATTTCTTTTCCAAGTCATTGTAGAGCGATGGTTGCTCTGAGATTTTTACGAACATAAGGCTATTTACTATTTGACGATTTACTATTTACTATTTACGATTTGTCACTTTCAGTTGTGATATTTGATGAGTCCTTCCATGGGGCTCTTGATGATTGCACCCAGTTGGATACCCATTTCTTTGGCAGCTTCTGCCAGAACTTCCTTGTAATAGAAGGCTACGGAACCGATGAAATGTACTTTTTGATGCTGATAGTCTTCATATTGCATGACATTGCGTTTAAGGAATGCCTTAAAGCTGTTCAGTACCAGAGCGCGTACACAAGGTTCACCCAGATTCTGTGCAAGAAATGGTGACAAGCTTGCCAGGAAACGGTTGGGGAAAGGTTTACGGTAGACACGGTCGATGATATCAGCAGGTGTCAGGTCGAACTGTTTGAGGAATTTCTCTTTCAGCTCGGGTGTCATCTGATTTTTCAAGATATCGCCTACCAACAGTTTGCCCAAGCAGGCTCCGCTGCCTTCGTCTCCCAAGATGAATCCCAGAGGAGATACATTGGTGACAATGCTTTTTCCGTCATAATAACATGAGTTGGAGCCGGTCCCCATGATGCAGGCAATGCCTGAGTCATGTCCGCAGAGGCCACGTGCGGCAGCCAGCATATCGGTATTGACTTCCACTTCATTTTTCACACTGAGGTGTTTGGTTATGGCACGGTGCACCATACTTATCTTGTCGGGAAATCCGCATCCTGCACCATAAAAGTATACGGCATCCAGCTCACTTGTCTTCAGCTGAGGTAATAGCGCTGTTGCTATTTCATTACTGATTTCCTCTTCCGACTGAAAGAAAGGGTTCGTCCCTTTCGTGAATATCTGTTGGAGAAGTACTCCATTCTCTACAACACACCAATCGGTCTTTGTAGAGCCACTGTCTGCTATTAGAATCATATAAATAATGTTTAATGATTAGGGATTAGGGCTTAGTGATTAAGGATTAGTGATTAATGGTAGGTGATACTGTTTCTTAATTATAGGCAACGTATTAATCACTAATCCTTAATCACTAACCCCTAATCCTTATATTTTGATATATATTTTTCGTTTGTACAACTGGTAGCCGATATACCAGTTAATGGCGATAAACAGCAGGGCAAAGGCAAGGGAACCGGCGGTTTCACCGAAAACGGGCATGAGGACTATATTATATAAGAATCCGTGTATGCTGATGCTGCTGTCTCCCCACGGGAAACTGATGCTACCGAAAAGTATGCTAAGTACGCCGCCCAATACATACATGAACAGTGGATTCACACCGAATGCCTCGAAAAACATGCTCCACTTCTTATAGCCTTTCACATCAATAATCCAGATAAGCAATGCCAGAAAGCTGGATGCCAGTCCGCAAGTTACGAGTACGTAGGTAGGAGACCATATTTTCTTGTTGATGGGGCAACCGTAGCTTAGCAGGAAACCGGAGAAAGTAAGGATAACACCTACCAGAAACAGTGTGATAAGCTGCGAATTGAGAAATGAGGCACGGTCTTCCGACTTGTTGCCATCCAGCATCAGCCGCCCTACACAGAAGCCCAGCAACACATGTGCAATGGCAGGAATGGTGCTTAACAAACCTTCGGGATCTATGCCGTTATCCTTGTACATGTGTGCAGGGGTCAGGATGGCACGGTCTACCACGGAAAGAATGTTTGTTTCATTATAGGCGAAACCGTTGCCACACATCAACAGTATGAAGTAACCTATTAATAGGCTGGCAATCAGATAAGGTATATGTTTATGCTTCATGGTTAGTGCAATGATGGAGGCTGCTCCGTAGCAAAGGGCCAGCCGTTGCATGACACCCAGGATACGGATACGGTCGAATGTCCAGACGGAAGCCCATAGTTTTTCTCCAAAACTGAGGTCGTCCGGAGCTGAAGCCCAGTAATAGCAGAAACGTGAGAACCAGCCGATGGCCATGCCTATGAGGAAAATGACGATGGTGCGTTTCAGTATCTTCATGCCGGCGGCGTGGCTGAACTCGAAGTTGTATTTCTTCAGGGAAATGTATGTGGAAATTCCCATGATAAACATGAAGAAGGGAAAGACGAGGTCGGTGGGGGTCAGACCGTTCCACTCTGCATGCCGCAAGGGGGCATAGATATGTCCCCACGAACCGGGGTTGTTTACCATAATCATACCTGCGATGGTGACACCACGGAGAATGTCGAGTGCAAGGATGCGTTTACTTACTTTTGTACTGTTCATTGTAATATTTGTGTGTTAAGTTAATTATCAATCCTAATTATCAGCTGCCTTTGTACATTCGTCTACCAGATAGGCAATGGATACATAGGGGATACCTGAGTTTGTTGTCAATCCGATTTCACAAGTACGGCTGTTAGAGTAGCCTATATTCACTCCGGACGCTTCTATTTGCGGGCGGAGTTTGCGTAGGGCGTACGAGTTCAGCTCAGGATAGGTGAATCCCCGGTCTCCGGCAAAACCGCAGCAACCTACTTCTTCCGGCACGATGACTTTACTGGAGCAAAGGCGTGCAAGGGCTATAATGGTATCTGCCAGTCCCATTTTCCGCATGGAGCAGGTGATGTGGATTGCTACGGGGCGGTTAATAGGTGTGAAAATCAGCTTCTCACGTAAGAATGTATAGATGAATTCTGCAGGTTCATACAGTTTCATCTTCTTGATACATTCGCGCATGCGGTGCAGACAAGGGCTTTGGTCACAGAGGACGGGGTATTTGCCTTGTTCGCTGGCTTCCCAAAGTGCGGCCTCCAGTTCGGCTGTCTTGCGATCGGCAATGTCCAGCATCCCTTTACTTTCCCAAATGGTGCCACAGCAAAGCTTGTCCATATCTTTCGGGAAGATGATTTCGTAACCGGCTTTTTGCAACAAGGACACCATTTTATTTACCAATGGTTGCTCTACGGGAGACTTCTTTGCCAGACCCATAGTCTGGTTGATGCAGCTGGGGAAGTAGACGACTTTGTAGTTACGAGTTACAGAGCTACGAGCTACAAGTGCTGCGCTATTATGCTGCATAGTGCTTGTAGCTTGTAACTCCGTAGCTTGTAACTGATAACTTTTCGGCATAGCCGGCGTCCATAGAGGTATGCCTAATGCATTGTGCAGCCCCTTGGTAATGCCGCTCATCGCCTTTGTCCCTAATAGTGAATGTCCGAAGTTGGCTAAGGACAATACGGGACGCAGTGCACTCTTGACACCAGCGAAATGATTGGCGACAAAGTCTCCGGCTTTGTATCCCAGACTGCCTTTGGGTAATGCTTCCTGGCGGATTATATGGGTAAGGTCGCCCGTATTGATACCCATCGGGCACGACATGGAGCAGAGGCCGTCTCCGGCACAAGTCTGGTTGCCGGGATAGCGGTATTGTTTTTCGAGCAGTGCAAGGCGTGTCGGGTCCTCGCCGCTTTGTTTCAGCCGGGATATTTCGCGCTGCAACACGATACGCTGGCGCGAGGAAAGGGTAAAGCCGCAGGAGAGACAGTTGACTTCGCAGAAACCGCACTCAATGCATTTGTCAGCTACGAGTGACGTAGCTTGTCTCTTGTCACTCATCACTAATAAAGGCAGCGGCTTGAAGTTCTTGATATGGCATTGCGGGTCATCATTGAAAATGACACCGGGGTTTAGCAATCCTTGTGGGTCAAACAGCTCTTTGACGGCTTTCATGGCTTTGTAGGCGTCATCTCCCCATTCATGGCGGACAAAGGGAGCCATATTCCGGCCCGTGCCATGCTCGGCTTTTAGGGAACCGTCATATTTATCTACTACCAAGGTCTTGATGTCATTCATCAAGTCTTCGTAGCGTTTCACTTCCGCTTGGGTACTGAAGGACTGGTTGATGATGAAGTGGTAGTTGCCTTCGAGAGCATGGCCGTAGATGCAGGCGTCATTATATCCGTGGCGGGCTATGAGCTGTTGCAGTTCTGCCGTTGCCTCCGGAAGGTCTTCAATGTGGAAGGCGATGTCTTCGATGAGGCAAGTGGTTCCCGGCTGGCGCGTACCTCCCACAGAGGGGAAGATGCCGGAACGGATGGCCCAGTATTTGGAATATTCCTCCGGACGGTCGGTGAAGCGTACCGGAATATAGGTGGTGAAGGCTTGCAGGCAAGCTTCAATGGCAGATATGTTCTGTTGCAGTTCTTCCGGGGTACGGGCTTTGGTTTCGGTCAGCACTGCTGTCAACCCGGTTTCGTCGCCGGGCTCCACGCCGGGGAGGGCAGAGGAGGCAACTTCGCCTTTGTATTTTAGGAATACGGGGTCGTTGACGGAAGAAAGGCTCTTATAGTCTAGCATTTCAGCCCCTTTTACTGTCCATTCGCCGGTTTCGTCGACCAGCTTCTTCATGGCTACCACAGCGCGGCTCGCTTCTTTGATGGTCTTGAAGTAGAGCATAGCGCTGGCCTTGTAGGGATAATCATATTCAGTCTTCATCGTCACTTCCGAAAGGAACGCCAGTGTACCTTCGGAACCTACCATGAGGTGGGCAATGATTTCGAATGGGTCGTCGAAACGGACGAAGGGCAACAGATTGAGCCCGGTTACATTTTTGATGGAATATTTGTAACGGATGCGTTCGGCCAGTTTTTCGTTGGCGCGTATTCTGTCGCGCAGTTCGCAGATGCGGCGGATGAAGTCACGGTGGGTCACTTCGAAGGAGGCGCGGCTGACGGGATTTCCGGTATCCAGCAGGGTACCGTCCATTAGGATGATACGGGCGGAAACAAGCACCTTGTCGCTATTGGCGTGCGTACCGCAGTTCATGCCGGAAGCATTGTTCATGACAATACCGCCTACCATGGCGCTTTTCACCGAGGCGGGGTCCGGTGCAAACTTACGGCCGTAGGGAGCCAACAGTTCGTTCACACGTTGTCCGATGATGCCCGGTTGGAGGGTTATCTGTTCGTAGTCGGCGGATATGCTGTATTTTTCCCAATTCTTGCCGGCTACGATGAGGATGGAGTCGCTAATGGCTTGACCCGACAAACTGGTCCCTGCCGCTCGGAAGGTGACGGGCAGCCCGTGGCGGCTCGCCAGTTTCAACAGTTGTGAAACTTCATCTTCGTCTTTCGAACGGATTACAATCTGGGGAATCAGTCGGTAAAAACCGGCATCCGTACCCCAAGCCAGCCGGCGAAGTTCGTCGGTGTAAATCCTTTCCTGCGGAATGAATTGTTTTGCTTCCTGCAGGAAAGCCATGTAACTATGCTCTTTCATGTTCACTTTTTTTATTGCATCACTTCGCTTCAAAGTGCTCTGTAAACGTGTCTTACGAGGGGGTACATTCAGTCGTATACTGAATATATTTAAGTATACGACTGAATGTGGTTCTGTATACGACTGAAATAGTCTCCGTATCAGGCTCTTTTCCCTTCCTTATTTATCTGTAAATTTATTTATATAAATAATACTTTTTCGACAGCTTACGGAAGTCTTCGGCATCTTTATACCAGTAGTCGCGTATGTCCTCCCAACGGTTCCGTTTCGAGAAGCGCTCGCGTATCTGCCGCGAACCGCTTACTTTGTCGAACATGTTGAAACGCCCCTTGTCGGCATGGTCAAACACGGCACGGTCAGGATAGAGGGCGGCGACTTCCTGCATGACCAGGAATTGCAGGTCGCTCAACGGTGCTTTGCCGAAATCCATGATGTGCACTTGCACACCTTGCAGCAACTCGCCTTTGCCTACGCTATAGAACGGCTTCAGGTACATCGGTCTGAAGATGACCCCCGGTACGTTCAGACGGTTCAGGTTTCCGGCCAGCTTTTCCGCTTCCATCCATGGTGCGGCAAACATCTGGAACGGAATGGTATACCCCACGCCGATAGACATATATCCTAGTTCACCCAGAATGCCGCTGACGGGGTAGAAGAATGCAGAATGAGGATGTGGAATGTGTGGAGAGGAGGGAACCCATTGCAGTCCGGTTTGGGTATAATCCATCTTGCGTTTCCAGCCTTTCATCTTCACTACGTGGAGATTGCATTGTTCCCCATCCTTCAACATCTTCTCGCCATTGAGCATCAGTGCCAGCTCACCGCAAGTGAGGGCGTAAAGGTACGGAATTTTAAACTGGCTTACAAAAGAAATGCAATCATCTTCAACCAAGTTGCCTTCAATCTTCAATCCGCCTACGGGATTGGGCCGGTCCAGCACAATGAATTCCTTGCCGTTTTCGGCAGCGGCTTCCATGGCCAGTCCCATGGTGCTGATGTAGGTAAAGGAACGGCAACCGATGTCTTGGATATCATACACTAATACATCCACATCTTTCAGCATGTCCGGCGTGGCCTTGCGGGTCTTTCCGTAAAGCGAATAGACGGGCAGTCCGGTAGTCGCGTCTTTGATGTCCGTCACATGGTCGCCTGCGTGCACATCGCCGCGCACACCGTGTTCGGGGCCGTAGAGTGCCACAAGGTTCACGTTGGGCGCCTCGTGCAGGATGTCAATGGTGGACCTCATCCGGTTGTCCACCCCCGTCGGGTTGGTAATCAATCCTACACGCTTACCTTCCAGGCATCGGAAATTCTGTTCTTTCAGTACCTCGATACCGGTCTTTATTCTGATCTTCTGTGCTTGCATCGCACCTCCGCAAAGGAGGCAGAGCAAGGATATAATAATAGTCCTCTTCATAACCAATCACTAAATATTACTCACAAAACATTAATCATTAACCATTAATCATTTTTTTCCATATTCCGGGTCTATCCTTCTGTCTGCAAAAATGGTGACAACAACCGTGGCGAAACAGCATATCATTACCAACCAGAAGAAGTCCGTATATCCGATAGCCTCCTGGATATATCCCGCAAACATACCTGGTATCATCATGCTTAGTGCCATGAATGCGGTACAGATGGCATAGTGGGATGTTTTGAATTCACCTTCGGAGAAGTACATCATGTAGAGCATGTAGGCCGTGAAACCGAAGCCGTAGCCGAATTGCTCGATGGCGATGGCGGTGGAGATGGCAAACAGATTGTCGGGCTGGGCAATGGCAAGATAGACAAACGTCAGGCATGGCAGAGTCATGCATCCTGCCATCCACCAGATGGATTTTTTCAAGCCAATGCGTGATGCGAACAATCCTCCGAGGATACCGCCCAGGGTGAGGAATATGACTCCGATGGTGCCGTATACGATACCTACTTCTGCTGTCGATAGTTCCAGACCTCCCGATTCTTTGGAGGCAACCAGGAAAGGCATACACATTTTGATGAGGAATGCTTCAGGCAGGCGGTACAGCAACATGAACACGATGGCCAGCAATGCGCCCGGTTTGGTGAAATAGGTGGCGAATGTTCGTCCGAATTCTCTGAATATGGCTCCTGCAGTGGCGGCATCGGCAGCCAGTGTTGACTTATCTGAGGTGGGTTTGGGGACTGCAAAGAGGTGATAGAACGTCACCAGGCTGAACAGAACGGCTGTAACCAGCATCGTGATGGTCCATGACAGCGGAATGTTTTCGGTTCTCAGTTCGATGGCGCCGGCAATGGCTACGAGCACGCCTTGTCCGAAGATAGAGGCGAGCCGGTAAAACGTGCTTCGGATGCCAACGAAGGCTGCCTGGTCACTCTGTTTCAGTGCCAGCATGTAGAAGCCGTCGGCGGCAATGTCGTGTGTGGCAGAGGCAAAAGCCGTGATGATGAACAGCATCAGCGTGATGCTGAACATGCTGATGGGGGTTGTTCCGGCCGCCATAGTCGCCTCGTCCGGCCGTGGAATGGACAGCGTCAGCAGGATGAATGCCACAGACATCAGAATCTGCATGGAAAGGGTCCACCATCTTTTGGTCTTGATGATGTCGACAAACGGGCTCCAGAAGGGTTTGATAGTCCATGGCAGATAGAGCAGGCTTGTGAACAAGGCCATTTCTCCGTTCGGTACGCCCATTTTAGTAAACATCATCACGGAGATGTTGTTTACGATAAAATATGGAATGCCTTGTGCAAAGTACAAGGTGGGTACCCATGCCCATGGCGATATGTTTTTTGTATGGTTCATGATATTGATTTATTGTGTTCTATTCGATTATTCATACAGCTTGTCAATGCTGGCACCTATATAGTAGTGCAGCAGTATTGCATCATACTTATACCCTTGCTCGCCCATCACGGCTGCACCTATTTGGCAAAGTCCCACACCATGCCCCCAACCGGCGCCGGTGAGGATGAAGCGTCCGGGAATGCCTTCGGCGGACAACTCCTCTTTGTCTACCACGAAGGCAGAGCTGTAGAGGTGTGAAGTGGAGAGCGTGCGGCGGATTTCCAGTTCCTTGCCGATGGTGAGTGTGCGTTTGGTTCCCACAATCTTCAGTTTCCAGAGGCGTCCGCTGGTTCCGCGGGCTATGGGGATAAGGTCGATGATTTGTCCGTAGTCAATGCCTGAACGTTTCAGAATGAGGGCTGAAAGCTCTTCTTGGGTATATTCCACTTTCCAGCGATAGAAGTCCGTAGTCTCCTGGTCATAGTTATTGAGTACCTGCGAGAGGATTTTCTTGTCGGTGGTGTTGCAGAATGCTTCGGGGGAGGTACGAATCCAGCGGTCCGCTTCGACTTCCTGCGTCAAATCGGGCAGTGTGGCGTGCGTTTTGCTGTCTCGTTGTTGGGCAAGATAGGGATATTTGATGTCTTCCCAGCAGTATTGGAACTCCTCGAAAGCACCGCCGCAGCATTTGGAGAAACGGGCGTCGCAAATCTTACCATCAGATGTCAGTACCTGGCCGCGGGTAGCGGAGATGGCTTGTTTCACAATATCGGTAGAGGCACGTGTAATGCCCTGGTAGCGTTGACAATGGTCGTCGGCACATACATCGAAACGTGTGTGGTCTTCTCGGTCGTACCAGCGAATCAGCTCTTCGTCGGTCTGCGTAAAGGCCGAGTAGTTAGCTTGGGCTTCGGTGATTTCCTTATTCTTTTGTATTTGTGCCAGTAGCCAGCTTCGGGAGATGACAGCGTGTGCCTTGAGCAGCTCCAGAGAAGCGGTGGCACTCATCTCGGAGGAGATGACGCTGGTCAGATAATCTTCTACATGGATGACGTTGATGCCGGTGAGCTTTCCATTCTCAACGATGATTTTGAGAGCACCCAGAAAACGCTGGTCTTCCTTGCGCTCCCAATGGAAATTGATGCCGATGGTAACGTCCAATAGTTCGAAGGCATCGGTCTGCTCGTGTTGCGGTTCAAACAGCAGTTCGTCATACCGGCGTCCATTCCAGAGAATCTTGCCTTCGTCGTAGGTCACTACCTGCTTTCCGCTGACTTCCGTTCCGTCCATGCGATACGGATTCAGCAAAACGAATTCTATCTGCGGTTCAAACAGAATGCCTACTTGTACTTTGGGCTCTTTCATAATGGTATTTCTTTAAAATTAGAGTTCTTGGATTTCAGAAGTCATATTTTTTCCCTGATACGCTGCCGTACCTTGTGGAAATCTGTGGCAGAGAGGCATACTTCACTTAATATCTGCGCCACGTCTTCCGCAGTGATTTTCAAGAAATCCTTTTCTACGGGGGTGATAAAGACACCTCCCAAGTCGACGGATGCCGGGCTGCTCAACAGATTGGCTTCTCCTTCGGCAGTATAGCAGGCGGGGCGGTGTTTCTCGCGCGGGAAGACAAAGACCACCCAACGGTCGGCCTCGTATAGGACCAGTACGTTCATCATCGGCTCGTCTTCTTCGGGTTTCACGTCCAGAGAACGGTAAATGATGTCGAACAAGTCTGCCGCGTCCTCTTTGGAGGTGGATTCAATCACAAGTGTGGCACGGGGAGCGTCGTCAAGATACCACAGTGCTGCTTTCCTATAATCGGCTATTTTCCCGGCAGTCTGTCCGCGCCAGTCCTTTTCAATAGGCATGAACCCTTTGTTTCCTGCCTGGAAATGAGCATGGTCGGGGGCGGA
>OLFU01002077.1_pt1 | contig 16916 bp, 16 predicted proteins | sample 1605161 | NCBI WGS metagenome assembly OLFU01 (sample SAMEA3888914, study PRJEB22519) | human gut metagenome | biome: human gut; feature: human-associated habitat; material: faeces | place: Denmark | collected 2011
GACGGTGGTGACCACCGTGCCCGAGGGGGAGACCTGGGTCTATGCCGACGGGCGGCACCTGTGGCGGGTCATCGACAACCTGCTGTCCAACTGCGCCAAATACGCCATGGAGGGCACCCGCATCTATGTGGAGCTCTCCCGGGGGAAGGGCCAGGTGACCCTGTCGGTGAAGAACGTCTCCCGGGAGGCGCTGAACGTCCCGGCGGAGCGGCTGATGGAGCGCTTTGTCCGGGGGGAGGAGTCCCGCAGCAGCGAGGGCTCCGGCCTGGGGCTGTCCATCGCCCGCAGCCTCACCGAGCTGCAGGGGGGCGAGTTCCGGCTCACTGTGGACGGGGACCTTTTTAAAGCAGAAGTCACCCTGCCCCAGGCCAACTAAAGAGCCTGTGCGGGACTTAAAAAGAGGGCTGTTCCAGAGAAAACTGGAATAAAAATGGGAAAACAAAAAAGAAATCGCATAAAATATGAACAAACATCACTTATTTTGTTAACATTAGCACTCGCCTATTGACTCTGCTAAAATTGGTGCTATGATATAGTTGTTCCAAGAGAGAGGGGCTTGAGAGAGTCCCCCGGGAGGAACAACAAAATAACAAACAACGGTAACAAGATTCGACAACGTCCGGTTTGGCCGGACGGCCTGAGAACGGTTTCAAGTTGAATGGAGGAATAATTATGTTACCTAGCATTTTTGGTGAGAATTTGTTCGATGATTTCTTCTCTGATCCCTTCGGTATGATGAATACCCACGGCCACGACCCCCTGTACGGCAAGCACGCCAAGAACCTGATGAAGACCGACGTGCGGGAGACCGAGAACAGCTATGAGCTGGATGTGGACCTGCCCGGTTTTAAGAAGGACGAGGTCAACGTGGACCTGAAGGACGGCTACCTGACCATCAGCGCCGCCAAGGGCGTGGACAAGGACGAGCAGGACAAGGCGGGCAAGTACATCCGCCAGGAGCGCTATGCCGGCGCCTGCAGTCGTAGCTTCTTCGTGGGCGAGGCCGTCAAGCCCGAGGAGGTCTCCGCCAAGTACGAGGACGGCATCCTGAAGCTGTCCGTGCCCAAGGCCGGGGAGAAGGCCCTGCCCAAGACCACGACCATCGCCATTGAGTGATGGCAGGCGGAGTAAAACCAAATCAAAACAGACGCCCCCGCCGCTGCGCAAAAACAGCGGCGGGGGCGTTTTGCTGTCTTGCAGGGGAGCGCCGAAAGCCGGGTTCACCCCAGCTTCCACTGGCTGCTCTCCTGCTGGAGCTGCTCCATGTGGGCGAAGATGCCGCCGGACTGGCGCAGCTGGGCGGGGGAGCCCTCCTCAGCCACGGCGCCGTCCTTCAGCACCACGATCTTGTCCGCCCCGGCCACAGTGCGCATCCGGTGGGCGATCATCAGCACCGTCTTGTTCTGGATGAGCCGGGACAGGGAGGTCTGGATGGCGGTCTCGTTCTCTACGTCCAGGCTGGCGGTGGCCTCGTCCAGGAGGATGATGGGGGCGTCCTTTAAAAAGGCCCGGGCGATGGACACCCGCTGGCGCTCGCCGCCGGAGAGCTGACAGCCGTTCTCCCCGATGTTGGTGTTCCAGCCGTCGGGCAGCTTTTCGGCAAACTCGTCCACCTTGGCCAGGCGGGCGGCGGAGAGGACCTCTTCATCGGTGGCGTCCTTGCGGCCAATGCGGATGTTCTCCATCAGGGTGTTGTTGAACAATGTCACGTCCTGGAACACGATGGAGTACAGGCCCATCAGGGTCTCCGGGTCGATCTGGGATACGTCCATGCCGCCCACAGTGATCCTGCCCCGGGTGGCGTCCCAGAACCGGGCGGCCAGGCGGGACACGGTGGTCTTGCCCCCGCCGGAGGGACCGACCAGGGCCGTGACCTCCCCCTGGCGGGCGGTGAAGGACACGTCCCGCAGGACGGCCTCCCCGTCGTTGTAGGCAAAGCCCACGTGGTCAAAGGTGACGTCGCAGCCGCTGTTGGTCAGCTGCTCGGCCCCGGTCTGAACGGGGCAGTCCATGATCTCGTTCATCCGCTGGATGTTGGTGCTGGTGGCGATGATGGCCGCCAGGTTTTGCAGGCTGCCCTCCAGGGGGTCATACAGCCGGGAGACGGTGAGCAGGAACAGGAAGAAGGTGAGCACGTCCAGCTCCCCCCGGGTGAGCAGCCAGGCCCCGGCCAGGGCGGTGGTGGCCATACCCAGCCGCAGCACCAGCCCGGCGGACACCACAAAGGTGGCCGTGCCGAATTCCGAGATAATGGCCCGGTGCTCCATGGCCCGGATCTTTCCGGCCAGGCCCTGGAAATAGGTATCCTGGGCGTTGTTGGCGCGCAGGTCGGCCATGGTCTCCACATACTCCTGGATGCCGTCCTCACAGGCGATGCGGGCGGCCATAGACCGGCGGGAGAAGCCCTCCTGCACCCGGGCGGCCAGGGCCACAATGGCAAAGGCCACGGGCAGGGGCCACACGGCGGCCAGAGCCATCTTCCAGTTGAAGGCCAGCAGCCCCAGGGCGATGACCACGGTGGAGACGCAGGCCCCGATGAGGGGACAGACGAAGTGGGACTGGCTGGTCTCCAGCACGGCGCAGTCGTTCATGATGGAGGCGGTGAGGTCGGCCAGGTCCTTTTTCCCGAAGAAGGACAGGGGCAGCCGCCGCAGCTGCTCGGCCAGACTGACCCGGCGCACCCCGGTCTCCACGTAGGTAGCCAAAAAAGTGCCGTTATATTGCAGCCAGGTGCTGACCACGATGAACAGGCAGCAGGCCACGCAGGCGATGAGATAGAAACCGCCCCGGCCCGCCAGGCCGCCGTTCAGCAGGTCCCGCACCAGGCAGTAGAGCAGGCCAACAGGCAGCATAAAGGCGACATTTTGCAGGGCGCAGAACAGACTTCCGCGGATGGTGTCGTCCGTCCCCTTGGAGGACAAGGCGAAGCGGCGCTGTAATTTTTGTTTCATGGTTCAAGCCTCCTTTGCCACGTTCCAGGCCACCGACTGCTGATACTCGTTCCACATGCGGCCAAACAGGCCGGGGCTCTGGCTCAGCTGGACAAAGCTGCCCTGCTGGACCAGGCGGCCCTCCTCCAGGACGAAAATTTTGTCCGCCCCGGTGACGGTGGACAGCCGGTGGGCGATCATCAGCACCGTGCGGCCCTGGGCCAGGCGGGTGAGGGCGGCCTGGACCTTCCGCTCGTTATCCGGGTCGGCAAAGGCGGTGGCCTCGTCCAGGATGAGGACGGGGGCGTCCTTTAAAATGGCCCGGGCGATGGCGATGCGCTGCATCTCGCCCCCGGAGAGATAGACCCCCTGGCTGCCGATGACGGTGTGGACCCCCTGGGGGAACTTTTCAATGATGTCCATGCACTGGGCCTGCTCCAGGGCGGCCATCACCTGGGTCTCGCTGGCGTCGGGGCGGCCCAGGCGCACGTTGTCCAGGATGCTGGCCTTGATGAGATGGCTGTTTTGCAGCACAAAGGACACGGTGTTCATCAGCTGGCCGGGGTCCATGTCCTTCACGTTCACCCCGCCGATGGACACGGCGCCGGAGGTGGGGTCGAAGAACCGGGCGGCCAGGCTGGCCAGGGTGGACTTGCCGCCGCCGGAGGGACCGACGAGAGCCGCCGTCTCCCCCGCGCCGATGGTGAGGGAGATGTCCTCCAGGGCGTTTTTCGTCCCGTCATAGCTGAAGGTGACGTGGTCAAAGGTCACGGCGCTGTCCTTGGGGGACTGGGGCTGCTCCGGGCGGCTGAGGGCGGGGGCGGTGAGCACCGCGTCCATGCGCTTGAGGGCGTCGGTCACCAGCATGGTATTCTCGCTCATCAGCATCAGCTTGGACAGGGTGAGGGAGATCACCGGGGTGATGATGATGTAAAACAGCAGGTCCAGCAGCAACGCCGCCGTGACCCCCTTGCCGGAGAGCCAGAAGCCGCCCACGATCAGGAAAACGAACACGCTGTTCACCGCCAGGGTATAGGCGGGCATGGGCCCCCGCAGCTGCTTGGTATAGGCGATGGTCCAGCGCTGGTAGTTGTCGATGGTGTCCTTGAATTTTTTGAAGGAGAACACCGTCTGGCCAAAGGTCTTGACCACGGGGATGCCCCGGACATACTCCACCGCCTGGTTGGACATGTCGGCCAGGGCGTTTTGATACTCGGTCATCTTCTCCTGCATGGACTTGCCCGTCATGGTGGACATACAGGCAAAGCCCAGTGCCACGGGCAGCAGACTGAGCAGCCCCAGCCGCCAGTCAAAGGCCAGCAGCAGCACCAGCAGTCCGGCCACCGTGGCCATGGCCCGGTATTGGTCGGGGAGCTGGTGGGCCAAAAAAGTCTCCGCCGCCCCGGCGGTGTCGGCAATGGTGCGGCGGAGCTTGCCGCTGCCGGACACCTGGATCTGCCCCAGGGGCAGGCGGGCGATGTGCTCTGTGAGGGCCAGGCGCAGATTGGTGGCGATGCGGAAGGCGGCCAGGTGGGAGCACATCAGCCCCGCGATGTACAGCAGGACGGACAGCACGGCAAAGCCCACCGCCCGCCAGCCCCAGGGGACGATGTGAATGGCGGCGGCAAAGTCGGGGGCGGTCTCCAGCACCTCCTTTAAGATGCGCCAGATGTACCAGAATGGGACCAGCGCCACCAGGGCGCTGACGGCGGACAGGACCCAGGAGAGATAGGTCAGCACCCGCCGCCCCCCGGCATAGCCCAGCAGCCGGGAGAGATCGGACGATTTTTTCAAGTGGCATACCTCCTAGAAAAAGAGTGATAGTCAGTTAGTTATAACTAACCGACGGGGAAAAACTAAGGGGCAAAAGCCCCGTAGTTTGCAAAGGGAACTTACGCCTGCCCCATGATCCTGGCCCAGCCGGCGGTGAAGAAGTCATTCAGCTCCTCCAGATAGCGCTGGGCGGCGGCGGGGGGCATGTCGTGGAGGACGATCTCGAAATAGCCCTTCATCATGGCGGTGACCAGGATGTGCTCCAGCCAGGGGTCGATGGGGGGGACGGGCTGGTCCAGCTGGGCCAGGGTCTGGTAATACCGGTGGGTGGAGTCTACCTCCCGCTCCACGATCTCGTCGATGAGAAAGGCATATTTGGTGCCCTCGGCGCACCGGAGCAGCAGATGGCAGGCGTCCCGGTGGGCGAACATATATTGCAGCATGTCCTTCATGCACTGGCGGCTGATCTTGCCCATCTGCTCGGGCTGCTGCTCTAAGGGCAGACTGGCAAAGGCGTCTAAGGCGGCCTGATAGGTGGCCAGGATGGTGTCGTACACCTCCCCCACCAGGGCGCGGAACAGCTCGGCCTTGCTGCCGTAGTAGCCATAGAAGGCCCCGGTGGTCACCCTGGCGGTCTTGACGATGTTCCGCAGGGAGGCCTCCTGAAAGCCCTTCTCCAAAAACTCGTCCCGGGCGGCGGCGTGGATGCGCTCCAGGGTGGAGGGATGTTCTGCGCTCATAGGCGGGCCTCCTCTTATTTTCAGATCATTCTCAGAAATATAGCAGTGTTATATAACGGTGTTATAATAAAACAACGGGAGAAGTTTGTCAAGAAAAAACCGCCGCGCAGAAGAAAATTTCTGCGCGGCGGCGGTCAAGTTCCAATTTGCTTACAGATTGGACTTCAGGGCGTCCACCCGGTCGGTCTTTTCCCAGGTCAGATCCAGGTCGTCCCGGCCGAAGTGGCCATAGGCGGCCAGCTGGCGGTAGATGGGGCGGCGGAGCTTCAGGTCCCGGATGATGGCACCGGGGCGCAGGTCAAAGGTCTTTTCCACGGCCTGCTCCAGCTGGGCATCGGACACGGTGCCGGTGCCGAAGGTGTCCACCCGGATGGAGACGGGGCGGGCCACACCGATGGCGTAGGCCAGCTGCACCTGGCAGCGCCGGGCCAGACCGGCGGCCACCACGTTCTTGGCCACCCAGCGGGCGGCATAGGCGGCGGAGCGGTCCACTTTAGTGGGGTCCTTGCCGGAGAAAGCGCCGCCGCCGTGGGGGGCGCTGCCGCCGTAGGTATCCACGATGATCTTCCGCCCGGTGAGGCCGGAGTCCCCCTGGGGGCCGCCTACCACAAAACGGCCGGTGGGGTTGACATAAATTTTAGTCTCCTCGTCCAGCAGCTCGGCGGGCAGGATGGGCTTGATGACCAGGTCGATCATGTCCCGGCGGATCTGCTCCAGATCGACCTCGGGGCCGTGCTGGGTGGATACCACCACCGCGTCGATACGCTTGGGGGTGTTGTCCTCGTTGTACTCCACGGTGACCTGGGTCTTGCCGTCGGGCCGGAGGTAGTTCACCAGACCGTCCTTGCGGACCTGGGTCAGGCGCATGGACAGCTTGTGGGCCAGGGACAGGGGCAGGGGCATCAGCTCGGGGGTCTCGTCGCAGGCATAGCCGAACATCATGCCCTGGTCGCCGGCCCCGTTATCCAGACCGTCGTCCTGCTCACCCTCCTTGGCCTCCAGGCACTTGTCCACACCCATGGCGATGTCGGGGGACTGCTCGTCGATAGAGGTGATGACGGCGCAGGTGTCGCAGTCAAAGCCGAACTTGGCCCGGTCATAGCCGATGTCCCGCACCACCTGGCGGGCGATCTTGGGGATGTCCACATAGCAGGAGGTGGTGATCTCGCCCATCACATGGACCAGGCCGGTGGTCACTGTGGTCTCACAGGCCACCCGGGCCTGGGGGTCCTTGGCCAGGATGGCATCCAGCACCGCGTCAGAGATCTGGTCACAGATCTTGTCGGGATGCCCCTCGGTGACGGATTCGGAAGTAAATAATCTTTTTGCCATTTTGAAATTCCTTTCTTGTCGGGAGGATGAAAAAACGCTCCGTACCAGACGGAGCGCGAACAGCCTTCACACCCTCATCTTGCGATACGCTTCGCCGGATTTGGCACCTTGCATTTAAGCAGGTTGCCGTGGTGTCATAGGGCCGGTCCCTCAACCACTCTTGATAAGGCTATTGAATTTTACATCCTGATTATATCAGTTTTTTTCCCGGTGGTCAACTGGTTTCAGAGAAAAATCCGGCTCCCAGCGAATGCTGAGAGCCGGATGAATTCTATCGGGGAAAAGAGAGACTCAGTGCTCCTCGGAGAAGTGGTGCTCCCGCTGCAGCACGGGGTTGACGCCCACCTTCTTGCCGTCCTCGTAGATGTAGAAGCCGGCACCGCTCTTGCGGCCCAGGAAGCCGGCAGTGACCATCTTTCGCAGCAGCAGGGAGGGGTGATACTTCTCGCCATACTCGTGAGACAGCACGGTCATAACGTTCAGCAGAATGTCCAGACCCACCATGTCGGCCAGCTCCAGGGGGCCCATGGGGTGGTTGCAGCCCAGCTTCATGCCGTTGTCCATGTCCTCAACGCTGCCGATGAAGGAACCCACGACCACACAGGCCTCGTTCAGCATGGGCAGCAGAGCGCGGTTGACGATAAAGCCGGGCTTGTCGTCGGCCAGGATCATGGTCTTGCCCAGGCGCTCGCCCACTTCCTTGATGTCGTCCAGGACCTCCTGCTCGGTGAGCAGGCCGAAGATGACCTCGCACAGCTTCATCTTGGGCACGGGGGAGAAGAAGTGCATGCCGACCACACGGGAGGGACGCTTCGTGGCGGCGGCCAGAGCGGTCAGAGAGATGGAGGAGGTATTGGAGGCGAAGATGGTTTTGGCGGGGCACAGGTCCTCCAGCTCGGTGAACACGGCCTGCTTGGCCTCCAGGTTCTCGTAAATGGCCTCGATGACCAGGTCGGCCTTCTTGGCACCCTCCATGCCGCTGTCCACGGTCAGATGGGTCAGAGCCTCGTCCATGGCCTCCTGGGTCATGCGGCCCTTGCTGACCTCCCGGGCCAGGGCCTTTTTGATGACCACCTGGGCGCGCTCCACGGCGGCCTGCTGCTTATCATTCAGGGTGACATCAAAGCCGCTGGTGATGGCGTTCTGGGCGATACCGCTGCCCATCAGACCGGCGCCGACAACAAAGATATTCTGAATCGCCATTGCAATATCCTCTTTTCATTTTTTTGAATTTTATGTTTGGGTCTCTCATCCCGCCCTTCCAGCTGCGGAAAGAGAAACGCTCACTTACATTTGCATATCTTAGCACAGCGGCGATTTCCTGTCTTAGCGGAAATCGTCTAAAAATCGTCTTATCTTAACCTTAGATACTTGGGATACCTGGGAAGGCGGCATTAATAGCGGTTGAGCTGGGCGCTGCCGTCGTCCTGACCCTTCTCAATGGTGCGGACCACGGCGTAATAGCCATAGTCCTTGTTCACCTGCACCCAGAAACGGTCGCCCGCCCGTTTCCCCATGAGGGCTGCGCCCATGGGGGATTCCTTGCTGATGAGGCCGTGGAGCACGTCCTGACGCACGGTGGTCACCACCTGCCAGGTCTCCTCCTCGCCGTCCTCCTCCAGATACACTGTCACCCTGTCGTAAAGGCCCACGGTGTCGCTGGCTGAATGGTCCTCGATGACAACGGCGGTTTTGATCATATTTTCCAAAAAACGAATGCGGCTCTCGTTCTTGTTCTTGTCCCGCTTGGCCGCCTTATATTCAAAGTTTTCGCTCAGGTCGCCGAAGGAGCGGGCCACTTTTACCTCCTCCAGCAGCTGGGGGCGCAGGGTGATCCGGCGGTAGTCCAGCTCCTCCTGCATTTTTTTCAGGTCCATTTTGGTCAATTCGTTGTGCATGTCTGCCTCCACAAGGGGCCTGTGGCCCCACGCAAATAAACCGTCTATTTTTCGTCTGCAAACTTAAAGAAGAAAAGTGAAGAGATGAAAATGAAACGGTTTTTTAAGCCTCCCATCCGGCCAGGTAGTCCTTCTGCTCCTGAGTCAGCTGGTCGATGGCCAGGCCCATGGCAGCCAGCTTTACCCGGCCGATCTGGTCGTCGATCTCGTCGGGCACCTGATAGACCTTCTTCTCCAGCGTGTCCTTGTGGCGGGCCAGCCACTCCAGGGACAGGGCCTGCACGGCGAAGGACATATCCATGATCTCCGCCGGGTGGCCGTTGCCCGCGGCCAGGTTGACCAGGCGGCCCTCTGCCAGCACGTTCAGGGTGCGGCCGTCGGCCAGACGGTAGCCCTGGATGTTTGCCCGGCGGGGGAAGTTCTCCTGAGCCATGTCCGCCAGGGCGGCCACGTCCACCTCGCAGTCGAAGTGGCCGGAGTTGCACAGGATGGCATTGTCCTTCATCACTTCAAAGTGCCGCCGGACGATCACGTCTTTGCAGCCGGTGGCGGTGACGAAAATATCGCCCAGACGGGCGGCCTGATCCATGGGCATGACCCGGAAATTCTCCATGGTGGCCTCCAGAGCCTTGAAGGGGTCCACCTCGGTGACGATCACGTTGGCACCCATGCCCTTGGCCCGCATGGCGATGCCCTTGCCGCACCAGCCGTAGCCGGCCACCACCACCGTCTTGCCCGCCACCATCAGATTGGTGGTGTGCATAATGGCATCCCAGGAGGACTGGCCGGTGCCGTATTTGTTGTCGTAGTAGTGCTTGGCCTTGGCGTCGTTCACCGCCATCATGGGGCAGGGGAGGATGCCCGCCTTCTCCCGGGCCACCAGGCGGTGGATGCCGGTGGTGGTCTCCTCGCACCCGGCGATGAGCCGGTCGCCATACTGGGCGCACTTGCCCCCCAGCAGGGAGATGAGGTCGCCGCCGTCGTCCACGATCAGGTGGGGGCGGCACTTCAGCGTCTCCACCAGCAGATTTTCATACTCCTCCGGGGTGACACCGTGGACACCATAGGTGTCCACGCCCAGGTCGGCCATGGCGGCGGCCACGTCGTCCTGGGTGGACAGGGGGTTGCAGCCGGTGAGATGCACGTCGGCCCCGCCCTCCCGCAGTACCAGGCCCAGGTTGGCGGTTTTGGCCTCCAGGTGGACGGACACGGCGATGGTCAGCCCGGCAAAGGGCTTCTCCCGGCGAAAGCGCTCCTCGATGCCGGACAGGGCGGGCATAAAGTCCCGTACCCACTGGATCTTCTGGCGGCCGGAGGGGGCCAGACTGGGGTCTTTGACGATACTCATGGCGGATTCTCCTTATTATATAATGATATATAGTCTGCCGCCGAAAACCGGGCGGCCTGTGCTTGTCAAACTATCTTATCACATTTCCCCGGGCAAAAAAAGGCTTTCGCCCCGGAATTATTCACAGTTTAGATATAGACTTTCCAGCCTAAAGCGGGTAGAATATTCTTCAAAGTCTAATTCACAACGAGGAGGCATGTCCATGAAAGCCATCTCCCGCTGGCTGGACCGGTTCTGCTATGACCACCCCAACTTCGGCATTCCCGAACTGATGAAATACATCGCCGTCGGCAACGTCATCGTCTTTGTACTGGATATCGTTACCCGTGGCTACGCCACCATGATGCTCATGTTTTCCCCCAGTGCGGTGCTCCATGGACAGATCTGGCGGCTGTTCACCTTTATTCTGATCCCCTTGAATCGCTTTAACCCCAGTCGGCCGTTCACCCTGCTGTGGTTTGTGATGAGCACCTTTTTCTATTATTGGCTGGGTACGTCGCTGGAGCGGCAGTGGGGCACCACCCGGTTCAACGTGTTCTATTTCCTGGGCGTAGTGCTGAACCTGATCCTGGGCTTTGTCCTTAATGTGGGCGTGTCCATGTATTATGTCAACATGTCCCTGTTCTTCTCCTTCGCCACTCTGTACCCGGACATGCAGGTGCTGCTGTATGGCATCCTTCCCCTGAAGGTGAAGTGGCTGGCCTGGTTTGATGTAGCGCTGTTCGGGTATGACATCGTCAGCAATCTGCTCTCCAGGGCCTGGGCCTGGGCGCTGCTGCCTGTGGTCGCCATTCTGAACTACCTGATCTTCTTCTGGGAGGACCTGGCGGGGATGCTGGGCCGCGGCCGGGAACGGGCAGCCTACCGGACCAACCACCGGACCATCCAGTTCAAAAAGGCCCAAAAGGACATCCAGCAGCGCAAGGGCTACCTCCACAAATGTGCCGTCTGCGGCATCACCGACGCCGACGACCCCAACATGGAGTTCCGCTACTGCTCCAAATGCAACGGCTACTACTGCTATTGCATGAAGCATATCAATGACCATGTGCATGTGCAGTGAGCCGATGGAGCAAAAAATTCGGCGGGACCGAAATATGGGCGATAATCTCCGCCGCCTGCGGGGAATGCACGGCCTGTCCCAGGAGAAGTTGTGTGTCCAGCTCCAGCGCATGGGCTGCGACATTGGCCGCACCACCTATGCGAAATACGAGGCAGGGGAACTGAACATCCGCACCAGCGTGCTCATTGCCTTAAAACAGATTTATGACTGTACCTATGACGACTTCTTTTTGGGGTTGGAATAGATAAAATGACACATTCCCCATCCTGCGAAAACAGGATGGGGAATGTATTTTATCATAGCAAGTATCACGCAATAAAAATGTGCATAGCGATTGCAGCCAGGATAATGCCGACAATGGTACGTTCAAACCACACGATGACCATATCCTTTACAGTCAAGGGAATCTTGGTGGCCAGGACCATGGGGATGGTGGTGGAGAACATAATGATCTGGGTGATGCAGATGATGGCGATGAAAAACCGGGTCTGAAGGTCGCTGCTGACGCAGAAGATGGCGGGCAGGAACATCTCGGCCAGGCCCATACCAACGCCCTGGGCCGCCCGGGCTGCATCGGGTACCCCCATCAGCTTGGTGAAGGGATAGAAGATATAGCCGAACCACTCAAACACCGGGGTGGTCGCAGCCAAGACAAGGGCGGCCAGGCCAATGCCCATCAGCAGAGGGACAAATTCCAGCAGCAGATTCATGCCGCTGACAAGACTGCTCTTCATGTTGGTCAGCAGGTTTCCGGCGGACTCCACAGCGGAGACCGCTTCGTCGATGGCCCGGGTGAACATGCCGCCCTCGCTGGACTCCTGAATGCCGCCTTCCTTGGAGGGGTCATAGTAGGTCTCGGGCTTTTTGCTCAGAGGATAGATGCGGCAGGTGACAGAGGTACACAGGAAGGTGATCAGCAGGGTGACGAAGAAGTACAGCGTCCAATAGTCCGAGATATCCAGAGTGCGGGCCACGATGACCATAAAGGAGATGGCCACAGTGGTGAAGCCGGTGGCGATGATGCTGGCCTCCTTGGCGTTATATTTGTTGTTTACATACATCTGATTGGTGAACAGAAGGCCCATAGAGGTGCTGCCCACAAAGGACGAGACAGCATCCACGGCGGACCGGCCGGGGGTCTTCCACAGTACCCGGGTGAGGGGACGGACGAACACGCCGACAAAATCTACAAAGCCATAGTTCACCAGCAGGCAGAGCAGAGGGGCACCGATGATGATCATCAGGGCGGTGGGCTTGACCAGGCTGTTGAACAGATAGGGGCCATTGTCCGCATTCAAAATGACCTCGGGGCCAAAGTTAAAGCAGACCATGACTGCGGCCGCCAGGCCGAAAATTTTGAAGCAGGTGAAGATGATATCGGTGACGCTGCGGTTCCAGGTCTTCTTGATAAAGGGCCAGATCACCCCCAGGACTACCAGCAGCAGGGCCAGATAATCGGCTACAGGGCCCAGGCCGCCGATGATCGCATTGGTCAAAATATCAATAGGGATGCCGTGGCTGTCGCCCACGGTGATCTGGGCGAAAAACATGAATACACCGATGAAGCTGAACAGCAAAAACTGAATGATGCTGGAGGTGCGATTTTTCTTCATTTTCTCCACTCCCTTTGAATGAACGCCCGGTCCCGGCGTGCGTTTCCCCCACGGAGGGACCGGATGGACGAAAGGTACGACGGGGTATCAGGCTGTGCCACGAACAGATCAGACTTTGCCTTCCAGGCCTTTGTCCACCAGGATCTGATCCTTGGCAGACACCCTGGGGGCGGGCATCTCAAAGGATTTCTCCACCACGGTATAGTCGAAATATCCCAGACGGGCCACGGGGCGGATCTTGCAGATGTCAACTTTTCCGTCCGGGGTGAAGACCTCGTCCTTGATGTGGATGCCGATAACCTCGCCCACGATGCAGTCGATGGTGGAGATGCCGCCGTTGGCAGGCAGGCGGAAGGTAGTGACATATTTACACTCATACTGGATGGGGGACTCGGCCACACGAGCCACGTCGATGAGCTCGCTGGGAGCTTTGGTCACACCGGAATACTCAAATTTATCGGCGTAGCCTTCGGGCAGCTTGGCAATGGAGGAGGCATTCATAGCATCCTTCAGGTCGTAAGAGACCATGTTATAGACGAATTCGCCGGTACGCTCAATGTTCTTCACGGTGTTTTTCCGGTCACCGAACACGTTCTGGTTGGCGGCAAAGATAACCATGGGGGGGTCGAAAGTCAGGTTGGTAAACTGGCTGTAGGGGGCCAGGTTATCGCTCCCATCCTCATTTTTGGTGGAGATCCAGCCGATGACGCGGGGGACCGTGCAGGACTTGAAGGGATTTTTGGACAGGCCGTGGTCATTCTTTTTAGGCTCGTAGAACATAATGATACCTCCATAATCTATCTAGGTAATTTGAATGATAAGAAGTGCTGTGGCGGCCACGACTTTTCTTTGATAGCATAATACGCTGATTAGATAAAAAATCCTATGTGATGATTTGACTTTAATTTTAGTTTTTTTGACATTCCGAAAACGGTGATATATACTTTTGGGAGAGACGAACAGACAACCGGGGAGGGGGCGTGGAACATGGATCAGCGCATAGACGATTTGGAACAAGAAGTAAAGGAATACATCAGCGGGCTGCCCGGTTTTGACCTGGATGTCTATCGGGATATTTTTTCCTCAGAATATGTAAACAACGTGATTTATAACCACCCGGAACGGATCCGCAGGATACAGCCGGTGTTGGACAAGCTGGGCTTTATCCGCAACACCCACTTTGTGTTGACCATGATTTTCGATAACTTCTGGAACATCTGTCAGGAGCGGGACAACGCCTATCGCTATCAACTGAAGCGCAGTCTGCTCAATCATACCAGAGATGCGTTGGAGCGGCTGCATCCCGCTTCTGTAGCAGCAACACTGATTGGAACGGATAAAGTTGTGGTGCTGCTGGAGTGCGCCGGAATGAATGTGAAACAGGCGGAGGACTATGCTTATCGCTGTGCTCAGGTGCTGCGGGATGATATCATGGAAAAGACAACTTATTCCGTGTCCATCGGGGTAAGTTACTATTGCAGTTCACCTGCGCTGGCCTGGCGGGCTTATGAGCAGTCCTTTCAGGCGCTGAGCGGCTCTTTTGCCGTGGGTTATGCCCAGGTGCTTCGGCCACAGCGGCGGGAATCTGCAGAAAATGTGGTCAAGCAAAACGAAGTTGCAGCAATTGCCCGACGTTTTTCTGTTGCAGTAAGCGCCCGTAAACCGGAGTTGTGTCAAAAATATGTAGACCATCTCTTTCAACGACTTTCTATTATTACGGCAGACGAAAACTATATCCGGTCTTATGCAGTTCTGGTGCTGTCAGAGGTAACACAGTACTGCATCCGCTTGGGGATGGACGCCAGCGGCCTGTCTCAGCGTCTGATCATGGTGATCCAGCGGGTATTTCAGGCCGGGACCATTGCCAGACTACAGGAGGAGACCGCCGACTTTTTAAAAGAGATGATCAGCCGGGAGGATGCACGGGAACGATTTTCCCGAAACCGAATGAATATAGCCCACGCCTATGTAGAACAGTTTTTTGCCGAAGATATTTCGCTGGACGATATGGCACGGCTGTGCGGATGCAGCGAGGCATATTTCTGTCGGCAGTTCAAAAAGACCTACGGGAGGACCTACACCGACCTGCTGTCCCAATGCCGCATGGAGCGGGCCAAAGAGCTGCTGCGCAACGGCGACGATATGAGCATTTCTGAGATTGCAGAGGCAGTTGGCTTTCATAATTTCAGTCATTTTTGTGTCTGTTTCCGCAAGGCGACAGGAAAAACACCCAGCAGTTTTCGCAGAGACGAAAACAGGCAAAAAAACGGTGATGTTCATTTCGAGTAAATCGTCCTACATAAAAAAGGCCGCCCGGCAAGCTGTTCCTTGCAGGGCGGTCTTTGCATTTATTCCGGCTTTTCTCTTAAAATTCCCCACTCCGGCAGGGGCAGCCTTTGCATGGCACCGAAGGTGCGCTCTTTCAGTTTGGGATAGCGGCCCTGGAGTTCGTAGATCAGGTCTTTGATCTCTTGGCGCTTGGTATAGCCGTCAGCGGGACACGGATTGTGGACCACGGGCAGCTGGAGGCGCTGGGCGGTGTGGCGGACAAGATTTTCTCCGCAGTAGAGCAGGGGGCGGATCTGGGTGATGTCGGTGCGGCTGAGATAGGTGACGGGCTGAAAGCAGGACAGCCGCCCCTCGAAAATGAGGGACATATAAAAGGTCTCCACGGCGTCGTCATAGTGGTGGCCCAGGGCAATCTTCCGAATGCCCCGCTCCTGCATGGCCTGGTGCAGGGCACCCCGGCGGAGCTTGGCACACAGAGAGCAGGGGTTCTTCTCCTTCTTGATATCAAAAATCATGTGGTGGATGTCGCTCTTCAGCAGGGTGTAGGGTACGCCTAAGCTCTGACAATAGTCGGCCACAGGCGTAAAGTCCATCCCCTTGCGTCCCTCTGCGTGGCCCATGTCCAGGGTGAATGCCTCCACCGTGAAGGGCACGGGGTAAAAGGTCTGCAGTTTTGCCAGTGCGGTGAGCAGGATGAGGGAGTCCTTGCCCCCGGACACCCCTACGGCAACCCGGTCACCGGGCTGTATCATGTCATAGTCGGCCACGCAGCGGCGGACCAGGGATACGATCTTATTCATGGTAAACCTCCTTGACGGAACGAAATAAGTTCCCGCAGCAGAAAAGAAAAACGAAAATTGAAATCGAGATTTAAAGAGCAAACAACAGGAAACATGAGGAATCGAGAGATTTTATCGAGATAAATCAATTTTTCTCAAAAAGACCGTTGACACCCGGCCACCATCGTACTATAATACAAAACGCTCCGATTGTACAGCGTCGGGGCGCTATCTTTGTATCCGCGACCAGAAATGGTTGAGATCATTATTTAGGATTGGAAAATGGAGGTTTCACCTATGTCCACGTTTATGGCAAACAAGGGGAACATCGTGCGTAAGTGGTATGTCCTGGACGCCGCTGGTAAGCCCCTGGGCAAGACCGCTGCCCTGGCCGCCGACCTGCTGCGCGGCAAGCGCAAGCCCGAGTACACCCCCCACGCTGACTGCGGTGACTTTGTCATCGTCATCAACGCTGAGAAGGCCGTTCTGACCGGCAAGAAGCTGGATCAGAAGTTCTATCGTACCCACTCCGGCTGGGTGGGCGGCCTGAAGGAAGTCAAGTACCGCACCCTGATGCAGAGCAAGCCCGAGCTGGCCATGAAGCTGGCCGTTCGCGGCATGATGCCCCGTAACGTCATCACCAAGGACTCCCTGTCTCGTCTGCACATCTACCGCGGCGGCGAGCATGAGCACGCCGCCCAGAAGCCCGAAGTCTGGGCCGCCGAGTAAGAGGAGGTAACGAAGCATGTATAAGAGCAAGAAGCCTTATTTCTATGGCACCGGCCGTCGGAAGTCCTCCGTGGCCCGTGTGCACCTGTTCCAGAACGGCACCGGTGCGATCACCATCAACGGCCGTGACATCGACGAGTACTTCGGTCTGGAGACCCTGAAGCTGCTGGTCCGTCAGCCCCTGGCTGCCACCGAGCAGCTGGGCAAGGTGGACATCGTTGCCACCGTCACCGGCGGCGGCGTCACCGGCCAGGCCGGCGCGATCCGCCACGGTGTTGCCCGCGCCCTGCTGCTGGTCAACGAGGAGTACCGCCCCATCCTGAAGGCCGCCGGTCTGCTGACCCGCGACCCCAGAATGAAGGAGCGCAAGAAATACGGTCTCAAAGCAGCTCGTCGCGCTCCGCAGTTCAGCAAGCGATAAT
>OLFU01002080.1_pt1 | contig 16897 bp, 10 predicted proteins | sample 1605161 | NCBI WGS metagenome assembly OLFU01 (sample SAMEA3888914, study PRJEB22519) | human gut metagenome | biome: human gut; feature: human-associated habitat; material: faeces | place: Denmark | collected 2011
CCATTGAAACCCAGCAGATGATTATTGCCCGCTATCTGGAGCAGTATCCGGAGATTAGCGTGTACGATACCTACATCGACAACGGCGCGACGGGGACAAACTTTCACCGTCCGGGCTTTCAGCAGATGCTCTCGGATATTGAAGCCGGTCACGTCAACTGCGTCATTGTCAAAGACCTTTCCCGTTTGGGCCGAAACACCATCGACACCGGCTACTACATTGAGCAGTATTTCCGCATCCGCAGCGTCCGCTTCATTGCGGTCAATGAAAACTTCGACACCGCCGCCCCGGAGGATGCCCATTCCGGTATCATCATTCCGCTGCGGAACATGATAAACGAAGCCTACGCTTTGGACATCGGGCGCAAGATCAGGGCGCAGCAGCGGCAGGCCATGAAAGACGGCAAATTCATCGGTGCGCGTACTCCCTACGGCTATCTAAAAGCCGAGGACGATTGCCACCAGCTTATCATCGACCCCGTTGCCGCCGTTGTGGTGCAGCGGATGTTCCGTTGGGCTTCCGATGGTGCTGGCCTCAATACTATCGCCGTGCGGCTGAATGAAGCGGGCATCCTCACTCCCAGCCACTATAAGAAGATGCAGGGCAAGATTACTCACGAGAATTTGCTTGGCAACGGCAAGTGGCAGACCCGAACAGTCGGCGTCATTCTCCGCTCCGAGGTCTACACCGGCGATTTGGTGCAGGGGCAAACCAAAACCGTGGATCACCGGCAGGTCAAGGCCGATGCCGAGGAATGGACGGTGGTGCGGGACACCCATGAGGCCATAATCAGCCGGGAACAGTTCGCGGCGGTGCAGGAAATTCTCAATCAGACCGCCAGCCGCGCCAAGGCACGGGAGGTCAAAGCCTACACGCCGAATTTGCTCAAAGGCAAGGTGTTCTGCGCCCATTGCGGCGGCAGCCTGCACCGGCAGAGAAATATCCGCAAGAAGTCCGACGATGTGTACTTCTACCATTGTCTGAGCCAGAGCCGAATCAGCAAGGATGCCTGCCCCGGTGTGACCATCCGCGAGGATATGCTGCTGGATATGCTGGCGGATATGCTTCAGGAAGCGCTCAACACCGCTTTGGGCGACTACCGCCTGTCGCTTGCGGAGCTGCCCCGGCAGGCCGCTGACCGCGCTGAGCTGCGGGAGAAGATCACCAGCCGCAAACAGGAAATCCAGCGGCTTCGCGGTATCGTGCGGAGCCTGTATGAAAACCTTGTGCAAGGCGTTCTCACCAAGGATGAATACTTTGACTACAAGGAGAAGTACGAAAGCCGCATTGCCGACCTCGCCGTGGAAATGGAACAGTTGGAGGATGGCCTGCGAACGATGGATGCTCAAACAGAGCAGCACCGGGCGCTGGAACAGGATGCCGCGCAAATCAAGACTGACCGTGCGCTGACCGGCGCACTCATCGAGCGGCTGATCGACCGCATCGAGGTATCCCACGACAAGCAGATCACGGTGCGCTATCGCTTCCAGAGCGAGTTTGAAACCTATGCGGAGGTGCTGAAACAATGCAGAAATATGTAATTGCCCTCTACATCCGCCTCTCCATTGAGGATTACAAGTACGACAGTCTGAGCATTGAAAATCAGAGCCTTGTTCTCCACGAGTACGCGGCTTCCATGCCCGAAGCTCTGAACGCGGAGATCATGGAGTTCATCGACAACGGGTACAGCGGCACGAATTTTGAGCGTCCGCAGGTACAGAAGCTCATTGAGCTGGTGCGGGCCAATCAAATCGACTGCATCATCGTCAAGGATTTTTCCCGCTTCGGGCGAAACAGCATTGAAACCGGCTACTTTATCGAGCGCGTGTTCCCGCTGTTCCATACCCGCTTCATTTCCATCAGCGACGATTTTGACAGCAGCAAATTCAAGGGTGACACCGGCGGCATGGACATGGCGTTCAAGTATCTCATCAGCGAGTATTACAGCCGCGATATGTCCATCAAAACCAAGAGTGCCAAGTACGCCAAGATGCAGCGCGGCGAGTATCAGAGCAAAATCTGTCCCTACGGCTACCGCAAAAGCGCCGATGGCAGAATGGAACCCGACCCGGATGCCGCAGCCATTGTACAGCTCATTTTCAGCCTCTCCGCAGGTGGCATGAACGCCGCTGCCATCACGCGGGAACTGTTCCGCAGGAACATCCCCACTCCCGGCCAGTACAAAGCGGCGCACGGCAATCACACCCACGATATTTCCCGCTGTCACGGGATTTGGAGTACATCCACCATTCTCCGCATTTTGGAGGACGAACGCTACACCGGCGTGTATGTGATCGGCAAGCGGGCAGTTCTCGAAGTAGGCGGCACCAGAAGCCGCCTGAAGGACAGAGAATCATGGTACATCATCCCCAACCATCACCCGGCCATCGTCGAGAAATCTGTGTTTGATACCGTGCAGGCCAGCCAGCTCCGATTTTCCCAGCCAAACAAGAAAAAGCGGGACTACCCGCTGAAAGGCAAAGCCTTCTGCGGCTGCTGCGGTCATGCACTATCCCGCACCATGCAGAAAACCTCGTATTACTATTGCCGCCATTCCGAGGCAGACGAAGAAAGCCGCTGCCACAAGATGCGCCTGAACGCCGCAGAGCTGGAACAGGCGGTATTCCTGACGCTGAAAAAACAGATGGAAGCCGCCGCGCCGCTTGCCCCTGACGGTACGCTCCGGGTGGATGCTTCCGTACCGGAACGCACCGAATATGAGCAGCAGATCGAGGCACTGCAAGACGGTAAGCGCGCCTTGTATGAACGCTATCTCATGGGCGAGATCGACCTGAACACCTACAAGGCGGAAAAGGCTGCGTGTGACGAGCTGCTTTTGAAAACGAAAAATGCCTATGCCGCAGTATTGGCACAGGCGAAGCAGAAGCAGGACGAACAGGCGCGGCAGGACAGCCGAAAGGAAGCGTCCAAGGCGATTTTTGATGCGGACGCACTGACCACCGAGCTGGCCGAGATGCTGATCGACCGGGTACTGGTGTACCCTGACAAGCGCATTGAGATCGCATATAAAATCCAAGACATTTTCGATTGAGGTGGCAGACATGAAAATCGCTTTCTATTGTAGAGTGGACGGACAGGGCTTCGGCTTTGTCCTACCCGAAGAAGCTGACAAGCTCCGCGAGTTTTTCGCCGAGCATCAGGATAAGCCTGCGCTTGAAAATCCATCAGGCGTAAGCTGAAAATTTTTGTCGTGTGCTTGACATACGGGTGGCGCAGCGTATGAAAATGCACGCCCTCCAGACCGCATGCCTGCGTGTACTTTTCCAATCGATACTGCAATGTCCGCGGCTCCATGAACGCTTCCGTTCCGGTCAGAACATACGCAGCTGAACTTTGCGGTTTCATGCGCCTGCAAAGCCCGGTTGCGTATTCCGTCATAGGGATCGTTCGCACGGAGGTATCGCTTTTGGGCGGACCAATCACAATCCTTGTTCGAGCACCTTGCGATACGCTGATATCATGCAGCCTTTGCAGGGTCTTTGCAATTCGGATAGCTTTATCGTTTGTAGAAACACTTTCCCACTGCAGTGCACAGAGTTCACCAATTCGTATGCCTGTACATAGCGCCAGCAAGATACCAAATCGGCACGAATCCAGATCCTCATGTAGATAGGCAACGAGGCGCGCCTGCTCTTCTCTGGACAAAACGCGCATCTCCTTCTTGCCGATCTTCGGATAGTTGATCTCCACCGCGGGAAATGAGCCTGCAAACTTCGAGGAAGCGAACTTCAAAATGCCATGCAGCACGACTAGAATATCATGCACCGTCTTTGGCGCCAGTTCATCTTCGAATTGCAGTTCTTTGATGAAATCGTCCATCAATTCCGTCGTGAAGCCCAGAGGGTGGCACACACCGAGCTTTGGAATGATGTGCTTATTGACCGCGGTGCTGTATTTAATATACGTCGATTCTTTCACCGTGCATTTCTTTGTATGTAGCCATTCCAAGCAATAGCTGGAGAACGGTTTTTGCGTTCTGGCTGTCGGTAAGGGAGCTCCATTTGCCAAAGCTGCTTTGCGCTTTGCGGCTTTCTCTTTGGCTTCCCGATATGTTTTTCCATAACAGTATCCATACTTGATTTTTCCGGATAGCTCACGACCCTTGATATACCGAGCCTCCCAGCGACCGTCCCGCCGTCTGAAGATATTCTCACCCTTTGCCATTTTGTAATTCCTCCTTGTGCAGTGATTATGTTGGGTGTGGATCTTATTTTAATTTCATCCAGACTGCTGGGATGACAGCGCTGAACTTTAAGTCAACGGAATTCTCCGCAAAAAATTAACGTAAGTTGACAAAAACACACTTTTTTCTTCCATTTCTTTGTTGATTCAATTGCATTTGAATATGTAATGTGCTATAATACGAAAATAACCATGTTTGCATTACACGTGGAGTGGCAAACTCCACGAAAGCTCCGCTGACACATCTGCATTAACAAAAGATGTTCGTTTTTGTGCAGCTATGGCGGAGGCGGTACTTACTTGAATTGCGCACCTTGAATGGATATTTTTGTACAGCAATTTGCAAATTCAATATCTGTGTAGAGCCTTTGCCCCTGGACGGCTTCGTGCTGAACCGATGGGGGGCAGAGATACAGATATCAATGTAGGGATGTGAGATATGTGACAACAACAGCGAGCAGCTGTTTGACAGAGGAGCGCTCTGCCGATGTGATCATTCAAATAGCAAAACCTGTATTGGAACAAAAGAAGCTGTACCTGATAACGAAGCGTGCTTTTGACATAGTATGTTCTTTCCTGGGCCTGCTGATTCTGGCAATCCCGATGATAATCATTGCATTGATCATCACTTTGGACTCGCCAGGTTCCCCAATTTTTAAGCAGGAGCGGCTCGGTCTCCATGGGAAGCCGTTTATGATCTATAAATTCAGGTCAATGCGTCTTGACGCAGAGGAAAACGGCCCGCAGTGGGCAGATGAACAGGATCCAAGATGCACACACTTCGGCCAAATTCTCAGACGCACCCGGCTGGACGAGCTTCCTCAGTTCTATAACATCCTGCGCGGCGACATGAGTTTCGTCGGCCCGCGGCCGGAGCGTGCTTATTTCTACGGAGAATTTGAAAAATACATTCCCGGTTTCTCCAACCGGTTAATGGTTGTTCCTGGCCTGACTGGACATGCTCAGGTGAATGGCGGATATTCTCTGAAGCCGGAAGAAAAAATTATCTACGATATGGAGTATATAGAAAAACGATCGATTTGGATGGATTTGGCGTGTATTGGAAAAACGATCCGCGTCGTTTTGTGCGGCGCGGGCGCCCGATAAAGAAAGATGCGTTTGGAGGACAATCCTAGAATATGAACGAAAGTAAGAAACCGTATGCTTCCGTGGGGGGCACAGAACTGTCACTATGGGATATTACAAAGATCCTGTTGGCAAAGATTCATTGGCTGCTCCTTGCGGGGGTCGTTGTTGCTGCGGGCGTTTATGCAGTAGTAACAATTTTTGTTACGCCGACCTATGAATCTCGAGTGAGTTTTTATGTATATAACAGTGCGGACAATTCTTCACAGGGAACGATCAATAACAGCGACCTCCAGGCGGCGGAGAGCCTTGCTACGACCTATTCAAATATCCTGGCGAGCAATTCTGTTTTGGATTCCGTCCTGAGTGATTTGAGAGCAGAAACTTCATTGTCGAGAAAGGAACTTAGCCGCATGGTGAATGTCTCCGTTGTGTCGGATACACAGTTGCTGGAGGTGGTAGTGACCTCGACCAATTCGGAGCTTGCCTGCAAGATCGCCAATTCCTTTGCAAAAGTTGCGCCTACTGAAATCGTTCGTATTACCAAGGCGGGCGGCGTCGAGGTCGTGGACCGACCGGAGGTGGCAACGGAAAAATCTGCGCCCAGAACCGTATTTGACAGCGCGATTGGATTTGTGGTTGGCATGATACTGGCTTCAGTTGCTATTATTCTGCGAATGATGGCCGATACGACCATCTACCTGCCGGAGGACATTGAAAAGTCCGCCGGTGTGACTGTCCTTGGTCAGATACCGGACATCCATGCGACAAATGAGAATGCTGGCTGCTGGAAGCTGGCGGAGGGAGGTGCAGTGCTCTATGGCGAAAAAGAAAGAAAGCCGAAAGGTAGCGATTGAAGCTGTTCGTACAAACAGGAAACGTCTGCTGACCAATGAATCTCCATTTGCGATAAAGGAAGCCTATGTAAAGTTGCGCACCAGTTTGATGTTCTGCATGACGGCGGATAAGGAGCGCCCATGTACGAGCTTCGCCGTCACTAGCGCAAAGCCCTCTGAGGGCAAGAGCCTGACAGCAGCCAACATTGCCATTAGCTATGCAATGTTGGGTAAAAAGGTGCTCTTGATCGATGCGGATATGCGCAAGCCAACGCAGCGCCGCCTTTGGAGAGTGGAGAAGCCTACCGGACTGTGCGGTTTTCTTGCAAAAATATCGAAGCTCGAACTGGACAAGGTGAAAGATCTGCCGCTCTGGATCGTTTGCACTGGAACCATCCCGCCGAACCCCTCCGAACTGCTTTCATCCGAGCGTATGAAGCACTTCGTGGAAGAAAGTGCAAAGGTTTATGACTACATTATTATCGACACGCCGCCGATCAATACGGTCGCTGACGCGCAAATTGTTTCGACCTATGTGGACGGTGTGGTACTCGTAGTCAAGTCCGGCGATACGACTGAGGATGAGCTGAACGAGGCCATCGATGCGGTACGCCGTGCGGGCGGAAACCTATGCGGCACGGTGCTCAACGACCTGAATATGAAATCCGTGAAGTATGCTTACAAATATAAATATGGGGGCAAATACGGATATAAGTATTCCTATTCTGAGTCGTATGAAGCGCGGTAATATGAAGCTCGACTTGTCGCTTGACTACCATGCCCATATTCTTCCTGGCTGTGACCATGGGAGCGATGGCCTTGCGACCTCGTTGAAACAGGTGGAGATGGCAGCTTCTGCTGGCGTGAAAACGATCTGTGCAACGCCGCATTTTTACCCGCATAAGGAATCCGTCGAGTCCTTCCTGCGCCGTAGGGAGAAAACTGCAGGGCTGCTGCTCCATGAGCTGCCTGAAAACGCTCCGCTGATTCAGCTCGGCGCAGAGGTGCTGATCTGCGATGGCATGGAACGGCTGGACGGCCTGAACCGCCTGTGCCGTGAGGGTACAAACGAGCTGTTGTTGGAAATGCCGTTTTATGCGTGGCCGGAGTCGATCTGGGACACGCTGTATCTTCTGTGTGACCTGGCGGATATTCAAATTGTCCTTGCTCACGCAGAGCGGTATCCTGCAGAGAATATTGAAAAACTGATTTGTGAGAGCGTGCCGCTCCAGCTCAATGCAGAATGCCTGACAAAGCCGCTGAAACGTAAACGGTATCTTGAATGGATTGAAAATGGATATGTAAAATACCTCGGAAGTGATATCCATATGCTGGGAGATCGGTACGAAGATTGGACTAAATGCCGAAGACTTCTAGGCAAATAATTGGAGCAGAAAGGGGCGCTTTATGAGCGCAGAGAGATATGGAGCATATTCTGTACTTATGTCAGTCTATAGCAAGGAAAACCCGGCATGGCTGAAACTTGCAATTGAAAGCATACAGGATCAAACACTACCGACTAGCGATTTTGTTTTGGTATGTGATGGGCCGTTGACTCCGGAATTGGATGGTGTCATAGCTGAAAAGCATTGTCAGATGGGCGAAATCTTAATGGTCGTGCGGCTTGAGAAAAACGTGGGTTTGGGGAATGCCTTGAATGAAGGAATAAAACATTGCAGGAATGAACTGGTTGCGCGTATGGATAGTGATGATATTGCATATCCAGACAGATGCGAGAAGCAGGTCGCAATCTTCAATAAGTATCCGATTGTAAGTATTTGTTCAGGCACGGTAATGGAATTCTCGAAGAACCCGGAAACTATAAACTGCAAAAGGGTCTTGCCGGAGAAAAACAAAGAAATCATTGAGTTCGCTAAAAAGCGGAATCCGTTTAACCATCCATGTGTAATGTATAAAAAATCGGCAGTAGAGGCAGTAGGCTCGTATCAGCACTTTTATCTGCTGGAGGACTATTATCTGTGGATTCGAATGCTGATGGCTGGTTATGAGGGATACAATATTCAAGAGCCGCTGCTCTATATGAGAGCAGGTACAAGTATGTATAAACGAAGGGCGGGTCGGCGTTACGCAAAAACGCAGATAGAATTGTTCCGTTTCATGTGGAAGCAAGGATTCATAAATGCTTGGCAGTATGCTGAGAGTTGCATTATCCGAAGTAGTTCTGCGCTGTCACCGAACTGGCTGCGCAAGTATATGTATATAACTTTTCTGCGTAGCTAAGGGTGCACATATGAGAGTACTGGAACAACATACGGGAATGACGGCTCATCAGACACTTCTGCTTGAAATGCTGAAAGATATTGATATCGTCTGCAAAAGGCGCCGAATATCATATCAGCTTTTTGCAGGCACGGCATTAGGAGCAGTCAGACATCACGGCTTCATTCCATGGGATGATGATGTGGATATTATAATGTCTCGCAGTGAGTATGAGCGTTTTTTCAAGGAAGCGGCCAAAGATTTTGACGAGACTTTATATTTTGCCCAGCAGGAACACAGCGCTCATTGGCCAATGCCCTACTCCAAATTGCGGCGAAACAATACGACCTGCATAGAGAAGTATTATCCAAAGGATTTGAAGACGCACCAAGGCGTGTATGTCGATATCTTCCCGTGCGATAACCTCTCTGATTGCACTTTGATGCGGAAGATACAGTTTTGTGTATCAAAAATCATTATTGCAAAAAGCCTATATGCTCGTGGGTATGAAACCAATAGCGTGATTAAGAAGCTATTCATGCAGGTATGCCGCATGTTCCCGCTCAAAGTGCTCAAGGCAATTTGTATACGAAAAAAAGATCAGAAATCGCAGTTAGTCCATACATTTTTTGGCGCAGGGAGCAAATACGAGAAAAATATATTCCCGCGGGCATGGATTGAGCAGTCCGTTGAGATGCAGTTCGAGGATGGAGTATTTCCGGTATCTGCCTATTATGACGAGCTGCTGACGAAGCTGTACGGCGATTACCACGCGCTCCCAAATCCGGAGGACAGAAAGTGCAAAGAGCATGTCGCCATTCTGGATCTGGAGCACCCGTATGAAGCGCATCTGTCGGAACTTCATAATATGCAGTTCGACGTTCTTACAAGAAGCATTCGATAAATGCGATTCCGGATATTTTCGAGGAGATAATATGGTAGAACCGCGAGTACTTGTTGTTAGTCACAATGTTTTCAGTTCTTCTGGAAACATGGGGAAAACAATGATGCATATGTTGGCTGGAATCCCCCCAGATAATCTCGCACAATTGTACTTCCATCAGGAGATTCCGACTCGAAGATGCTGTCTGCACTATTTCAGAATGACGGACAGCAATATTCTGCATTCGCTGTTTACACGAAAAACAGAGTTCAGGGTCTTTGATGCATCAGACATTGATGAATCGGCGGTGCAGAGCAGAACCGACACAGGCTGGCTGGCGAAGGTATATCAGTTTTCCAGACGGCGTACATCATTCATCTATTTTTTGCGGGACACAATGTGGAGATTCGGCAAATGGAAAACCAAGGCGCTTTTGGAGTGGGTGCAGGCATTTGCCCCTAATGTCATATTTTTAGCGGCCGGAGACTATGCGTTTCCCTATCGTATCGCCATCTGGCTGTCGGATTTCCTGCACATTCCGATTGTGATGTGGTGCGCAGATGATTTCTATATTGAGCCGCTGAATCATGGACCTTTTTTTCGTCGAATACAATGCCAACAGCTGGTGAAGCTGGCCCGAAAGGTCATTCATCGGGGCGGGACTATTGTTACGATCAGTGACATGATGCAAAGAGATTATGCACGCTTGTTTCAAGTTCCAACAAAAACGATCCGAATCTCAAGTGCAATTAACCATTACTCGCTGCCTGCTGATTTCCGGTCGGGTGTTGTTTATGTTGGGAATTTGGGAATCAATCGCATTGTACCGCTGACTGAACTGGGGCGTGCGCTCAGGGCAGCCGCAATAACTGGATTTGAGACAATCAATGTATACTCCGGTGAGCGGAATTCCACAATTCTTCAACAAATCAACAAGGGAAATGGATTGACTTATTGCGGATGTATTTCTGAGCGAGAGGTTGAGCGGCTCTTAGGGACAAGTAAGTTTATTATCTTTACTGAAGCCTTTGATAACAAATCAATTTGTCGTACTAAGTATTCCCTTTCTACAAAAATTGCAGAAAGCCTACGAAGCGGAGCATGCATTCTTGCGTATGGGCCATCTGAAATTGCAGCAATTGATTATTTGAGACGTTATCGTGCTGCATACATACTCGAAAAAGCAGAAGAACTTCCTAATGCAATACGGCATTTATGCGAAGAAGCCAATGAGTACAGTCATTATACACTATGCGCACAATCATTGGCCGAACAGTTTCATAGCGCTGAAGTTAATGAAGAATGTCTAAGAGATATTTTCGTGGAAGCAATTAGTAATTATAAAACTGCGGAGGTCAAGGAATGCAAGACGACAAAGTGACAAGCAAACAAAACAAAATCCGAATACGCCAAAGGAATGCAGGGATGACATATCGAAAATGGATATCAGTATTTTTGTGCGTCATATTCGTGTGTGGCCTGTTGGCCGGGTGCGGCAATGACAAAGTGCAAGAAGAACAGAATGATAATGTTTCTGCAAATACGATTCCAGAAGATGTAGTCGTTCATACGGACTACGGTGATCTGCATTATCCGGATCGTTGGCAGGAGTATGTTACCATTCGCCAGGAGCAGAACGGCAACACGATTGCGGTTACCTTTGAAACCAAGAGCGGAGAAGAAACCTATGAATTGTTCAAGGTTTTAATTGGTGATGACAGCAGTGAGGTTGTCGGCAGCCTGACGGACGACACGGGAACCCAGCGAAATGTTTATCTACATGTTGAGGAACTGCCTGCCGATTCTGGCTTGGAAGAGACAGAGCAGACCCGCTTCTACGCAATGCAAGAGGACTTAAATTATCTGATCGATCATTTAAGCTGAATGTAATTACAATAGGAGGAGAACTGTTATGACAAGTAGACTGGTGAAACGACATTTGTCTTTGTGCCTTGTTCTTGTGATGCTGCTGACAGCTATGCTGCCGGTCAGCGTCTTCGCGGCGGGCTCAAACGATGAAGGCTCTGCTGCTTCCGGGGGGAACGCAGCTGCAACTACGATGATTTCAGACTATGCAACATTCCTTTCCTGTTTCAAGGTTCTGGAAGGCTATGCCCAGACCTATGCGGAAGAAAATGCCGGTGAGGATGCCAATGCGCTGATCATCAACTATATCCGTACAGGCGTGGAGCGGTACACCTCCGGCACTTGGGAAATGGTCTGCGGCAAGGAGAATACTGCCTTTACCGCCTATGTTTCCGAGCAGGATACCGCGAACAATACCTCGGCTTCTGCACTGAAGAACTTGGGCAACTTCACATTGCCCAATGGCAATAAAGTTGACCTTGGCCATGTGTTTGGCGCAATGGATGTGGCCAACTATGCCAAGGCGCAGGGGATGACTGCGGCTGTTGTGCAGGCACGTGCCGATATGGGCAGCTGGGCCGGTGACATCGCGGACCTGATGTTCTGCGCCGAAAATGTGGACATCCCCGATAAGGTGGATACCACGGAGACGGACGTTGACATTCTGGCTGCCAACATTCGTACAAAATACCTCGGTGTAGATTACGGCACACTCAACAGTGTGGGTCACTCCTTCACTGATACGGACCTCTATGGCGACATGGATGCGTTCTATCTCACAACGGAGATGAACCGCGGCGGTGTGGCGTTGAGCACGATCATTGAGAACTACTTTACCGCAGGGCTTACAGACGCAAGCCGCGCTTCCTACTTCCTGACCAACCGTCTGGGCGGCATGGTCACCAAAGACGGTATCCGGAGCAAGGTTCTGAGCACCTATACCGGGAATACCCTGATCGGTGCGCTGGAGAGCTCGTACTCGCTGACAGATCTGCCCAATTGCGAGACGCTGCGCAAGGCCTGCTGCTATGCATTTGCGGATTATCTGTTTGATCTGGCTGGCGATCCCAACGGCACGGATCCCGTTGATCCCGACCCGGTCGATCCGGATCCTAAGCCCGAGCCGAAGCCGGATAATGCCTACTATTCTGTGTTTTCTTCGGACACGACGACGGTCGCGCCCGGTGTGACGCAGACGATCAACTATGCACTGACCAAGGACGACAAGCAGATCGTCTACTACATTGCCACGGCGGATATCGCCCGGGAGGATGTGAGCATCCACGCCAATTATCACGACAACGATCCGAGCCAGGGCTGGGCAATGTCCCGCGTGTCCGATCAGATGGCGGCGGCTCAGAAGCGGCATTCCGATCCGTCCGATGCGGCAAACTACGTCGAGCACTACAATGCAGTGGTCGGTGTCAACGCTGACTTCTACAACATGACCACCGGTGCCCCCAGCGGCGCTCTGGTTATGGATGGTGTCGAGTATCATGGCGGCACCTCCAAAAACTTCTTTGCGATCCTGAAAGACGGGACTGCCATGATCGGCGGGCCCAGCGATTACGCAGCTTATCAGGATCAGATCCAGGAGGCTGTCGGTGGCAGCGTTTATCTGGTCAAGGATGGGAAGCCTGTCGTGACTAGTGCGGCGGACTATTATAACAGCCGTCATTCCCGCACTTGTGTGGGTATCACTGCTGAGGGCAAGGTCGTCATGATGGTGCTGGACGGCCGTCAGGAACCCTTCTCCGCTGGCGGCACTGCTGAAGAACTGGCACAGATCATGCTGGACGCAGGCTGTGTGACCGCAATCAATCTGGATGGCGGCGGTTCCACTACCTTCGTAGCGAAGCAGGAAGGCAGCAATACGCTCACGGTTGTGAACCGTCCTTCGGATGGTTATGAGCGTTCCGTTAGTTCCTCTCTGATGGTGGTCTCCACGGCCCCTGTCTCTACGGAGTTTGATCATGCCCTGATCACCTCTGCTTACGATTACTTGACGAGCGGCGCCGCGGTTCGTCTGGTTGCTTCCGGTGTCAGTGTGTCCGGCAGCGCTGCGGAACTCCCTGCCAATCTTACATGGAAGTCCGCAGATGAAACCATCGGTACCGTCTCTGAAGATGGTGTTTTCACCGCCGTCAAGAAAGGCAGCGTGGAAATTCAGCTCCTGTCCGGTGACACGGTGATCGGCAGCAAGACGCTTACCGTGGTCGAGCCGAATGGACTGAAATTTTCCAAGACAAGCATCAACGCCATCTACGGGGATTCGGTTCGCCTTCCCCTGATCGCAACCTATAATGAGAATCCCGTCGCTGTATGCGCGGGCGATATCACATTTGAACTGAGCAACAGCGCAGCAGGTACTGTGGAAGCTGCGAACAATGGCTTTGCCTTTACTGGCAGCGAGGGATCCGGCCTGCGCAACGTTACCATTACGGCTATGATCACGCGGGACTATTCCATCAGTGCCACGATCAAGGTCGCCATGTACAGTGCCAATCAGGCGATTTTCGACTTTGACAACGCCACAGGCGGCGACAGAACCTTCGCATGGACAAGAGAAGTCTCCAACGCGGAATATCTCCCCGGCGGCGACGGCGAGACAGACCGCTATCATGTGATCGATCCCAGCCAGCCCATGAACGTCACCTATGTCTTTGGACTGGATATGATGACGATCAAGATGCCTGAAAAGCTGGAGCCGCTTCTGTCCATGGTTGCTGGCGGCGATATTTCCGGCATCACGGCCTGGGATCTGCTGCTCCAGCTGGCAGAGCGTGTCAGCCCGAAGACTGAGGTGACGGTGAAGTTCCAGTTCGACCAGAATGTCGATGTGGACATTTCCAACCTGACGGTGTCGAATGATTATTTCCGTCTGACGTCCGCATCCATGGACGAGAATAATCTGCTCACGGTGAAGTGCAATTTCATCAAGCAGAGCCAGGCCATTGATCCTGAAACGGCCAACCCCATCTGCATTCTCAGTGGTGTAAAGATGACCGCTAAGAACGGCGCGAATCAGACGCTGACAATTACGAACGCTGGTTCGATCGGCTATGATATCTATCTTGGCGCAAACGCACTCTACAACATGGCCAAGCAGACCTCCTTCCAGGAGCAGTATGGGATCTATCCCTATGAGGAGCCGGAAAATGTCACACATCCCAAGGGCGGCCATTTTTACTGCGAATCGTATCAGGAGTTCACGGATCGTTTCATCCTGGACAACGGCTCCTGGTCCGGCTGGAAAACGGTCAACGGTATATCCTACTACTTCGTCGAAAACAATGCCTTGAAGGGTATCCACAAGGTCCCTGGCCTCAACGATGAAAGCAACGAGTATTTCTACCAGTTCAATGAGACGACCGGTGCTTGCGAGGGCAAGGTCACAGGTCTGTTCGAACTTGACGGCGCACGGTACTACGCCATCAACGGTGTGGCCAAGTCTGGCTGGTGGAACCTGACGGATGCAGATGGTGAGAACAGCTATTATTACTTTGATAAAGAGACATTCAAAGGACTGAATGGCCCGAGTAGAGCATTCTTCGAGAATGTGACGTACACGTTTGATAACGGAAAGCTGTTGAAGGGAGAATGGCTGACAACCGATCAAGGAACCAAGTATTATTATGGGCCGACATTCGTACAGGGAAAATGGTATACGGTTGAAGGCGAAAAGTACTATTTCGACCCGCAGGGCTATCGTTATACAGGGCTTAGATATGTGAAAGAAAGCTACAATCACGATGATCATATCTACTGGTATGACTTTGGCGAAGATGGGATTTGCCACGGCGTATATCAGCACACAGGCCTCTTCTATCTTAACGGAAATACGTACTACACCATCGACGGAATGGTCTGCTTTGGCCTGTATTTAGCGGAAGATGGATACTACTACTATTTTGGAAGTGGCAATTATACCGCTGTTAAGAACACCCGTCACTGGGTATCCTTCCCGAATGACACTGGTCTTGCACAGGCGTTCTACGATTTTGACGAAAACGGCAGGATGATTATTGATAATCCGGATCCGAGCAAAAACGGCATTGTCAACGAAGACGGTACGCTCTATTACTACGTGAATGGTGTCAGGAACTATGCCGGTCTGATTCAAATTGACGGTGACTACTATTACGTGAACAGTTCCTGCAAAGTAGTCACGAGTCAGCGTTACTGGGTATCTAAGACCAATGATCTGCTTCCTGCCACCTTCTATAACTTCGATGCAGACGGTAAGATGACGGATGCACCGATTCCGACGCCGGATCCTGACCCGAATCCCAATCCTGATCCCGGGGTGAAGAACGGCATCGTCAACGAGGATGGCGAGCTGTATTACTATGTCAATGGCGTCAAGACCTACGCGGGCCTGATCCAGATCGACGGCGATTACTACTATGTGAACAGCTCCTGCAAGGTCGTAACAAATTGCCGTTACTGGATTAGCAAGACCAATGATCTGCTGCCCGCAACCTTCTATAACTTCGATGCAGACGGCAAGATGACTGATGCACCCATTCCGACGCCTGACCCCGATCCTAATCCCAATCCTGATCCCGAGGTGAAGAACGGCATCGTCAGCGAGGACGGCGAGCTGTATTACTATGTCAATGGTGTCAAGACCTACGCTGGTCTGATTCAGATTGACGGCGATTATTACTATGTGAACAGCTCTTGCAAGGTTGTTACCAACCAGCGCTATTGGATCAGCAAAACCAACGACCTGCTGCCCGCTACCTTCTATACCTTTGGTGCAGACGGTAAGATGACGGATGCACCGATTCCGACGCCTGAGCCTGATCCCGAGGTGAAGAACGGCATCGTTAGCGAGGACGGCGAGTTGTATTACTATGTCAATGGTGTCAAGACCTACGGTGGACTGATCCAGATCGACGGCGATTACTACTATGTGAACAGCTACTGCAAGGTCATCACCAATCAGCGCTACTGGGTGTCTAAGACCAATGATCTGCTCCCCGCTGCATTCTACAACTTTGACGCGGAAGGCAAGATGACGGATGCGCCTATTCCGACACCCGACCCCGATCCGGATCCTGACCCCGAGGTAAAGAACGGTATCGTCAGGGAGGACGGCGAGTTGTATTACTATGTGGACGGTGCCAAGACCTATGCTGGCCTGATCCAGATTGACGGCGATTACTACTATGTAAACAGCTACTGCAAGGTCATCACCAGTCAGCGATACTGGGTATCTAAGACCAACAACCTGCTGCCTGCCACATTCTACACCTTTGGTGCAGACGGCAAGATGGTGAGATGACCGAATAAGCCATGGGGTATGGCGCTTTTAGCGCCATACCCCATGGAGGATACGATTATGAAAAGGAGTACGCTTTGCTTGATCTTGTTTTTATCTGGCTGAAAGAGCATTCCCTGATCGTACTCTTACTGCTGGGAACTATTTTCAATGTATTCTGGCTGTACAGGATGCGGCGGCAACTCCAAATGAAATGGTATGCCGTATTGATCCTTTCGGTATTGCATACTGCTATCGGCGTATGCAGTGTGAAAGTCTTTGCCTTTCTGGAAAGCGGCGACATAGGAAACATGAGCCTGTTTGGCGGTGTGTTTTTTATGCCGGCAGCCTACTGGCTGGGGGCCAAGCTTACCAAGCGACCTTACTGGAAAGTGTGCGATGTACTTACTCCGTGCATGCTTTTTACACTGATGTGCGCTCGGATCAACTGCATCGTCTCTGGATGCTGCTCCGGCTTAGTTATACCGGGAACGCACGTTCACTTCCCCACAAGGGAACTCGAGATCCTCTATTATA
>OLFU01002085.1_pt1 | contig 16870 bp, 11 predicted proteins | sample 1605161 | NCBI WGS metagenome assembly OLFU01 (sample SAMEA3888914, study PRJEB22519) | human gut metagenome | biome: human gut; feature: human-associated habitat; material: faeces | place: Denmark | collected 2011
AATTGTAAAAAACTATGATAAAGAAAAAAGAATTGTTATAAGTATTGCATTTTGTGACTTTGCGCTAAATGCTTATTTTTCCTCAAAAGAAAATAGCAGGGGATACAACAGAAGAAATAGAACTCCTTATATAAATGTCAGTTTCTCGAAATTTAAGTTTCTGGAAAGTTATACTCTTCTGGAGAATCCCCATTCTCACCGATTGTGGATTTAGATAGTCAGAAAAAAGAACGACTACAGAGCAGATGGGATATGGTATTCGTTCTTTTTTCGTCTATACGAAATCTACACATAAATATTTTTTTAATTTTTTTGTTGACAAATTTTCATCTTTAGGTTATTATAAAACAGTAATGATTATCATTACTTTTTCAAAGAAGATTTTCATTACTATGCAATGTTACTTATATGCTTTCGATAACGAATAAGACGCCATCTTAATAGTTATCAGACATTTATTTTAGAAAAGGAGATTATTTATTATGAAGAAGTTTGTATGTAGTGTATGTGGATATGTTTATGAAGGTGAAGCTGCTCCGGAATTTTGCCCACTTTGTAAGGCACCGGCTTCTAAGTTTATTGAGCAGACAGAAGAGAAGACATGGGCTGCTGAGCACGTTGTAGGTGTTGCAAGTGATGTTCCAGAAGATATTAAGGCTGACTTAAGAGCTAATTTTGAAGGCGAGTGCAGCGAAGTAGGTATGTATCTTGCTATGGCACGTGTTGCTCACCGCGAAGGATATCCTGAAATCGGATTATACTGGGAAAAAGCTGCTTATGAAGAAGCTGAGCATGCAGCTAAGTTTGCTGAGTTACTTGGCGAAGTAGTTTCTCCAAGCACAAAAGAGAACCTTAAAGTGCGTGTAGAAGCTGAGAATGGTGCTACTGCTGGTAAGTTCGATCTTGCAAAACGTGCAAAAGCTTTAAACCTTGATGCAATCCATGATACAGTTCATGAGATGGCTCGTGACGAAGCTAGACATGGAAAAGCATTCGAAGGTCTGCTGAAGAGATACTTCGGTTAATCCAAAACGATAATAAGAAAATAGCTTCCTATATAAAGGGTTGTCGCAGTCATGCGGCAGCCCTTTTTTCGACGGCGTTGTAACTCGGCTTACATGGATGAATGGTGGATGGAAGAATTGACGTAAAATTCATGTAAATTATCTGCAAATATATTTTTATGAAAAAAGAATTGACAAATTCATGGATAGACATTATGCACAAAAAAATGAAAGAACAAAAAACTTATTCCTGATTTCCCCACACTTCCCACAGTAATATCCACATTTTGCACCCTGAAAAATGAGGTAAAATCGAGTTATTCACAAAGTTATCCACATTATCCACATTTTTTGAGGAAAATAGAGGGTTTCTAAAAAGAGGCAAACAAAACAGATGTTTTGTAATTTATTGATAAAACAGACAGGTTTCGGAAAAAATTGTGTAAAACGCTTGACACTTAAAATATCAAAAATATGTAGATATTTTCAGATAAATATAATATTTTTGCGAAAAAAATCCTTTTCAGACACGTTACAATCGTGTACAATAAATGCTGTTTGAAAAAGACTGAAAAGAGGAAAGGGAGGAACATATGCGCCTTAGAAATGTAAAGGGATCCCGTGAGGCGATTCAGGAGAGTATCTATGTAGTACACGAAGAAGAGACGCGTGCAGGAAGCTGGCATGACATATTCGGAAACGATCATCCGATTCATATAGAGATAGGAATGGGGAAGGGCCGTTTTCTGATGGAACTGGCGGCAAAGAACCCGGATATCAATTATGTTGGAATTGAGAAATACTCAAGTGTGCTGATCCGTGCACTGGAGAAGATGTCGGAGATGGAGACACCGCTTGCCAATATTCGTTTTGTGCGAATGGACGCAGAAGCCATCACAAAGGTATTCGGGGCAGGAGAGGTAGAGCGGATCTATCTGAATTTCTCCGATCCGTGGCCGAAGGACAGACACGCCAAGCGCCGTCTCACCTCCCGTCAGTTCTTCGCGCGCTACGATGAGGTTCTCGCGCCGGAGGGACATCTGGAGTTCAAGACCGACAATCAAGATCTTTTTACCTTTTCCCTGGAGGAGATCCCGGAAGCCGGCTGGCATCTGGACGCCTCCACCAGAGATCTGCATCACGATCCGGTGCTCAATGAAGGCAATATCATGACGGAGTACGAGGAGAAGTTCTCCTCCCTCGGCAATCCGATCTGCAAGCTGATCGCTTCCAGATAAAAAACACCCGCAGTCTGGATTTTTCTCGATCCGCCTGCGGGTGTTTTTTGTGTTCTGTTTTCTTTTATTCTTTGATCCGGAACTGGTTGACATTGTCGCTTAATTTTTCTGCAATATCCACGAGGTTTTTCGTCTGCGCATTGCAGTCCGTGACGATGCCGCTTAACTCCGTCATGGAAGCTGAAGTCTCCTCGGTACTTGCCGCATTCTCCTGTGCAATCGCTGCCAGACTCTCCATGCTGCTCATAACATCATTCTTCGCCGTGTTGACTGTCTCGATCTCACGCCGGATATTGTCAATCGCAACTACCACATTGCCGACCTCCGTATTCAGTCCGTCGAATGCCTCTCTGGTGGTCGAAAGCTTCTCGTTCTGCTCATTGATCTCATCCAGCACACCGTTCATCGTCTCGACGCTCTTGTTAGAGTTCTTAATCAGTTCTTCCACAATATCACCGATCTTCTTCGCGGAGTCACTGGACTGATCCGCAAGCTGACGGATCTCATCCGCCACCACAGCAAATCCTTTTCCATGCTCTCCCGCACGCGCAGCCTCGATGCTCGCATTCAGGGACAACAGATTGGTCTGGCTTGCAATATCTGTGATCATCTGGATCGCGCTGCCGATCTCCATGACAGACTGGTTCGTCCTGTCTGTCTGACGGTTGACCTCATCCACCGATTCTCTGGTGCGGTCGCTGATCTCCACCAGATCTTTGATCGTGCCGTCGAGCTTATGATTCTGCTCTTTCATCTCCTCCGTGCTGCCCGTGAGATTTTCCACGTTCTTTGTCGTCTCGGCAATGGCTTCGTTCATGTCGCTGATCTGCTCATTGACCTTCTGCATCTCGCCCGCCTGATTCGTCGCTCCGTTCGCAATGTCCTCCATCGCTGTATTCACATTATGAATGGACTCATTGATCGTCGTAAAGCTGTTCTGGAACCTGGCGCTGAAATCATCCAGCGACTTTGCGGATGTCCGGATGTTTTTTACAATCATGGCCAGTCCGCCAATAAGTGAATATAGCGCACGCGCAATATTTCCGATCTCGTCCGAGCGGCTCGTCATGCGGTCGCTGATCTTGCTGTCCAGATTTCCCTCCGCAACAGCATCCAGATGATCGATCATCGACATCATTGCCTTCACAATCTTTATCATCACAATTGCCAGAAAGATACATGCAAAGATTGCAAGCACTACCATAAATATTATATTTTTTTTCAATCGGTCATTGTAGATTTCGTGAACGGAAGCAGACGTCATACCGGTAAACACCAGACCTGCCATGGAACCGTCACTGTTGTACAATCCCTCATAATATCCGTAATATTTCTGACCGTCAATCACAGTATCGGACACAAAATAACTACCCTTTTCTTTCACAGCCTGATACACATCTGCTGCTATCTCCGTCCCGATCTCGCGGCTGCCGTCCTGACTCACAATGCTGGTCGCCATCCGGGTCGTATTCCAGCTGAGCGTAACATCCTGTCCGGTATTTTCCTTAAAAGCATCCAGCACATCCTGATGTTCCGAGAAATTGTAATCTCCCTTGTACAGCTGGTCTCCATCCGTATTCCAGTCACCACTGCTCAAAATGGACATTGTCTGGTTCACGGCATAGACCGATGTCTTCAATTCATGCTGCATCAGTTTATCAGACACAGTAACGCCAACCGCCCGGATTGCCAGCCCTGCAAAAGCCACAAGAATGATCAGCGGTATGATCGCGGTGATCAGAATCTTCATCATCAGATTCAGACCTTTTTTCCTTTGCACCTCAATATTCTTTTGTTCCATCTGACTCTCTCCCCTTCATATAGTATCTGCTTTTTATATCGTCAGGTTTTTCCTTCTGTTAAAGTAGGATACACTCTTTTTTTAAATTTTAATAATATGCGTTGTAAGCACAAAAAAAGCACCAACCCCACAGTCAATGCTGTAAAATCGGTACCTTTCAATGCGCCACCAGGGGTTCGAACCCTGGACACCCTGATTAAGAGTCAGGTGCTCTGCCAGCTGAGCTAGTGGCGCTTATTTTGTATCTCGTGTTCTGTATCACTCGAGCACGAAAATTATTATATAACAGAAATTTTAGAAATGCAACATTTTTTTTAAAAAACTTCAAATTTTTTTTCAATTGTGTTATTTTATAGATAGAATGGCATAGATCAAGGAGGTTTATTATGCAAGTTGAACAGCGATTATTGAAATATGTGTCCTATTGGACGACATCGGATGAGAATAACATGGCAGACGGCAAGATACAGATTCCGTCTACCGAGCGTCAGTTTGATCTCGGAAAGGTACTGGAGCAGGAATTACGGGATCTCGGTCTTAAAAATGTGGTTCTGACCGACCACTGCTATGTGTACGGTCTGCTTCCGGCAACTGCCGGCTGTGAGGGACACAAGGCCGTTGGTTTTATCTCACATATGGATACCGCACCGGACTACTCCGGCAAAGACATCAAACCGCAGATCATTCCGGATTATGACGGCGGGGACGTCCGTTTAAACGGTACCGGGGCAATGTTAAAGGTTTCCGATTTTCCAACGCTGAAGGATTTGAAGGGAAGAACCCTGATTACCACCGACGGCACGACACTGCTCGGCGCGGATGACAAGGCCGGTGTGGCAGAAATCGTCACAGCGCTCGAAGAGATCATTTCTTCCGGAATGCCTCACGGAGATATCTGGGTGGGATTTACCCCGGACGAAGAAATCGGCTGCGGTGCAGATTTATTTGACCTGGATTATTTTAAGGCTGCTTTTGCCTACACGGTAGACGGCGATTACGAGGGCGAAGTCGCCTATGAGAATTTCAACGCCGCGAGCGCAAAATTTTCCATCAAAGGCGTCAATGTGCATCCGGGCGAGGCAAAGGATATTATGGTAAATGCCGCTCTTGTGGCGTGCGATATCCAGTCGCAGCTTCCGCCGGAGGAGACACCAGCGCACACCGAGGGCAGACAGGGCTTCTATCATCTGACCGACATGAAGGGTGATGTCGCTTTTGCAGAACTTTCCTATATCGTGCGTGACCACGACAGGGCTTCTTTTGAATCACGCCTGAACAGACTCCGCACACTGGAAGTGGAGATCAACCAGAAATACGGCACCGGAACCGTCTCTCTTACCATCACGGATTCCTACTCCAATATGCTTGAGATCATCGAACAGCATCCTTATGTCGTGGACATTGCAAAAAAGGCAATCTCGATGACCGGTCTCACACCGCTCTCCCGTCCGGTCCGCGGCGGTACAGACGGCGCCAGATTAAGTTTTATGGGTCTTCCGTGCCCGAATCTTGGCACCGGCGGCTACGGCTTCCACGGTCCGTATGAGCATATCAGCGTGGAGGGCATGCAGACAGCAGTCTCCGTCATCAAGAATATCGTGACGATCGTCGCGGAGTCTGATCTGTAAGATTACGGAAAGAATTGCCGCATAGATTCCCGTAATAGGAAATTCCGGGATATATAAATAAGTATTATCGTTTCAGATAGAAAATGAGCGTGGAAGAAATTCTCACATTTTACTTCAGAGAATCTTCCACGCTCATTTTTTTATTCTGAAACTGCTAATAACTTCATTTCTTATCCCGGAACCTGCTCTTACATTTTTGCAATCAATGCGGCAATTTCTTCCGGAGTCATAAGCTTGTGTGGATCGGAAAAATCCATCGGTGCAGCTTCCTCTGCCTTTGTCTGAGGCTCTTTCTGCGGTTTCGCCACCTTCGGCTCGTCCGGTATTTCGTTCTCCGGCGCGGCTACTGGCTCTGGCTTGTCCGGTGCTTCATTCTCCGGCGCGGCTTCCTCTTTCAGATCTGCTCCAAGATCGAGACTTTCTCCTCCGAGATCGGAGCCATCTGCTCCTAAATCTAAGCTATCCACTCCGAGATCAAGGTTCTCCGTTCCAAGGTCAAGGTTCTCTGCTCCAAGATCGAGACTATCTGCTCCTAAATCTAAGCTATCCACTCCGAGATCAAGGTTCTCTGTTCCAAGGTCAAGGTTCTCTGCTCCAAGATCGAGACTATCTGCTCCTAAATCAAGGCTGTCTCCTCCGAGGTCTAAGCTGTCTGCCCCAAGATCAAGTCCGCCTGCTCCGGCATCTAAGTTATCTGCTCCTAGGTCAAGGTTCTCTGTCCCGAGATCAAGACCGTCCACTCCAAGGTCTAAGCTGTCTCCTCCGAAATCGAGACCATCTGCTCCAAAATCAAAACTGTCTATCGCCCCGCGCTCTGCCTCAGCCTCATTCTGATCGTCTGTGGCAGCTGCTGCATCTTCCTCTTCCACAATCGCGTCGGAATCTACGACCGGTTCCTCATACTCTTCCAGCACCGGGGTGTCATCCGTCACCGTCTCTGCATCTACGACCGGCAGTTCCTCCTCCGGTGTATCCGGCATGCTAAAATCCTCTTCCGGCTGTGGTTCCATGACCAGCTCCGGCTCCGCTTTCATAACCGGCTCTGATTCTGTCAGCTCCGGCTCCATGTCTGGCTCCGGCTTCTGCGCTGCTGCAGCTGCCGTGCTTTCTGCAATTTTACTCTCCAGCGCCGCATTCTGGCTTACCAGTTCGTCCATCCGGCTCTCAATAGCGGCAAGCGTCTGCGCCTTTTCCTCTGCAACCGTCTCCTTCACTGCCTGAAGTCCCTCGGTAATCTCCTTAAGCCCTGCGGTAACCTCCTTTAATTCCTCGGCAAATTCCTGCTGCTTTAAGACGAGTTCCTTGACAGAATCATCCATCATGTTCTGCTGCTTTCCGGCAAACTGCTCGAATCCCGCATCCATGCTCTCTCTTAACTGTAAGAGATTATCTACTACGCGGTCGTTGGAATTCATAAGTGCATCTGCATTTTCCTTGCTTCTGGTAATGGTCACCTTGGCGATCGCCTTCTGCGCTGTGATAATCTCCTCGCCCGGCTCCCTGGTATTGCGGTCAACCGCCTCCAGCTGCTCCGAGATTTTCTTCAGCATCAGATACGACGCCTTTTCTCCGCGAAGCATCCTCTCATATTCGTCTTTTGCCTGCTCTCCGCTCTTATGTATCTCCTTTAATAAGGCAGCAATAAATACATAAGTACAGGCGAGAATTGCTGCTCCCAGAATAATCTGCACCAGATATACCCGGGGCAGGTTGACGATAAAATACATTTCAATCAACAGCAGCACCGTTGCTCCCAGCAAAAAGACCGGTGCAAGCGGCATACCCTTTTTCTCGCGTGGCTGTTTCTCTTTCTTATCCATAGTGTGTCCTCCGTGGCTTTCCTGTCCATCCCTGGCAACAGGCATTGTATAGTGTTATATTATCACAGAACGCAAAAAACATAAACGGAATTTCTTGTTATTTTATGCTGCAGATTTTATAATATATTTCGGACTTATTTTCACATTTTTTATACCTTTACGACAGATATGGAGATTATAGCATGAACGAAACCTCTTCCAAGAACGAAATCACATCCGGTATCATCTGGAAACAGCTTCTTTTATTTTTCTTTCCTATTTTACTGGGTTCTTTTTTTCAACAGCTTTACAACACGATCGACGCCGTCATTGTGGGACGCTTTGTCGGGAAAAATGCACTTGCCGCGGTCGCCGGCTCCTCCGGAATGGTCATCAACCTGCTGGTCAACTTTTTTACCGGGCTGACTGCCGGTGCTTCCGTCATCGTCTCCCAGTTCTTCGGATCCGGGGACCGCAAAAAGGTGGACGACAGTATTCATACGATCTATGCCTTCTCTATCATCGGCAGCATTGTCATGACACTGATCGGCATCACTGCTGCCCCGGCGCTTCTTCGACTGATGAATACGCCGGAAGAACTGATGAGTGATTCCATTCTCTATCTGCGCATTTATTTTGCCGGCATTTTCTTCGTGTTTATTTACAATACCGGAGCAGGGCTGCTCCGCGCACTTGGAGATTCCAGACGTCCCCTGTACTGTCTGATGATCTGCTGCGTCATCAATATTGTTCTCGACCTGCTCCTGATCGTCGGGCTGGGACTCGGTGTTGCCGGTGCGGCGATCGCCACGCTTCTCTCGCAGGGAATCAGCGCCGTGATCGTTACCGTCTTTCTGATGCGCCAGAAAGATCTCTGCGATTTTTCCTTAAAAGAGATCCGTATCCACCCGAAACTTCTCAAATCAGAGTTGCTTTTAGGACTGCCGGGCGGATTTCAGTATGCCATGTACAGCATTTCCAACATGATTATCCAGTCCGCGCTCAACAAATTCGGAACCGACACGGTTGCCGCATGGGCGGCTTACGGAAAACTGGACGCGATCGTCTGGATGGTCAGCGGTGCTTTCGGTATTGCCATCACAACTTTCGTCGGTCAGAACTACGGCGCCGGAAAGTATGACCGCGTCAGAAAAAGTATCCGCGTGTGTATCGGCATGGACTTTGCTGCCGCCATCCTTCTGATGCTGGTGCTCGTATGCTTCCGCATTCCGCTCTTCCACATTTTTGTGACCGATGAAAATGTCGTGGAGATCGGACTAAAAATGATGGCGACCATGGCTCCATTTTACTGGCTGTTCGTCTTTACCGAGGTCTTCTCCGGTGCGCTGCGCGGCATGGGTGATGTCGTCGTTCCAATGCTCATCACAACCGGCGGTATCTGCCTGTTCCGTGTGGTATGGATTTTCGGAGTGGTTGCCCTCTTCCCGACGCTCACCGTAACGCTCCTCAATTATCCGGTGTCCTGGGTTTTAACATCCGTTCTGTTTCTGTTTTACTATCATTTCCGGATGAAAAAGCTGACCGCGCACTGATTGCTCCGGCATCTCTTACTTCTCTCTGCTTTTTGCGAAGCTGACCGGGCGGCATGCCATAGGTTTCCTTAAAGCTGCGCAGAAACACCTTATAGTTGGTAATTCCATTTTTATTCATTAAATAAGTAATACTCTCGTCCGTCTGCAGCAGATCACTGTGAAAATACTGCAGGCGGATTTGGTTTACATAAGTCAAAAATGTCTGACCGGTATACTTTTTAAACAGGCGGCAAAAATATTCCGGCGTGAGTGACAATTCATCTGCCGTCTCCTTTAATGTAACCGAATTAGTGTAATTCTTTTTTACATACTGCATGCTCCGCTCGATCCGCTCAAAATCCCTTCTGGAGCGGTGGCGCAGCACATGATCGACCGTGACCGCGTCCTGTGTATACAACAGATACAACAGCTTATAAAGCGCCGCCAGAAACAGCAGATGCGTGCCGTCCGTCCCCTGCTCCTGCAGGCACTTCATTTCTTCCAGATTTTCTGACATCCGGTAATTCACGGATGTTGTCTCCTCCGAATACGGAACATACTCCCCGAAATGCAGTCCCCGCCAGTCCTCACTGACGCGCTTTAAATGCTCCGGCGGAATCTGCAGCAGATAGTAATGCCCGTCCCCGTGGACATGCGTGTAGTGAATGTCTCTCGGATTGACAACGAGAATATCTCCCTGCTGCAGTTCATACGACGTCTCATTGATGTACGCTGTCATTGCCCCGTGCTGCATACAGATCATTTCCAGATGCTCATGCCAGTGTGCCGGCAGCAATTCATTCGACGCGTCGACCTGCGTAAAATAGAGCTGCATCAGCCCGTCATCGGATATAATCTCATGTTCCCCCTGCTGCACTCCCGCTCCCTCTCTTTCCTGCTCTCTCCGTGTTTTTCACATGCACGGACTTCTCTTTCTCCCATCATACCTTCAGAAGGAAAAAATATCAATATCGACCCATATTTCTGCCAAAATTCGATCTATAACAAACGGAATTATCTGCTTATAATACGAACATAGACAATGTTCCATGATGGAAAATATCAAAATAATATCAGGCGTAAGCCGGAAAAGAGGTCAAAATGAAGAAATGGACCAGAGTGATGTATCAGCCAAACCGTCCGTTAAAAGAGGGCTGTTACGTGACTGCTTCCAAAGAACACATCTCACTTTCCAGGAAAGCTGCAGCAGAGGGTATGGTTCTCTTAAAGAACGAGCACAATCTGCTGCCGTTAAAAGCAGGCAGCCGGATTGCACTCTTTGGAAAAGGCAGTTTTGATTATGTCAAGGGAGGCGGCGGCAGCGGCGATGTGACCGTATCGTATGTGCACAATCTCTACGATGGCTTTCAGATGCTCCACGATGCCGTCTCCCTCTACGAGCCGCTGTGCGATTTCTACCGCGCCAATGTGAACGAACAGTACGATCAGGGTTCCGTTCCCGGCATGACGACAGAGCCGGCGCTCTCGGCAGAGCTTCTCGCCGGCGCCAGCTCCTACACCGACACGGCTGTGATCGTATTGAGCCGTTTTTCCGGAGAAGGCTGGGACCGCTCCAGCATCGAATACAACGGAGAATATAATCCGTGGGAGACAGAGACCAGCATGCCGAAAATCTCCGGAGAGATCTTCCCGGACGGCGACTTCTATCTCACAAAGGAAGAATCCGCCATGATCGCGCAGGTAAAGCAGCATTTTTCCAGAATTGCAGTCGTCTTAAATATCGGCGGCATCATCGATACCTCCTGGATCAAAAATGACGATCAGATCTCCTCCGCACTTATCGCATGGCAGGGCGGCATGGAGGGCGGACTTGCCACGGCGGAACTGCTGTGTGGAAAGGTATCCCCGTCCGGCAAGCTTCCGGACACCTTCGCCGCTTCCGTGGACGACTATCCTTCCACCGCTGATTTCCACGAATCGGTTGACTACGTGGACTATACTGAGGATATCTATGTGGGCTACCGCTATTTTGAGACTTTTGGGGATGCGGCAAAACGCGTATGCTATCCGTTCGGATTCGGACTTTCCTACACACAGTTTTCCCTTACGGTGCAGAGTGTGACCGAAACCGCGCAGGCCATCCGCGCTTTTGTCCTTGTCACAAACACCGGAGATTACAGTGGAAAAGAAGTCGTGCAGATGTATTACAGTGCGCCGCAGGGACTTTTGCAGAAACCGGCGCGCGAACTTTCCGCTTTTTGCAAGACAAGAACACTTCTCCCGGGCGAAAGCCAGCTTCTGACGCTCGAGACAGCGAAGGACTCCATGGCTTCCTACGATGATCTGGGAAAAATTTTTAAATCCTCCTACATACTGGAAAAGGGCGACTATCATTTTTACATCGGAACTTCCGTCCGGGATGTCATTGCGCTGGATTATGTCATGACGCTTAACGCCAACCTGCTGGTAGAACAGCTTTCCTCCAAAACCGCACCTGCAAACTTGAAGAAGCGCCTGCTCGCAGACGGAAGCTACGAAGAACTTCCGCAGGGAACTGCCAACGATCCGAATGCCTGTGTTTTTGAAAAAATGGTACCGGGCACCGAGGAAGCTCTCGCTCCGGCAACACGCGGACGCGCATCCTATCTTCTGCTGAATTCCTATAAGGAAAACGCACATCCGCTGATCGACGTTTACGAGGGAAAGATTTCCCTGGATGAATTTACCGCCCAGCTGGACGACGATGATCTGATTCATCTGCTTGGCGGCCAGCCGAATACCTCTGTCGCGAATACCTACGGCTACGGCAATCTTCCGGAATACGGCGTTCCAAACATCATGACCGCCGACGGTCCTGCCGGTCTGCGCATCACCCCGCAGTGTGAGGTCTGCACAACGGCATGGCCATGCGCCACACTGCTCGCCTCCACCTGGAACCCTGCCCTGATTGAGCAGGTCGGAACCGCAGGCGCCGAGGAAGTAAAAGAGAACAATATCGCCGTATGGCTGACACCGGCGGTCAACATTCACCGCAATCCTCTCTGCGGAAGAAATTTTGAATACTATTCGGAAGATCCGCTGCTCACCGGCAAAATGGGCGCAGCCATGGTACGCGGCATCCAGTCGCAGCACATCGCCGCAGCCGTGAAGCATTTTGCCTGCAACAACAAGGAGACCAACCGCAAGCACAGCGACTCCCGCGTCTCCGAGCGCGCACTCCGCGAGATCTACTTAAAGGCGTTTGAGATCATCGTGAAGGAAGCCGATCCGTGGGTTATCATGTCTGCTTACAATATGATCAACGGCCACCGCGCTTCGGAAAATCACGATCTGCTCGAAGGCATCCTGCGTGACGAGTGGCATTTTCACGGAATGGTAACCTCCGACTGGTGGACGAGAGGGGAACATTACAAGGAGATCAAAGCCGGAAATGATGTGAAGATGGCGTGCGGTTTCCCGGAGCGCGTGAAAAAGGCGATGGAACTCGGTGCGCTGGATCGAAGCGATCTGGAGCGCTGCGCAAAGCGCGTACTTGATCTGATTTTAAAGATCGATTAGAAAACTCATTCTTCCTGCTGTAGATTAAAAGACGGAAGCCTCTCACAGAGACTTCCGCCTTTTTGCTTTTCGACTATAGATATTTTCCGATATGGATTCAACCGCAGCAGCTCCTGCTTCCTCCCCGCCTCTCTGGAAGTTTTTGTTGCAGTAAATCCGTGCGGTTCCATTGACAGCTGCAGTTACATCTTCGTTTCTGCAGAATCCATACAGCCGTTGCAGGATGCAGCGGTTCTATCATCCGGCCACGATTTTCTAAGCGCCGCATAGGAAATCAGGAAGTTTGCCAGCCAGCCCGCCGGTACGGCAAGCCAGACAAATGCAATACCGAAGCGCGGTGCAAAAATCAAAGCAACCGACAGACGGATCGCAAGGTTTACCATATTAGCTATAAGAAATGGACGCATGATTCCAAGTCCACGCAGAACTCCATCCGTTGCCATCTTAATGCCCATGAAAATAAAGAAATAGCCAATCCATCTCATGTAATCCCCGGATACCTGATATGCGAAAGCAGTTCCGTCTTTTCCCAGAAATAATGAAGAAATCTGGGTATGCAGTGTTTCAATAATTATAAAAGCCAGAACTGCAAAGCATAGATCCAACACCAGTGCAGCGTGATAGCCTTTTTTGATACGCCCGATTTTCTGAGCACCAAGGTTCTGGGACACATACGGCGAAACTGCATTGCCGATGGACACAAATATCAGCGAGAAAACATTCTCTACTCTCATTGTTGCCGAATAACCCGCAAGTGCCTGTGTACCAAATGGGTTTACAACTGCCTGCACGATCATCATACCTATTGATACTGTGGACTGCTGGAGAACTGACGGTATGGCAATCCGGAGCATATAATGTAACTCCTGTCTGTCAAACCAGTGAAAGGGACTCTTATATTGGCGCATCCGGTAAAAAAAGATCAGGAATGAAAATACTGCAGAAATGCCCTGTGCGATCAAAGTTGCAAGGGCTGCACCAAATACACCAAGACCAAGCCCTGCCACCATCCAAAGATCCATAATAATATTCAAAACAGAAGAAAATATCAGCAGCCCCAACGGAATCTTTGATTCCCCGATTGAGGTGAACATCGTCGAAAGGATATTGTACATAAATAAAAACGGAAATCCCACAAAATATACCCGCAGATACAGTACAGCTTCCTCCAGTATGTCAGTGGGCGTTTGTAAAAGGCTCATCATCGGATGGGAAAAACGAAAGCCGAATACACCAAGAAGTATGCTTAGGATCAGAAAGCTGATCAAAGATGTCGACACAATCGTTTTCATTTTGCCGTAATCTCTGGCACCAAAATAGCGGCTTACCAGTACGCCTGCACCGACACCGGCACCAAGTGCCACACAAATAAATACATTCGTAAGTGCCGCGCATGCACCGACAGCCGCAAGTGCAGACGAACCAACATACTGACCGACAATAATGGAATCCGCCATATTATAAACCTGTTGAAAAAAGCTGCCCAGAATCATAGGCATTGCAAAAACAGTCAGCGCTTTGAGTGGGGCATCTGTGATCAGGTATTCATCTTTTGACATTATTTTATTTCTCCTAAATTCCTGCTTTTATCTGGGATTTCTGCCACGATTTATTCCAGCGTCAATACATCGGCCGGCATCAGGTATTCTAAAATGGCATGGAATATCGATGCTTACTGTTCCACCAGCTCCTCATAAAACCGGTAATTGTTCTTGCCGTTCTGTTTGACATAATACAATGCCTTGTCCGCTCTTATATAGTATTCTTCAAAGCTTTCTCCCTGTCTGCACATGCACAGACCACAGGATAAGGATGCCGGTGAAGTCTCCGTCGTAGCATTTTTTGCCGCTTCAAAGCTGTCAAACAACTTTCTCATCTGCGTGTTCATCTCAACTTCTGATACCTCAGGCAGATAGAAGAGAAACTCATCTCCTCCCAGCCGGCAGACCACCGCATTCTCCATGCACTTTGTGAGCATTGCTCCTACCAGCCTGAGAGCATAATCCCCCGCCTTATGACCGCCCATTCCATCTGCTACCAGGAAAAGATCCGGCAGGGAGCCTACTTTTTCAGGGGAAGCGTAGATATAATCCTGATTCATGGAACGAACTCTTCCTGTGTCTGTCAGTGCATATGCTTCCATATCAGATCTCTCCTTCCTCCAGATAGCTCTTTCTTAACTGGCCGCAGGCACCGCCGATATCACGGCCCATTTCCCTGCGCACCGTTGCGTTAATGCCATGTTTTTCCAGATAATTTTTAAACTGCTCAATTGCCTTCCGGTCAGATTGAACATAATCACGTTCCTTGATCGGATTGACCGGGATCAGATTTACATGACCATGCTGGTCTTTGATCAGCTCTGTAAGAGCCTTGGCCTCTTCCAGGTTGTCATTTACCCCTTTTACAAGACTGTATTCAAAGGTAAGTCTTCTTCCTGTTTTTTCAAAATAATAATGGCAGGCTTCCAGTACATCCTTTAATTTAAAACTGTTTGCGATGGGCATTAATGTCTTTCGCACTTCGTCATTTGGGGCATGTAAGGACAGTGCCAGTGTGACCTGAAGGCCTTCCTCTGCAAATTTTTTAATTCCAGGAACAATGCCACAGGTTGAGATCGTTAAGTTTCTCTGGCTGATATTTAAGCCCTTCTCATTTGAGATCAGGCGGATAAAGCGGACTACATTATCATAATTATCCATCGGTTCTCCGGAACCCATGACTACGATATTGGACACCCGCTCTCCTGTAATGGTCTGGATACGGTAGATCTGGTCCAGCATCTCAGAAGGACGTAAATTTCGCTCCATGCCATCCAGAGTAGATGCACAGAAGCGGCAGCCCATACGACAGCCCACCTGGGAAGAAATACATACAGAATTCCCGTGGTGATACTGCATCCACACGCTTTCGATCACATTGCCATCTTCTAATCGGAACAGGTATTTTCTGGTACCGTCAATAGCTGAAATGCGCTCTCCTGCTACCTGTAAAGCGGTAAGACTGTAATTTTCCTTCAGTTTCTGACGCAGGTCCTTGGACAGTGTGCTCATATCATCAAAGCTTTCTGCCAGCTTTACATGTAGCCAGTCATAAAGCTGCTTTGCCCTGAAAGATTTCTCTCCCAGGGCTGTCATCTCTGCTGTCACTTCTTCCAGTGTCATGGACTTTATATCTTTTTTACCTTTTGTATCGATCAGGTCTAACATATATTTCAATACTCCTTATAATGTACGCTTGAAAACACTGATGAAAAAGCCGTCAAAGTCTTCAAAAGGAGAAATGCCTGGAAGGATCTGGATCTGACCATTTTTAAGGTCTGCTCCCGGATATGTGTTCTCTTTCAAGCCCGCAAATGCTTCTCCCTTTAATGGAAAGGCTTCTGTCAGGTCTTCCGGCTTAAAAGGAAGATTTTCTGTGATCCAACGGGCATTTTCTGCATTTTCCTCTTTATTGATGGTACAGGTGCTGTAGATCAGACGACCGCCTGGTTTTACGTATTTCCATACAACAGAAAGGATCTCTCTTTGCAGCTTTGCCAGTTCTTTTAAGTTTTCTTCTGTGGTGTGATATTTAATATCCGGCTTTCTTCCAATAATTCCCAGACCGGAGCAGGGCAGATCCGCAATCACAAGATCCGCTTTATTTTCACTTGCAGGATCAAATTCTGTTGCATCCCACTGAACAGCCTTTACATTGACTGTCCCCATACGGCTGGCATTTTCTTCAATAAGAGCCACCTTCTGGTATGTAAGATCCCTTGCTTCCACACAGCCGGTCCCCTGTAATTTATCTGCTATATGAAGGCTTTTTCCACCAGGAGCTGCACATACATCCATAACATAGCTGTCTTTTTTCGGCGCAGCCAGTTCTCCTACTAAAGCAGAGCTGATATCCTGCACCTGGATCCAGCCTTTCTGAAAAGCTTCCAGGCTTTCTAAATAGTCATAATCAGATAATGCAAGCATCGCCTCAAAACCTTCTACCGGTTTTGCTGTAGCCTGCTGTGCCTTCAGGGAAGCCAGGATCTCTTCTTTGGAAGCCAGATTAAAATTACAGCGCACCCATACAGGGCGTTCCTTTAAGAAAGATTCTGCAATCTTTTCTGCATTTTCCTTTCCCCAGTCTTTTTCCCACATGGAATACATCCACTGCGGAAGGCTGTAACGTAAATACGGACTGGAAAGATCCAGATCTTCCTTATTTCTTGCAATGGTACGCAAAACTCCGTTTACAAAGCCTTTCAGCCCCTGAAAATGGTGGTGTATGGCCAGTTTGACTGCTTCATTGCAAACAGCACTGTCTGGTACACGGTCCATGTAAAGGAGCTGGTAGACGCTCATCCGCAG
>OLFU01002086.1_pt1 | contig 16869 bp, 17 predicted proteins | sample 1605161 | NCBI WGS metagenome assembly OLFU01 (sample SAMEA3888914, study PRJEB22519) | human gut metagenome | biome: human gut; feature: human-associated habitat; material: faeces | place: Denmark | collected 2011
TACAGGGAACAGAACTGCAGCAGACCCGGCTACGATAAATGTAAGGATAATGATCTTAAATCCGGAAGAAATATCCCTTAATACCGGTATCTGGGTGAAAAGGAAGCTGAGTGCCATGGAAACAAGGATAACCATGCGCAAAACCTTATTTTCTCTTGCCGGAGGGATGACAACTGCCAGGAACATACCATAAAGAGCTACATTTAAAGCGCTTAACAGCCTCGCAGGAAGAAGACTGCCGGAAACAGCACCAAGGAGGGTGCCGATGGTCCAGCCTGGAACAGCCATAGCCATCAGGCCGTAGCTGAAATAAGGGCTTAAGACCCCGCTTTTACATACAGATACACCGAAGATCTCATCTGTTACACCGTAGGACATAAGAAAACGGTGAAAAAATGGCATATGACTGTCCAGTTTCTGGGAAAGAGAACAGGACATCAGGCAGTAACGCAGGTTGATGATCAGCTGTGCCATAGCCATTTCCACAAGGGAAGAACCGGCAGTAATGATCCCCAGGCCTGCAAACTGACCTGCGCTGGTCAGGTTGGTAAAAGAGAGGACTACGGCTTCCAAAGTGGTAAGTCCGGCCCCTTTTGCCATAATGCCAAAGGTAAAGGAAACTGCCAGATAACCAAGTCCAATGGGAATACCATCTTTTAATCCGGCTTTGAATTGTGATATTTTCTCGTTCATGTAAAAACCCCCGCAATAAAATACATAAAACAGGCAGTCTGACTTAAGAAAATTAAGAAGACTGCCTGTTTATTATAACAGGAAATATAAAAAAGTAAAGTTGGGGCCTTTAAGAAGACTTCCACAAAATATCATGGTTGACGGTCTGGTAGAAGAGCTCTCTTACTTTTGCAGGTTCCTTTGTCTGGGTAAGGATCCACATGATCTTGGTAACAGCTGCCTCCAGGGTCATATCATAAGCTTCCAACAGACCAAATTCACGCTTGATCTTTTTTCCGACCTCATAAACAGACATATTGCTGCCTTCATTTGTAACCTGTGTTGTCATGATCACAGTTTTTCCAAGGTTGATCCAATGAGCCACTGCACGGTAGTAGTCGCCTCCGTCATCATAAGAAGGAAGTCCGCCAACGCCAAAGGACTCAATGATCACTGCATCATAATGAGCTGCCATATAGTCCAGAAGGGAAGCGTCTGCAGATGGGATCAGCTTTATCAGTCCCACACTGGAGTCCATCTGGTGATAGAAAGTCAAAGGCTCTGTGACCTGCGCCTTGTCGTCTAAATAAAACAGGATATGGTCTTCCTGGATAATGGCAATATAAGGAAAATTAATACTGGAAAAAGCATTATAACTCTTGGTCCGCTCTTTTTTACCTCTGGTACCGGCAATGACTTTTCCGTCAAATACAATATTTATCCCGTGAGCCTTGTCATGGGAAGCAAAGCGAAGACTGTCAGCCAGATTGGTACGGGCGTCTGTATTTTCCATATCAATAGGTTTCTGGGCCCCGGTGATGACGATCGGCTTTGGAGAATTCTGGATCAGATAGGAAAGAGCAGCAGCTGTATATGCCATGGTATCTGTTCCATGGGTGATCACAAAACCATCGTATTCCTCATAATGTTCTTCAATAGCTTTTGATACTGCCAGCCAGTGGGAAGGCTGGATATTGGTACTGTCTATATTTAAGATCTGTATACTGTCGATCTCGCAGTAGTGGCGGCTGTCCGGCACATAAGTTAAGATCTCTTCGGAAGTAATGACGGGTTTCAGACCGTCGGGTGTACGCTTGCAGGCAATGGTACCGCCTGTTCCTAACAGAAGGATTTTTTTCATACAAAGTATCTCCTTGTTGAGTTATGATTAAAAGTATTAACGCTTACGATTATATTAAGAATTCATCACTTTTACAATCCTTGATTGAATAAAATCAGAAATATGTTAAACTATATTCATACAAATTATACATGGTACCGTAGAATGGTATCACAGTAAATTTCAGGAGGTCAAATATGATGCTGATTGGAGGTTCCGTGATGTTTCTTATTCTGGTAGTACTCATTATTTTCATTCTTACATCCTGTATCCGTATCGTTCCTCAGGCTCAGGCACTGGTCGTAGAGCGCCTTGGCGGTTATCTGGGAACATATGGTGTAGGTATCCATTTTATGGTGCCATTTATTGACAGAGTGGCAAAGAAAGTAAATTTAAAGGAGCAGGTAGAGGATTTTCCGCCACAGCCGGTTATCACCAAGGATAATGTTACCATGCAGATCGATACAGTTGTATTTTTCTACATTACAGATCCGAAATCCTATGCATACGGTGTAGAGCGTCCGATCCTTGCCATTGAAAATCTGACGGCAACTACCCTTAGAAATATCATTGGTGAGCTGGAATTAGATGAGACCTTAACTTCCAGAGAGACCATCAATGCAAAGATGCAGGAGTCCCTTGATATTGCCACTGACCCATGGGGCATCAAGGTTACCAGAGTAGAACTTAAGAACATTGAACCGCCTGCAGCCATCCAGGAAGCAATGGAGAAGCAGATGAAGGCAGAGCGTGAGCGCCGTGAAGCGATCCTTCGTGCAGAGGGTGAGAAGAAGTCCATGATCCTGGTTGCAGAAGGAAACAAAGAGTCTGCAGTCTTAAATGCAGAGGCAGAAAAAGAGGCAGCCATCCTTCGTGCAGAAGCAGAAAAGGAAAAGAAGATCAAAGAGGCAGAAGGCCAGGCAGAAGCGATCCGCGCTGTACAGAGAGCAACTGCCGATGGTATCCGTTATATAAAAGAAGCCGGAGCAGACCAGGCTGTACTGCAGCTTAAGAGTCTGGAAGCCTTCCAGGCGGCAGCAGACGGAAAAGCCAATAAGATCATCATCCCGTCTGATATCCAGGGAATAGCAGGTCTTGTAAAATCTATTTCTGAGATCGCTGCAAAAGAAGATACTAAATAAACATGGTGCCCATCAGTAAGTGAAAATTTTTCAACTGGTGGGTATCCTTTTCTCTATTTGTTGGAAAAATCTGGGAGAAAAAGATGAAAGAGATAAAAAATAAGGTCAATACCAATAAGATTACGGAAGGCAGCATTTTCGGTCAGCTGTTATTATTCTTTTTTCCGATTTTGTTTGGCACATTTTTTCAGCAGCTTTACAATACAGCAGATGCAGTGGTAGTAGGCCGTTTTGTAGGCAAACAGGCACTGGCAGCAGTTGGCGGTACTACCAGTACCCTGATCAATCTTCTGGTGGGCTTTTTCGTTGGCCTTTCCAGTGGTGCGACTGTAGTTATTTCCCAGTTTTATGGTGCCAGAAAGCCGGATAAGGTGCATTGGGCCGTGCATACGGCGGTAGCGTTTTCGCTTATAGGCGGTGTTCTGTTTATGATCATCGGTGTTGTTTTTGCCCATATGGCTCTTTCAGCCATGCACACTCCGGAAGATGTACTTACATATGCGGTTGTATACATCCGTATCTATTTCCTGGGTATGATACCAAACCTGATCTATAATATGGGAGCCGGTATCCTGCGTGCAGTGGGGGACTCCAAGCGCCCCTTATATTTCCTTATTGGAAGCTGTATGGTCAATATCCTCTTAGACCTGATCCTGGTAGCAGGACTGCGTCTGGGTGTTGCCGGTGCAGCCATCGCCACCATCAGTTCCCAGTTTTTCAGTGCCTGCATGGTGGTTTATGCGTTGACACATACAGAAGATATGTATAAACTGGTGTGGAGCAAGGTGCGTATTGACGGGCGGATGCTCCAGCGTATCGTGCGCATCGGTATTCCGGCTGGTATGCAGTCGGTTATGTATAACATTTCCAATATCATTATCCAGTCAGGTGTAAATACACTGGGGACAGATAATGTAACTGCCTGGGCTACTTATGGAAAAGTGGACGGACTTTACTGGATGATGATCAATGCTTTGGGAATTTCTGTCACCACTTTTGTAGGACAAAATTATGGTGCCGGCCGTATGGACCGTGTGCATAAGGGTGCCGGGGCCTGTATGATCATTGGAACGATTATGACAGCGATCGTATCCACCTTATTATACTTAAAAGGATATCTGCTGATTGATCTGTTTACATCAGATGCACAGGTACAGGAGATCGGTTTAAGTCTGATCCATTTCCTGGTGCCTACATTGATCACCTATATTACCATAGAGATATTATCCGGTACACTGCGCGGTGTAGGAGATGCCTGGATGCCGTTGATCATGACGGGGATTGGCGTTTGCTGTCTGCGTGTGATCTGGATCATCTTTTTCTTGCCACAGTACAGATCCATCCTGGCAGCTGCGTTCTGCTATCCTTTATCATGGACCATTACTTCCATTGCCTTTGTTATTTATTATTTCTTCTTCAGCAGTCTGCGGCGCGTGGACGGAAGAAAGTGGTTTCAGAAAAAGGATTATTAAAAGAGCTATTAAAGGAGTCGTAAGTTAAAATGATACAGGAGATACCTTATAAATATGATCCGGCATACAAAGATAAAAAGCCGGAACTCACAGACTATCTTTTGCATTATGAATACAATAAAGTAATGCTTTTGAAAGAAAAAGAAGGTTATGTGATCCCTACCTTTCAGGATCTTCTTTCAGAAGAAGACTGCCGGGAAAAGGCGTACTATCTGTTTTCCATCGGTGAAAGAGGCTATTATCTGGTAGATGATCTGAAAGTGCCGGAATTTGGCAGCTACCGCCTGGAAGGAATGCAGATCTTCAGGGAACTGGAACCGGGGTATCAGGCGTTTGCAGGTATTACAGGAAGCCAGATCTACCGTTGGAGAGAAAGCAGGAGGTTCTGCGGCTGCTGTGGCGCAAAGATGAGAGCTGGGACTACAGAACGGTCCATGGTGTGTACAGATTGCGGACATACAGAGTATCCAAAGATCTGTCCGGCTGTGATCGTAGCTATCCGAAATGGGGACAAACTGCTTATGTCCCGGTATGCAAGAGGCACTTACCGCAGGTATGCACTGATCGCAGGTTATGTGGAAGTGGGCGAGACATTTGAAGAATGTGTACGCAGGGAAGTAATGGAAGAAGTAGGCCTGAAGGTGAAAAATATCCGCTATTACAAGAGCCAGCCATGGTCCTTTTCTGACTCTGTGATGATCGGTTTTACCGCAGACCTGGATGGAGATGATACCATCCGGTTAGAGGAAGATGAACTGGCAGAGGCTGGTTGGTTTAGCCGGGATGAGATCGTAGAGTACCCGCCTTATATCAGCGTGGGACATGAGATGATGAAGGCGTTTAAAGACGGGACTCTTTTTGAAGACCAGGGATGATCCGAAATTGATATAAAATAAGGTAATGCGATCACAGACTGGTACGAAAGCTGAATATTTGTTTAGAAGGGAATTAATTACAACATGAAAAATAAAGATTATCTGCTGTTTGACCTGGACGGAACGCTGACAGATCCAAAAGAGGGGATCACAAAGGCAGTTCAGTATGCATTAAAACACTATGGGATCCAGGTGGATGATCTGGACAGTTTATGTCCTTTTATCGGTCCGCCATTAAAAGACAGCTTCCAGAAATATTATGATTTTTCTGAATAGCAGGCAAAGGAAGCGATCCAGGTGTACCGTGAATATTTTTCCGTTACAGGCTGGAGCCAGAATAAAGTATTTCCAGGCATTCCGGAAATGTTAGGAGAATTAAAAGCAGCGGGAAAGAAGCTGTATCTTGCAACCTCCAAACCGGAGGTATTTGCAAAGCAGATCCTGGAACATTTTGATCTGGCTTCTTATTTTGAGTTTGTTGGAGGCGCTGACCTGGAGGAGACCCGTGTAGGAAAAGGGGATGTGATCCAGTATGTTTTAGATACCTGCGGCCTTTCTGACAAAAAAGAAAAGATCCTGATGATCGGTGACAGAGAACATGATGTATTGGGGGCCAGAGAGCAGGGATTAGAGTGCGTAGGCGTCCTGTTTGGCTATGGTGACAGGAAGGAAATGGAAGACTGCCACGCTGCTTATATAGCTGAAAGTATTAATGAATTGAGAAAAATGCTCTTATCATAACCAGAAAGCATAATACCCATTACTATTAGGCAATTGACAAAGTGGGTAATGGTTGTTATTATAAAAACTAATATGTGGGACGCTGAAAGACATTTGTCTGCGGCGGACCGATATGGAGGCAAATGATATGATGGATGACAGAATCGTGTTATCATTGTTAGTGGATAATACGGCAGGTGTTCTGTCCCGTGTAGCGGGCATGTTCAGCCGCCGTGGATATAATATTGAGAGCCTGACAGTAGGTGTTACTGCAGACCCAAGGTATTCCAGAATGACCGTTGTGTCACTGGGAGACCAGAATGTTCTTGAGCAGATCAAGAACCAGTTAAATAAACTGGAAGATGTAAGAGATATCAAGGAACTTCATCCGGATCGCTCTGTATACAGGGAGCTTATGATGATCAAGGTAAGAGCCGGATCAAATGACCGTCAGGCGGTCAGCGCCATCTCAAGTATTTTCCGTGCAACCATTGTGGATGTGGGAAAAGATTCCCTGACTGTTATGCTGACAGGAGACCAGTCAAAACTGGATGCGCTCATTAATCTGCTAGAAGATTATGAGATCCTGGAACTGGCCCGTACCGGACTCACCGGACTGGAGCGTGGCAGCGAAGACATCCGTATTTTGCCATAAGGCAAAATGAAAAAAGAGCTTAAGGGGGCAGCCAAAGGCGAACAGAGAGGCGTCGGACTTGCTGTCTTAACATAAATATGCCAGTGAATTTGCTGGTGATAAGTTTTATACTTTTATACGATAGTAGGAGGAAAAAACGCTATGGCAAAGATTTATTATCAGGAAGACTGTAACCTTTCAATGTTAGAGGGAAAGACCATCGCTATTATTGGTTACGGCAGCCAGGGACATGCACATGCATTAAACTTAAAGGAATCCGGATGCAATGTTATCATTGGTCTGTATGAGGGAAGCCGCTCCTGGAAGAGAGCAGAAGAGCAGGGCTTCACTGTATATACTGCAGCAGAGGCTGCAAAGAGAGCAGATATCATCATGATCCTGATCAACGATGAGCTGCAGGCAGATATGTACAAGAAGGACATCGAGCCAAACTTAAAGGATGGCGATATGCTGATGTTCGCACATGGCTTCAATATCCACTTCGGATGCATCAAGCCACCAAAGAATGTAGATGTTACCATGATCGCTCCTAAGGCACCAGGCCACACTGTACGTAGTGAGTACCAGGCTGGCAAGGGAACTCCTTGTCTGGTAGCTGTAGAGCAGGATTATACAGGAAAAGCACTGGAGAAAGCACTGGCTTACGGCCTTGCAATCGGTGGTGCAAGAGCAGGTCTGTTAGAGACCACCTTCCGTACTGAGACAGAAACTGACCTGTTTGGTGAGCAGGCTGTTCTTTGCGGCGGTGTTTGCGCTTTAATGCAGGCTGGTTTCGAGACTCTGGTAGAAGCTGGATATGATCCAAGAAACGCTTACTTCGAGTGTATCCATGAGATGAAGCTGATCGTAGACCTGATCTATCAGTCTGGTTTCGCTGGAATGCGTTACTCTATCTCCAATACCGCTGAGTATGGTGATTATGTAACCGGACCTAAGATCGTTACCGCTGAGACTAAGAAGGCTATGAAGAAGATCCTGTCCGATATCCAGGATGGTACCTTCGCTAAGGAATTCTTACTTGATATGTCCCCAGCAGGCCGTCAGGTACACTTCCAGGCTATGAGAAAGCTTGCTTCCGAGCATCCATCAGAGAAGGTTGGTGCTGAGATCCGTAAGCTGTACAGCTGGAATAATGAGTCTGATAAGCTGATCAACAACTAAGCACAATTTTACTTTTGTGAAATTGCGCGCTACTCAAACGTAATGTAATGGAGTTTGAGTTTCCCGTACACGCTACCCAAACGTAGCGAAGCGCGTATAAAATATTAAAACTCCCGGAAGTTCAGAAGGCTGTGACCTTTGAAATTCCGGGAGTTTTTTTGCGGTTTTTTATATAGCGGCATGGCGTAAAACCATTTTTTCAAGAGAGCCCCTCTCACCACCCGCGCGTCAGCGCGGGTCCAAATCTGTTTTAATATAAAAATTCCAAAAACGTCTTCAGTGACATTGCCTGGTTTGCGGGATGATAGGCAAAACCAATGGTCCGTCTGTGGATCGGTATTTCCAGTGGTAATTCTACCAGTGTACCGTTATCCAGTTCTTTCTGTACCAGTTCCTTGATAACACAGGCAACCCCAAGTCCGATCTTTACGAATTCAATCAGCAGGTCCATTGTGGTTACTTCCAATACCTGTCTTGGTACAATATGATTTTCAGACATGTAATCATCTACATGATGCCGGGTCATATTGCTCTGATCTAAAAGCATGATATTTCCTGTCTCAAAAATATTGGTATCTTTACCTTCCCGTACATACAGATTGTTCAGATAAGCCGGTGTAGTGACAAAGGTATCTTGGATATCCATGACCGGGATAAACGCCAGATCCTTGCGAAGGGATGGCTCTGCCACTAAGCCAAGGTCCAGTTTCTGCTGTTCCAGCCTGGAAAGCGTCTGGGCTGTGGACTGGCTTTCGATAGTCACTTTCATATGGGGATACTGGTCAATAAAGGTTTTAAGATAAGGGAGCAGTACATATTTACAGAGAGTATTGCTGACACCAATGCGCAGATGTCCGATGTCAAATTCCTGGATCCGTTTTAACTCCTGTTCACCTCTGCTTAAAGTATCAAAAGCCTCTTTTGCATGTTCAAACAAAATCTCCCCTTCAGAAGTCAGCTGAACTCCCCGGGAGCTGCGGGTAAACAGAGAAAGCCCCAGACTGTCCTCTAATTTGCTGATGGCCTTGCTGATGGCAGGCTGGCTGATATAAAGTTCTTTGGCAGCTTTGGAAATGTTGCCTGCTTTTGCTACTTCATAAAAGATTTTATATTGAGAAAGATTTTGTTCCATGAAGACCTCCAAAATTCTGTAAGTATGTTTAAAATACATGTATAACATTAATTCATACATACCATATATTTTTATTATATCAGCACATCATAGAAAATGTAAAGTACAGAATAAAGGACCTTCTTATCTAAAGTTTATGGAACAGAAAATAAGGGATTAAGAAAGTTCCTGGGCCAGCTTGATAAACTCCGCCATTTCCCGTGTTACCCATTTATCTTTGTGATAGAGGAGCTGTCTCCAGGTACGGATGGCAAAACGCTTTACCGGAAGGATGCGCAGATAACCTTCTTTTACGGATCGTTCTACTGTAAAATGGGGAAGGAAGGTAACACCTGTATTCTGTCTTAAAAACTGCAGGATAAAGTCAGTGTTTCCAATCTCCAGATAAGGATCCAGATGCTTGCCCATAGCAGCCAGATACTGCTCTAAGAGCAGGCGGTAGCTGGCATCTTTTTCAGTAAGAACAAAAGGATAGGAAAGGATCTCATCCAGTTCCAGTGGTTCGTCACGCTGGGCCAAAGGATGGTCCGGTGTAGCTGCAAATACGATATCCTCAGGTTCTTCTAATACTTTATCCCATTTCACATCATAGACCCGCTTGTCCATAAAATAAACCAGATCCAACTGGTTGCTGTTGATCTGCTCTAACAGCTGGTCCGGGGAGTCGGTGCGGATGCTGATGTTCACTTCCGGGTGACGTTTGTGGTACTCCGTCAGGAGGTTGGGGAAAATAGATGCGCAGATAGACTCAATGGTCCCGATACACAGGCGGCCCGTCAGTTTTTGGGGATGGGAAACAGCATCTTTTGCCTGCGCCATGTCCCGTATGATCGAGGCTGCGTATTCATAAAAAACACTGCCCTGGTGTGTCAGGGTGGTCTGTTTGCCGATCCGGTCAAAGAGATGAGCCCCCAGTTCCTGCTCTAACTGTTTGATCTGTATGGTAACAGCGGCCTGGGAATATCCAAGGACTTTGGCGGCTTTGGAAAAACTTTGCAGCTTTGCCACCTGAAGAAAGGTTGACAGTTCACGAAATTCCATAGAATGACCTCGCTTATCTATAAAAGTTTTTAAACAATATGTTTAAAACGTTAAATTTTACATTAGGATAGTTCTATGGTACAGTAAGTGCAGTAATAAATCAAGGGCAAATCTGGAGGCTGTGAAAATGGACAAGACAAATGAAAAATACAATGCGTATATTCAAATTTTAAAAGAGGAACTGATCCCTGCTATGGGATGTACAGAGCCGATCGCTCTGGCTTATGCAGCAGCAGTTGCAAGAAAAGTACTGGGTCAGCTGCCTGAGAGAGTAGACATCGGCGCAAGCGGAAGCATTATCAAGAATGTAAAGTCAGTAATCGTACCAAATACCGATCACTTAAAGGGAATTCCGGCAGCTGCGACTGCAGGTATCATTGCAGGTGATCCTGATAAGGAACTGGAAGTTATCGCAAGTGTAACCAAAGAGCAGGTAGAGGAGATGAAGGAATTTCTGAAAAAGACTCCTATTTCTGTAGAACATGTAGATAACGGACTAACTTTTGACATTATCGTAACCCTGTACAAAGGGGATGAATACGCAAAGGTACGTATTGCCAACTATCACACCAATATTGTCCTGATCGAAAAGAACGGTGAAATTTTAGAGCAGACAGAAGTAGCTGGTGAAACAGAAGAAGGCCTGACAGACAGAAGCCTTTTAAATATGAAAGATATCTGCGATTTTATTAATACAGTAGATGTAGAAGATATCAAACCGATCTTAAAACGTCAGATCGATTATAACTGGGCGATCGCAGAAGAGGGAATTAAAGGAAACTACGGAGCAAACATTGGTAAGGTTCTGCTAGATATGGAAGGAAACAATGTGCGTGTCCGTGCAAAAGCAATGGCAGCAGCTGGTTCTGACGCCCGTATGAACGGATGTGAACTGCCGGTAGTTATCAACTCCGGAAGCGGTAACCAGGGAATTACAGCTTCTGTACCTGTTATCGTATATGCAAAAGAATTAAAGGTAGGAGAAGAGAAGATGTATCGTGCTCTTGCATTATCCAACCTTGCAGCGATCCATCAGAAAACACCGATCGGCCGTCTTTCCGCATACTGTGGTGCAGTCAGCGCAGGTGCGGGCGCAGGTGCAGGTATCGCATATCTGTGCGGCGGCGGTTTCAAAGAGATCGCACATACAGTAGTAAATTCACTGGCTATCGTATCCGGTATTGTCTGTGACGGTGCAAAGGCATCCTGTGCAGCGAAGATCGCATCTGCAGTAGAAGCAGGTATCTTAGGATACAATATGTACATCAGAGGCCAGCAGTTCTACGGCGGTGACGGAATCGTTACCAAGGGTGTAGAAGAGACCTTACAGAATGTAGGCCGTCTTGGAAAAGAAGGAATGAAAGAAACAAACGAAGAGATCATCAAGATCATGATCGGAGAATAAAAAATGACGTTCCCGCTGCCTGCGGTAAGCAGAATAGATCTGTTTTAGAATGAAAAATCCCTGAGCACATGTTATAGTGTGTTCAGGGATTTTTTAACACATCAGTCGTTATCAGGCAGCAGCTTGATAATGACCATGATATTCTTAATAAACATACCTTCCTTTAACTCAATATCATCTACATGGGTAGAAGGCGGGATCTCACAGGTATCTTCCAGTTCTGCAGTGATCCAGTTTCTGGCTGCGTCTCTGGCATTTTCAACAGCATCCTCTAAGTCCGGTCCGTCTGCCTCACAACATTCCAGATCCGGGAATTCTACATGAAAACCATTGTCCTTTTCATGAGGAGTAAAAACAGCGGGATATACAAATGTCATAACAGGTTCCTCCTGGTGTATTTATAGTTGTTATTCTCCGATGTATTATACTCTATTTATATAGGAAAAGCAAATATTGGTTTTCGTACAAAAACGGCTTAAAAACTGTTTGAAAAACAGTTCTCATACAAGTATAATAACAACAAAACGGCTATGCAGAGCATGAAAGGCAGGTACAGATATGGGAATGAACGAAACACCTACAGGAGAACGGGTCCATATAGGCTTTTTTGGCAGAAGAAACGCTGGAAAATCCAGCGTGTTAAATGCAGTGATCGGACAGGAACTGGCAGTTGTATCCGATGTAAAAGGAACGACTACAGATCCGGTGTATAAATCCATGGAATTACTTCCGTTAGGACCTGTAACTGTGATCGACACTCCTGGAATTGATGATGAAGGTGAACTGGGAACATTGCGTGTAAGAAAAAGCTATCAGGTGTTAAATAAAACAGATGTAGCTGTGATCGTTGTGGACAGCCAGGCAGGTTTTGGCGAACAGGAGGAGAAACTTCTTAATAGAATGCAGGAAAAGCAGATCCCCTGTGTGTTGGTATTTAATAAGATGGATCAGAAAAATGCAGTCTGTCCGGAGAAGATAAAAGATATTCCGGTTCTCGGAGTCAGCGCCCGCACAAAGGCAGGTATCACAGAATTAAAAGAAACTATTGCAAAAGCTGCAAAAACAGAAGCAGTTTCAAAACCACTGGTATCTGACCTGTTAGACCCTTCAGATTTTGTTATTTTGGTAGTTCCTATTGATAAAGCAGCCCCTAAAGGCCGCCTGATCCTTCCGCAGCAGCAGACCATCCGGGATATTTTGGAGGCAGGCGCTGTTTCTATTGTAGTAAAAGATAATGAATTGAAAAACACACTGGAAAATATTGGAAAAAAGCCAAAGCTGGTGATCACAGACAGCCAGGCATTTGGAAAAGTTTCAAAAGATACACCGGAGGACATTCTGCTTACCTCCTTCTCCATTCTCTTTGCCAGATACAAAGGCGAACTGGAGACCATGATCGCAGGAGTGGCAGCTTTAAATAAGATCCGGACCGGCGATAAGATCCTGATCTGCGAAGGCTGCACGCATCACAGACAGTGCGGTGATATCGGAACTGTAAAACTGCCAAACTGGATCCGCCAGTTTACAAAAGCAGAGCCGGAATTTACCTTTACTTCAGGAACGGAATTTCCAGATGATCTGACACAGTACAAACTGATCATCCACTGCGGTGGCTGCATGTTAAATGCAAAAGAGATGAAGTACCGCATTAAATGTGCTTGTGACCAGAATGTTCCTGTTACCAATTATGGAATGACCATTGCCTATATCCATGGTGTTTTAGAGCGCAGCCTGAAACCTTTCCCGCAGGCAGCAGCATTGCTCCACAGCTGATTTACAGCCAAACACAGCTGGAACACAGTCGAAATACAGCCTGGGCAGCCCATGGAAAAAAGTGCTTGCAATTCCACACACATGATGGTATAGTGTATACGATAACTAATGGATTTTACTTAATGTAAGAGTGGGCGCTGGTCCACTCTTTCGTATTGTTAGGGAAAGAAAGGTGGTGTAGACATGACAAAAAAGGAAAGTTATGAAAGCAGAGTAGAAGCCTATCTTCTTCCACTTATGGAAGAAAACAACTTTGAACTGGTAGATGTAGAGTACGTAAAAGAGGCTGGTACCTGGTATTTAAGGGCTTATATTGATAAGGAAGGCGGAATTGCCGTAGATGACTGTGAAGTGATCAGCCGCAAGCTCAGCGACTGGTTGGATAAAGAAGACTTTATCGATGACAGCTATATCCTGGAAGTAAGTTCACCGGGACTGGGACGTCCTTTAAAGAAAGAAAAAGATTATGTACGCAGCATGGGCCGTGAAGTAGAAGTAAGACTGTACAAGGCGATCGACAGACAGAAGGAATTTACAGGCACATTAAGCGCATATGATGATAAGACAGTGACACTGACCATGGAAGATGGAAGTGAGGCTGTATTTGAAAAGGCAGACATCGCACTGATCCGTCTGGCACTTGATTTTTAACTGTATCATACAGAGAACATGATAGGAGGATAAACATGAATAAGGAACTGTTAGAGGCAATGGAGGTATTGGAAAAAGAGAAAAATATCTCTAAGGATACCATGATAGAGGCAATTGAAAATTCCCTTATCACTGCCTGTAAAAACAATTTCGGCAAGGCTGACAATGTAAAAGTTGTTATGAACCGTACAACCGGTGACTTTGCTGTATACGCAGAGAAGACCGTAGTAGAAGAGGTAGAAGATCCGGTTATGGAGATCAGCCTGGCAGATGCAAGAATGATCAGCGCAAAATACCAGCTTGGTGATACCGTACAGGTTCCTTTAGATTCCAAGAAATTCGGCCGTATCGCTACCCAGAACGCAAAGAACGTTATCCTTCAGAAGATCCGCGAAGAAGAGCGCAAGGCATTATACAATGATTACTACACCATGGAAAAAGACGTTGCTACCGGTATTGTACAGCGTTACCTTGGAAAAAATATCAGTGTTAACCTTGGCAAGTTAGATGCGATCTTAAATGAGAGTGAGCAGGTAAAGGGTGAGACTTTCCGTCCAAATGAGCGTATCAAAGTTTACATCGTAGAAGTAAAGGATACTACAAAGGGACCTCGTATTTCCGTATCCAGAACCCATCCAGACCTTGTAAAGCGTCTGTTTGAAGAGGAAGTATCTGAAGTACATGATGGTACTGTAGAGATCAAGGCCATCGCAAGAGAAGCAGGTTCCAGAACCAAGATCGCAGTTAAGTCCAATGATCCAAGTGTAGATCCAGTAGGCGCATGTGTAGGCGTAAACGGTGCCAGAGTAAATGCCATCGTAAACGAACTGCGCGGTGAGAAGATCGATATCATCAACTGGGATGAAAATCCTGCATACCTGATCGAAAACGCATTAAGCCCGGCAAAGGTTATCTGCGTTGTTGCAGACGAAGAAGCAAGAGAAGCACAGGTCATCGTTCCTGATTATCAGTTATCACTGGCAATCGGTAAAGAGGGACAGAATGCACGTCTTGCAGCAAGACTGACTGGATTTAAGATCGATATCAAGAGCGAGACACAGGCAAAGGAAATGGGCCTGTTTGAGCAGATGGGCTTACAGTACGGTGATGCTCCGGCTCCTTCTTATGAGGAAGAGAATGCAGAAGATGCAGAGCAGGAAGCAACAGAAGAGCCAGCTCAGGATGACTACCAGGAAGAAAACAACGAACAGTAAAAAGGTTTTCCGGAAGATGAGGAGTGATCAAAGGTGAGTGTAAAGAAGATCCCGCTGAGGCAGTGCATTGGCTGCGGTGAGATGAAAAGTAAAAAAGAAATGATTAGAGTGATCAAAACAGCCGAAGGTGAGATCTTATTAGATGCTACCGGACGTAAAAACGGCCGGGGTGCTTATCTGTGCCCGTCTATGGAGTGCTTTAAGAAGGCTGTGAAAGGCAGAGGCCTGGAACGATCCTTTAAAATGGCGATCCCCAGAGAAGTTTATGAGACTCTGGAAAAGGAGATGGAAGAAATTGACAGACAAGAATAAAGTATTTAGTATGATCGGACTGGCGACCAGAGCGAGAAAAGTGGTCAGCGGAGAATTTTCTACAGAGAAATCCGTTAAAAGCGGACGTTCCCATATGGTGATCGTATCAGAAGAAGCTTCTGATAATACAAAGAAAATGTTTACCAATATGTGTACTCACTATAAAGTTCCCATCTATCTGTTCGGCACAAAAGAGGAACTTGGGCATGCTATGGGACAGGAATTTCGTGCTTCCCTTTCAGTAGAGGACGCAGGATTTGCCAAGACCCTGGCATCACGGATGAATGTAAATGGAGGTAGTTTGAATGAGAGTAAGTGAACTGGCAAATGAACTGGGTAAGACCAGTAAAGAAGTATTAGATATTATTAAACAGAAAGACAGCTCTGCAGCTCTTTTTGCAGCTTCCAGCGTATCTAAGGACCAGGAAAATATGGTAAGAAATGCTGTTAGCCAGAAGAAAGAGGGAAAGACAGAGCCTGCAAAGAAGAAACTGACAGCTGTATTCCGTCCGCAGAACGCACAGCAGCAGATCAAGCGTCCGGTACCAAAGCAGCAGCCAAAGCCACAGCAGGCACCTGCTAAGGTAGAAGAGACCAAACCGGTACAGGCGGCAGAAGTAAAGCCACAGGTACAGGAAGCATCTGCTCCGGCAGCAGAGAGCAGACCTGCACAGGCTGAAAGAGGAGATTTCCAGGGCAGAAGCCAGAACGGCTACCAGGGAAGAGATAACCGCGGTGAGAGACCACAGGGCGGCTATCAGAACCGTGATGGAAGAAACGGCAGCTACCAGGGAAGAGACAATAACCGTGGTGAGAGACCACAGGGCGGCTATCAGAACCGTGATGGAAGAAACGGCGGCTACCAGGGAAGAGATAATAACCGTGGAGACAGACCACAGGGCGGCTATCAGAACCGCGATGGCAGACCACAGGGCGGTTTCCAGAACCGTGACAGAAATCAGGGCGGCTTTGGCTCCCGTTTCGGAGAATGGAAAGCTCGTAGGTCCAGTGAAGGGATCGAGAGGGGGGTATGTGTTTACGGTTACGGACAAAACCGTTTCGGAACAACCGTTCGATGCCCAGACAGAAACTCAGAAGATTCAGCAGAATTACGGCTATCTCATCAACAGTCGCTTGATGGAAGTTCTTCGGGATAAAGCGGAAATAGAAAATACGATGATTCGTTTCTTCTAATAAACGGATTTTTTGATAAACACAGAGTGCGTATATCGTGGCTGTCGGCTCGATACACGCACTTTGCATTTGTGTTGTAGAATCTCTCGATAGTCATGGAAAAGGAACATTTGTTGGGAAAAACGTTAGAGGAGTTACAGACGGTAGCCGAGGAGAACGGACTGCCTCGTTTCGCGGCGAAACAGATAGCTTCGTGGCTTTATGAAAAGCGTATAGATCATATTGCGGGCATGTCGAACCTTTCGTTGAAGCATCGGGAGTTATTGTCACAGCGCTATGATATAGGCCGGGAGGCTCCGGTTCAGTCTCTTCGTTCTACCGATGGAACGA
>OLFU01002101.1_pt1 | contig 16809 bp, 8 predicted proteins | sample 1605161 | NCBI WGS metagenome assembly OLFU01 (sample SAMEA3888914, study PRJEB22519) | human gut metagenome | biome: human gut; feature: human-associated habitat; material: faeces | place: Denmark | collected 2011
GTGGCGGTGGTCGCCGTCGCCGTAACCGCGGCGTGGTTCGCCAGCATCGGTACGCCGGGGGACGAGTTGTTCCGTACTTATCTGAATGAAAGCGGCGAAATTGCGGCCCTGCGTCTCGAAGACGGCACGCAGGTGTGGATGCAGGACGGGACCGAACTGCAATATGCGGTCGGCGCGGGGTCGGAGGAGCGTATCGTGCGCATCGACGGCGAAGCCTACTTCGACGTGGCGCACGACGAAGCGCATCCCTTCGTGGTGAAGACCGAAAACCTGTCGGTGCGGGTGCTGGGCACGGCGTTCAACGTCAGGGCGCATGCCGCCGATCCGCTGACCGAAGTGGTGCTCGAACGCGGTTCGGTGCGCCTGCAGACCCCCGAAGGCTATAATCTCGTGCGGCTCCATCCCAACCAGCGGGCCGTGTTCGACGCCGCGAAGGACGACATCGAGGTGGAAGAGATCTACGCCGAGCATTTCGTGACGGAGCGTTACAACCTCGTGGCGATGAAGAACGCCACGATCGGCGAAATCATCGCCCGCATCGAATCGAATTACGGCGTGCGGATACGCATAGCCGATCCCGACAACCGGAAACGATACGACATCAACTACCTGCGCACCAACTCGCTCGAAGAGGTCATCGACATCGTCGAATTCATGACCGGACAGCGCTGCGAGGTCGTGCGCGGTAAATAGCTATCCCCTGTCCCGTCCGCGGACGGCCGCCGCGGACGGGGCTTTTCACCCAAATTAACCTTTTTCGCAAACCTTAAAATCATGAAGAAAAATTCCATCTTCCGTTGGGGAGTGGCGATGCTTCTTTTGTTTACCGGCTTGAGCCTGAGGGCCTATGCCGAAGACGACGGAGGCTCCCCTTTCCGGAAAAACCACGATGTGGACCTAACGGTCAAGTCCGCTACCCTACAGACTTTTACGGACGCTTTCACCAAGCAGACGGGCGTGCTTTTCTCCTACGAATCGGCGCTGGCGTCCATGCCGATGGGCGACGTGTCGGTACGCGAGAGCAACGCCCCGCTGGAGCGGATTCTGAATAACGTATTCACCAAACGGGGATTCCGCTACAAAATCGTGGACCGCACGGTCGTGCTGACATACGACCGCACTGCGGAGCCGCAGCGGAAGAACAGCGTGACGGGCCGTGTCTGCGACGCGGCGGGAAGCCCGCTGGTCGGCGCCACGGTGCTGGTGAAGGACTCCACGCGCGGCACGACCACCGGGGCCGACGGCACCTATTCGGTCGAGGCGGAGCCCGGCGCGGTCCTGCTCTTCTCGTACATCGGTTACACGGAACGCGAAGAGCCGGTCGGCAGCCGTTCGGTGATCGACGTCACGATGCAGGAGGACCAGTCGGTGCTGGAGGAGGTCGTGGTCGTGGGATACGGCACGCAGACGCGCAAGACCGTGACTTCGGCGATCTCGAAAATGGACGGCAAAACCCTCGAAAGCATGCCCGTGAACCTCGTCGGGGACGGTATGAAAGGCCGTATCGCCGGCTTGCAGGTCGCCACGACCGACGCTACGCCGGGTTCGGCGCCGAAATTCCTGATTCGCGGCGGTTCGTCGATCAACAACTCCAACGATCCGATCGTGCTGGTGGACGGCGCCGTACGCGAAATGGCGGGCCTGAACCCGAACGACATCGAGTCGATCGAGGTGCTCAAGGACGCCGCGTCGGCCGGTATCTACGGTTCACGCGCATCGAACGGCGTGATTCTCATCACCACCAAGAAGGGCGCGCCCCACAAGGGACCGCAGATCGTTTTCGAGGGGCAGTGGGCCTATGAGAGTCCGGCCACGAAGTTCGATCTGATGAACGGCCGGGATTACCTGCTCACGCTGCGCCCGGCGATCGCCGAAGGCTACTGCGGCGGCGCGGACCCGCTCAGCATTCTTGACGGCGCCGAATCGGCGGGAGCCGGCAACAGCGCCGCTTCGCGCTGGACGACGCGCTACCTCAATCCGGGCGAATCGCTGCCGAAAGGCTACAAATGGATCGAAGACCCGGTGAACCCCGGCAAGATCATCGTTTTCCAAGACAACGACCAGCAGAGCCAGTGGTTCGACGACGCCTTCTGGCAGAACTACTATATCGGCGTGAACGGCGGCGGCGAGAACATCCGGTATGCCGCGTCGGCGGGTTATACGGACGACGGCGGCATCGGCATGGCCACCGGATTCTCCCGCTTCACCTTCCATGGCAACACCTCGTTCAAGGTGACCAGACGCCTGACGGCGACCACGACCTTCGACTATTCGCAGATCGAGCGGCAGATGCTTGACGGAGGGGCGCTCAACAAGCGCAATTCGGTGATCCGCGGCCTTTCGGTACCCGCCACCCACCGCGACTGGTACGACGCCGAAGCCGGGGAGGATTTGGCCGGAACGCCCGCCATGGGGCCGAACAACACCACGCTGCCCGCCGCCTACTACAACTATTACTACAGCGATACGGGCGAGACGACCAAGCGGTCGAGCGTGAACATCAACCTCGAATGGGCGATCGTGGACGGCCTGCGCGCCGTGGCCCAGTTCTCGAACCACAACCGCCATTCGCGCAGCCACTTCTTCGTGAAGAACAACCCCACGACGGGCACCAACATCCGGCCCACGAAAGAGGCCTTCACGGAGACCAACCGCATGGACTTCCAGACCTACCTGAACTGGAAGAAAACCTTCGCCGAAGACCACAACATCGACGTGGTGGCCGGTTACGACTACATGAAGGACAAGAACAACAGCATCGACGCGCGCGTGCAGGGGGCGGCATCGGACAAGATTCCGACGCTGAACGTCGGGACCTCCAACATCACCAACTACCCGACCAGCACGCGGACCGACGAGGTGCTGATCTCCTACTTCGGACGTGTCAACTACAACTTCCGCGAGAAATACCTGCTGTCGTTCACCATGCGCGCCGACGGCTCGTCGAAATTCGCCGCGGGCAACCGCTGGGGTTACTTCCCGGCGGCTTCGGCCGGCTGGATCGTGGACGAGGAGGCGTTCTGGCCGCGGAACAAGGTGGTCAGCTCGCTCAAACTGAGGGCCAGCTACGGTCTGACGGGCAACAACGGCATCGGGCTTTACGACACCTACGGCAGTTACAACTCGGCGTACCAGTACAACGGCATGTCCACCACCACGACCGGCGAAATGCCGAACAGCAACCTGACATGGGAATCCACGACGCAGGTCAATGCCGGTCTGGACATGGGGCTGGCCGACGACCGGGTGCGCGTGAGTTTCGACTATTACGACAAAGTGACGCGCAACCTGCTGTTCGACGTGACGCTGCCCAACACCACCGGTTACGGTTCGGTGGTCTCCAACGTGGGCAAGGTCCGCTTCTACGGCGTCGATCTGGCGATTTCGTCGGTCAACATCAGCCGCGGCGATTTCACGTGGACCACCGACTTCACCTATAACTTCAACATGAACAAGGTGCTGAAGCTGCCCGACAACGGCAACGTGCGCAACCGCATGGACGGCATCACCATCGGCGACGGCAGCCAGTTCGGGGGCATCGCCGAGGGCGAGCGCATGGGCCGCATCTACGGTTACAAGGTCGATCACATCATCGAGACGCAGGCCGACGCCGATGCGGCGATGTACGACGCTTCGTCGCGCGGATACCGCCGCTCGGACCGCAGGCAGATCGCCGGACGCAAGGACATCGGCGACTACGAATGGGTCAACCGCGCGGGATCGACGCAGCGCGACGGCCGGGACATCATCAACGAGGAGGACCAGTTCCTGCTCGGCTACGCCACGCCCCACTCGACCGGCGGCATCGGCAATACTTTCCGGTACCGGAACTGGTCGCTGAATATCTATATGGACTATGCGCTGGGCCACTCGATCCAGAACGAGATGCAGATGCGCTACTTCATGGCGACGATGGGCAACTGCAACTGGAATTTGGTGAACGACGTGAAGCAGTGCTGGTCGCAGCCGGGCGACAAGACCAAGTACGCCCGTTTCACGGCCAACGACCCCGACTGGGGCAACCGCAACTTCTCGCGCATGTCGGACGTCTTCGTCGAGAAGGGCGACTACCTCTGCATCCGCTACATCTCGCTTTCGTACAAGCTTCCCGTGCGCTGGACGAGCCGGCTGGGCATGAAGGACGTGACCCTGACCGTTTCGGGCAACACGCTCTACTACTGGACGGCCGTGCACGGCGTATCGCCCGAAGCGGCGACCACCGGGGGACTCTACAATTCGGCTTCGACCTATGCCACGGGTTTCAGCCCCTATCCGCCCGCGCGCAAGATCCTGTTCAGCGCCAAATTCACGTTCTAACCCCTTAAAACTACCAAACCATGAAATGCAAAAAGATACTGACTGCCCTGCTGGCTGCGGCGTGCACGATGAGCGGCTGCCACGGCGACCTCGATATCATGCAGGACAACAAGCTCTCGGCCAGCAACATGTGGATAGACGAAAGCGACGCCGAGACGGCGACCTACGGCATCTACCTCTACATGCGCGACGCGCTCAAGAGCGTACACGACATCTACCTCTGCTGGGGTGAATTTCGCAACGGTCTCTGGGGCGCGGGCACAAACAAAACGCTGTCGGGCGTGGACCAGACGCAGGTGCGCACCAGCACCATGTCTTCGAGCAATGCCTATGCCGACTGGAGCGTCATGTATAAGACCGTCAATCAGGCCAACCTGATTCTCAAGCACGTGCCGGAGATGGGAATTTCGGAATCGGTCCGCAATTTCAGTCTGGGCAACGCCTATTTCTCCCGCGCATGGTGCTATTTCTGGATCGCACGCATCTGGGGCGACGCTCCGCTGGCCCTTACGGGGTACGAATCCATGGGCGGCGACCTCTACCTGCCCCGCGCGCCGAAGGCCGAGATCTTCGCCCGGATCGAAAGCGACCTGACCGAAGCCGAGCGGTACGTGACCGACAATTCGGACAAGGCCGTAGCCACGCCCGCCGCGGTGCAGATGCTCAAGGCTGACTACGCGCTGTGGATGTACCGCGTCGCCGGAGGCGGTTCGTCGTACCTCACCATGGCCGAGAAGGCCATCGAGGCGCTGAACCTCTCGGCGTCGCGTCTCGAAAGCGACTACGCTCAGGTCTTCTCCTCGGCCAACAAGCTCAACAAGGAGGTGATCTTCGCCGTCCATCAGGCCAACGGCGAAGCCGTCAACGGACCGGGTTATTACCTCGGCTGGAACAGCAACTACGTTGAAGCGGCCTACCAGAACAACCCGGTGCCCATCACCGGCGGCAACCAGTGGTGGTGGTACACCGACCGCTACAAGGCGCTGCTGACCTCGGTCGAGGGCGACACGCGCACGAAGCTGACCTACAACAGGGCCGATTACGGCACGACGATCAAGTCGATCGAGTGGACCGAAAAGGGCGTCGGGCAGATGATAAGCGGCGCGCGCATTTTCGACTCCGACTTCATCCTCTACCGCTATGCCGAGGCCTTCCTGATGGATGCCGAAATCAAATACTACCGGAAGGACTACGGCGGGGCGCTGACGGCGCTGGGCGAAATCACCAAGCGCGCCTACGGCAACGCCGCCCACTACACCGATCAGAGCGAGGCGGCCGTAAAACGGGCCATCGTCGAGGAGAGTCTCAAAGAGCTGGTCGGCGAAGGGCGCACGTGGTGGACGCTGATCCGTCTGGACGCGGTCTGGGACTACAACAAGGATGTCGCCGACAAGCGCGAAAGCAACGCCAACATTCTCCTGTGGCCCATCACGCAGGAGTCCATCATCAAGAATTCCAAGCTCAAACAGACGGAGGGCTGGTATTGATACATAACCCGAAAAACGAACGACAATGAAAATCAACTGTTATATTGCGCTCGTCGCCGCGGCCCTCGCATGCGCCTGCAATCCGCTGGCGGACACCGACGACATGGACAACAACGTGCAGGCCACACGCATCGCCTTCTCGCCCGAAGTCGTGACCCTCGACAACGCCGGGCGGAATGCCGAGGAGGATCAGGGACAGAACGTCATCGTCACGCTCAACCCCAAGGCACGCAGGTCGATGGCATGGAGCGCCGAGACGGACAAGACCAAAACGTGGTGCACGCTGACGGAGTGCAGCGTCACCGACGCCGACGGCGTCACGCACCGCGGATTCCGGATCACCGCGACCGAAAATACGGCCTACAAGCGCACGGCAACCGTTACCCTGACGGCGGCCGACGGCACGCAGGAGACGCTCCGGGTCGTGCAGACGGGCGTCTACCCCGACGCCGAAGTCACGGTGGACCCGAAGCAGATCGAGTTCAACGCCGACGAGATCGTCCCGGTCGATGTCAGCTTCACGACCAACATGGGCGACGTCTATGCGGTCTCCAGAGACGAGGACGCCGACTGGATTTCGTGGGAGGACTTGGGCGGCAATGTGATCCGCTTCACGGCCGCGCCGTGGGACGACGAGGAGCAGCCGCGCACGGCCAACGTCTATATCACGGTCGGCAGCGAGGAGACGAGCGCCGCTACGGCGAAGATTCCTGTCACGCAGCTGGCCAAAGACCTCTACTGCTATGTCTGGGGTGCGTCGCTGTTCGATTACGACCGGTTCGAACTCGCCCGGCGCATGACCAAGTCCGAGGCGGGCGTCTACCGCTTCGACGCCTATTTCACCGCCGGGAATGCACCCGAAATCCGCGTCAACACCGTGCTGCGCGCCGATTACTACCCCGCTTACGCGCTTGCGGCCGACGGGCGGATCGTCACGCTCAATTCGGCGGCGGATGCGGTTCCCGCGGGGCCTGCGATCGACATCGACGGCATGCGTACGCTGACCATCGACCTCAATGCGATGACCTACACCCTGTCGCGCATAGCGATCGCCAACTGCATGCCCGACGACGCGGCGGCCGCCTGCCCGTCGAAGGCGTTCCGGACCAAGGACGGCGGCGTGAAGATATGGATGACCCGCAACCTGAACTGGAACGGCGGTCCGGAGATCGGCGCGATGAAACTGGGGTCGCGTCTGGTGCCGGCCTATTCCGGCTCGGCGACGTCGGGCGGCTACGATCCCCAAGACCCCTACATCGAGCGCAATCCCGCCTACGACGAAGAGGAGAGCGGCGGATCGGTCAAGGGCGATCAGGCCGTCACGGACCGTCACGGACGTCTCTATACGCTCGATGAAATCCTGCTGGGCACGCCCGCCGGCGGCTTGGGCCGCGGCATCACCTCGATCGAATGGCCCTCGGCCTACAACGTCGGTTCGACGTTCGTCGATGCCGTCGGCACGCAGATCACGGCGCGCGTCTTCAAGTCCGCAGAGATGAAGGCCGTGACCGACGACGAGCGGTTCTTCGCCGAAAATCCGGCGCTCTCGGCCCAGATTCAGGGCATCTGCCCCTACGGCTGGCATATCGCCAACTTCCGCGACTGGTACGATCTGGCCTATGCTGCGCTCGAAGCTTCGCGCGGCGATGGGACCTATCCCGTCCGGGAGGAGATGCTGACCATCGCCAAACTCGTCGCCACCAACGCCAACAACGTGGCTCCGTGGCTCCGCACGCAGGAGGGCTGGAACAGCACTCCCGCCCGTGCCGCGGGCGCCGACGCCTTCGACTTCAACCTCTATCCGACCGGATGGCGGCTCAACAAGAACGGCTACGGGCAGTACGGCGACACGGCCCACTCGTGGGTGCCGCTGATCGGCTCCTCGGCCAAGAAGACGTGGCGTCTGAACAACGTCAAGGCGACGAGCAACTACTGGTTCAACGACAACCTCGACGCCGGCAACCCGGCTGTGGGCATCCGCTGCGTGAAAAACTACAAAGTCAAGAAGTAATCAACCGACCGGGGTGCGGCCCGCCGAAGGGCGCTCCCCGGTCCAAAAACGACAAGAACGATGAAAAAGCTGAAATATCTGCTGATGGCGTGCTGTGCGGCCTGCGTATGGCTGGCGGCATGCTCCGACGACGATTACGAACCGCTGCCCGACTGGTGGTGGGAGCAGACGGGCGAACCGGCGGTCTATCCCGAACCCGAACCCGTCGACAACAAGGTCGTGGCGCACCGCGGCTGTTATGCCGAGACCGGATTTCCGCAGAACTCCGTCGCCGGGCTGAAAAAGGCCGTCGAGATGAAGCTCTTCGCCTCGGAGTGCGACATCCACCTGACCAAAGATGGCAAAGTGGTCGTCTACCACGACGATTACTACCTCGGCAACACCTGCTTCAAGGACGCCACCTATGCCGAGCTGTGCGCCAAGGGCACGCTGGCCAACGGCGAGAAACTGCCGCTGCTGGAGGAGTTCATCGACGTGGTGCTCGAAGGCGGTTGCACGCAGTTGTGGATCGACGTCAAGACGCTCGGCGGCAATGCGGAAGCGAGCCGTACCGGCATCGCCGCCGCGCAAATCGTCCACGAGAAGAGGGCCAAGAATTTCGTGGGATTCATCGTCGGCCGTCTTGCCATACGCGACAAGGTGATTCCCGCGGTCCGCTCGGCGTGGCCCGTGTCGTACGGAGCGGCGGCCTACGAACCGGGCGACTTCATCGCCAGAGACATTCCGTGGGCCAACATGAAGCTCGCCGATTTCGGGCTGGACACCAAGCGGGCCAAGAGCTTTCCCGAAAACAAGGTGCGGCTGAGCCTGTGGCAGATCGACACCGACGAGCAGATGCAGTGGTATCAGGGCATCCGCAGCGATGTCTACGGCATCACGAACTATCCCCTCAGGATGATGGACAAGCTGGGACTCCGCTGACGGATTTCCGCATGAAAGGAATGCCGCGCCCCGGAAGGAGCGCGGCATCGCTTTTTGCAGGCCGGAATCAGAATCCGATGAAGTCGGTCTGAAGTTTCGACGTGCGGTAGGTGTTGCCCATGCCGTCCTCGACGACGATCTCGAAATCGGCCGTTTCGGGCGTCCCGGAGGTCAGTCTGCCGTAATAGAAGTGGTCGAGCTTCTTGCCCCACGTGCTGCCCACGCTCTTGCTGAAGTAGAGCACGTGGTAGGCGTAGGCCCAGTAGTCGCAGGTCGAAATGCGGGTCATATCCCCCACCTTCGCGCCGTTCTGCCAGAGCGACACTTTCCAGTCGCCGCCCGTGTCCGAATTCCAGACGTTGGCCACGATGCACTTCGCGTCGTTCATGGCCGAGGCGTTGGCGGCGAAGCCGAACGTCGTGCTGCCGGAGGTGCCGAACACCTGCTTGGCCGAGTAGGCGCGGATCTGGTGGTCGGCGGCCTTGTTGGTCGCTTTGTAATACTGGTTGGGAACGGTGCTGCCCGAAATCTCGTACACGCCGTATCCGTTCGGCGTGCCGTCGGCGCAGAGGGTCGAGGTCCACCACGCGCCGCAGGCCGCTCCGTGGATGTGTTCGAAGATCTTCTTGCCGTTGCGGGTGTGGATGTACTTCTGCTGGTAGTGCGTGTGCCCGATCATGATGTGCGCTTCGGCGAACTCCGAGAGCAGGTCGAGCACCCCGGCGTGATTCATGTGGCTTTCGTCCGTTTCGCTCGTGCCGCCGCGGAACGGCATGTGGGCGCAGAAGATCACCAGCTTGTCCTTCGCCACGTGCGACAGGTCCTGACGGAGCCATTCGAGCTGCTGGTCGGTGATGCCGCCCTTGTAGTTGCTCGACGGGGTGCTGCCGCCGACGTAGAAGACGTTGTCCATCGAGACGATGTGGGCGTTGCCGCGGTTGAACGAGTAGTTGCGCGGTCCGAACTGCGATTCGAAGTTGGCGGCGGCCTTGTCGTCCGAAGTCTCGGTCTTCAGGTGGTCGTGGTTGCCGATGGTCTGGAAGATCGTCAGGTTGCGGTTGGCCATCGCCTCCTTCATGTTGCTCCACAAGTCGGGCGTGTCGAAGACGATGTCGCCGAGCGTGATGCCGTACACGGCGCGCCCTTTGGCCTTGAACGTTTCGACCGTCGCCTCGATGTCGGGAATGGTCTCGTTGACGTAACGGCTGATGTCGGCCGTGCTGGCGCACTGCGGGTCGGCGATGCAGAGCAGCGTGAAGTCGGTTTCGGGAGCGGCCAGCGGCTTGAGCACGAAGTCGTGGCGGTCGGCGATGTTCTTGTGGACGATTTCGGCATAGTACAGCGGATAGTTGTCCGCCGAGGTGTTGATTTCGTACCCTGCCGGCGTGCTGTACCAGACGAAGCGCGCCTTCTTGTAGCGGATCATCTGATAGACGCCGTTGGCGTCGGTCTCCACGCAGTTGTAGCCGTCCGACACCACCACGCCCTGCACGGGGTTGCCCGACGTGTCGGTCACCAGTCCGTAGAGGGTCGTGCCCTCGCCGAGCTGCGTGCCGTTAAGCTCGGTCTCGACGCCGGGTTCGCGGCCCTCGCCGTCCGATTTGTCGTTGCTGCACGCCAGCAGAAGCGCGGCCGCCATGCAGCAGAATAACATGATTCTTGTCTTCATATCTTGTCGTTTTTATTGTCCTCTTACTTCCAGAGCGCATTCTGTTCGAGATTGGGGTTGCGCGTGATCGCCGTCAGCGGAATCGGACGCAGGTACTTCTTCTCGCTCCACACGCGCCGGTATTCCCAGACGATGTTGCCCTCGCCGTTGAGCGAGAAGGTCTGGTTGGCGCCCGTATTCGAAATGGCGATCGAATGTTCGGTGTCCTCGCCCGGACGGATGTAGAAGTCGGGCACGGGATCGCCGTTGTCGTCGGTGCTGAGACCCGTGTAGTCGTAGGTATAGCTCGTGCTGCCGATGTAGATGCCCGTCCACGGGTTGTTGTCGCTCGTCAGCAGGTCGCCCATGTGCCAGCGCATGTCGTCGTCCCAGCGGAGACCCATTTCGAGACAAAGCTCGATGCCCCGTTCGCGGCGCACTTCGAGAATCCATTTGTCGGTCACCGTATTGAGGAAATAAGCCTCCATGTAGGGATCGGCCTTGGCGGGGACGACCGACGTCACGCCGGCGCGGCTGCGCAGCGGCGCGATGGTCTGATCCCAGACGGCGGCGTCCATTTCGCCCAGCTCGGCCTTGGCTTCGGCATAGTTGAGCAGCACCTCGGCGTAACGGATGATCGGCAGCGAGTTCCAGCTGGCCGCTTTCGAAAGCACGTTGTCGGCATCGTCGTCGATCGACCACTTGATCGGATGGTAGCCCGTGCGGGTCACCTTCCAGTTGGGCGAATAGGGCACCGTGCGGCCGCTGATCTTCATCTGGTACGAGGGGCTGATGACCGTCTGCGCCATGCGGGCGTCGCGGCCGTCGAATTCGTGGATGAAGTCGACGGTCTTATAGCCGTCGATGTCGGTGAAGGGCGTGCCCTTGGTCGTGAGGTAGGTGTTCATGAACTTCTTGGTCATGGCGATCTTGGTACCGTAGGTCGGCGAATAGTAATACCAGCTGGTTTCGTGGAAGGCCGAAAGTTCCTTGCTGTATTCGCGGCCGAAGATCACCTCTTGGGTCAGCAGCCCGGCGCTGGTGAACAGCGAGCGGTAGGCGGTCTTCACGTCGCCCGTCACGAGCGAGAAGGGACCTTTGTCCATGATCTCCTTGGCTGCCGCGGCGGCTTCGCGCAGGAACTTGTTGTCGGCGTTGTTGACGTCGTTCTGCCACGGCTTGTCGGACGACGGCTCGCGCGAATGGTACTTGCGGAAGGTGCCTTCGTAGAGACATACGCGCGACTTGAAGGCCAGCGCCACCCACTTGTTGATCAGGGCCGAGCCTTTCGTGTACTTGGCGTCGGCAAGGCAGTAGGTGCTGGCGAAGGTGAGGTCTTCGAGCACTTTGTCCATGACGTATTCGCGGCTGTCGCGGGGTTTGGTCAGAGCCTCCTTGTCGCTGGCCGAGATCGTGAAGTCGTACCAAGGCACGGCGCCGAAGGTCCGCACCTTGTCGTAGTAGAACCATGCGCGCCAGAAGCGGGCCACGCCTTCGTAATGGTTGTAGACCTCGTCGCTTACGCGGCCCCGGCAGCGGTGCATGTTGTCGAGCATGTAGTTTACGCGGCGCAGGTTGGTCCAGCTGCTTTCGGTCCAGCCGCCCTGATTGTCGGGCGAGACGTTGCCGTCGGGACGCAGCAGGTCGGTGGCGATGTCCACGGCGCAGTAGTCGGCGTCGATGTCGCCGCGCGTGATGGTTCCGTCGCCGGGGATCATCTTCTGGATGAATCCGTTGGCGTATAGCTCCAGATCGGTCTCCGATTTCCAGAATTCGTCGCTGCCGATCTGGTCGTAGGTGTCGCGCGTCAGGAAGTCCTCGCAGGCGGTCATTCCTGCGGCCGCCACGGTCATCAGCGTGTATAATAGGATTTTTTTCATGGTTGCAGTCGGTTAAAATGTTACGTTTACGCCCAGCGTCACGGTCTTGAGCATCGGATAGGAGTAGCCGTTACCCGTGCCGCCGAGTCCCGATTTCTGGGTGCTTGCGAAGTCGGAGTCGCCGCTGGTGATTACTTCGGGGTCGAACATGTCCGTATACTTGAACATCGGCGAGTGCGTGAAGAGGTTTTCGCCCGACACGTAGATCTTCAGCCCTTCGATGCGCAGTTTCTTGCAGATGTGGTTGGGGAAGGTGTAATCGACCGTGATGTTTTTCAGACGGATGTACGAGGCGTCCTGCAGGTAGTGGTCGTTCTCCCACGTCAGCGGACCGTCGTTGCGGTTGGCGGCGAGCGACACCATGCGCGTCCAGTAGGGATTCTTGTCCATGTTCGTCACGCGCCAGTTGTCGGTGCTCTTGTCGATCTTCACTACCCTGTCACCCGTCTGCGTCTTCATCAGCGAGTTGTAGGCGCGGTTCCACTTGCCCCAGAAGAAGCCCGATTCGGTCCACGGATACCAGTCGCGCTTGCCCACGCCCTGCCAGAGCATCGAAAGGCCGATGCCGTTCCAGTTCAGCGACATGTTGATGCTGTACTGGTAGCGGGGCGACTGGTTGCCGATGATCTCCATGTCGCCGTGGTTCGACAGCGTGCGGTTGCCTTTGGTCATGATGCCGTCGCCGTCCACGTCGACGAACCGCAGGTCGCCGGCGTAGGCGCGGAACATCTCGCCGTTCTTGAAGAAGTTGTAGGCCGGGCCGTTGAGCGCCTCGGCGTTGCTGGCGTAGATGCCCGCGGTGCGGAAGCCCCAGATCTCGCCGATCTCCATGCCCTTGTAGTAGGTGGTCAGGTCGCCGGTCTCGTTGTAGTAGTCCGTAATCCAGCTGCGGCTGTCCCAGAGCATGGCCCGGAGGCTGTAGTTGAAGGGCTTGCCGCCCAGCTTGAACGAATCGCGCCAGCCGAGGCTGACCTCCCAGCCCTTGGTCTTCAGGCTGGCGTAGTTGCCGTAGGGCGCCGCGCTGCCCAGCACCTGCGGGAGGTTGGGACCGACGGTGTAGAGGTCGGTGGTGTTGCGGCGGTAGTAGTCGCCCGTGAACGAGAGCCGGTTGTTGAACAGGTCGAGGTCCAGACCGATGTTGTAGGTGGTCACCTTCTCCCACGTGATGTCGTCGGGAATCAGGTCGGGAACCGACGTGTAAGGCACGTTCTGACCGTTGATGATGACCGACGACTTGGCGATCGAGGCGCTGTTGGTGGCCGTCATCGTTTCGCGGTACTGATAGGGGTCGATGTTGGCGTTGCCGAGCGATCCGATGCTCGCGCGGATCTTGAAGTTGTCGAGCCATCCCTCCACGTGCGGTTTGAGCCACGGCTCCTCCGAGAGGCGCCAGCCCACCGATGCCGAGGGGAAGAATCCCCACTGCGAGTTGGCCGGGAATTTCGACGAACCGTCGTAGCGTGCGCTCAGCTCGACCAGATAGCGGCCCGCGTAGGCGTAGTTGATACGTCCGAAGAAGCCGACCAGCCCCCACGTGTAACCGCCCGACGTGGTCGAGTAATACTCGCCGTCCATCAGCGTGAAGCTGGGCTTCGAGGGATAGAGGTTGCCCTGGCGGTAGGTCTTCTGCGTGCGGTAGTCGTAATCTTCGAGGTTCCATCCGGCCACGACGTTCAGGTCGTGGTCCCGTCCCAGTTTGGGGGTGAGGGTGCCGACGATGTTGGTCGAGATGTAGTTCGAAATGTAGTTCCAGTTTTCGAGCGACGAGTAGCTGTTGTCCTGTCCCGAAACGTTCACGCCCGTATAGTAGGTGTAGAGGTTCTCCATGCGGTCGCGCGTCCAGCGTGCGCCCTTGTAGGTCACGTCGGCCGAGACTTTGAACACCTCAGGGACGAATTCGAAGTTGAACGTCGTGGTGTTGGCCACCTCAAGCCGGTTGTCCTCCTGCCACGAAGTGCCCTCGGCGAAGGCCGCGTATCCGCTCTTGGCGGCGGTCTGCGTCCATGTGCCGTCGGGGTTCTTCAGCAGCGCGAACGGAAAGGCGAACATGTCGATCTGACGCGAGATCATCTGCTGGCCGTAGTGCATCATCGGCTGATGGTACTTGCTGCTCATCAGACTGGTGTTGTTGTCGAGCGTCAGCCACGGGCGGATGCGGATCGAGCCTTTGGCGCGCAGGTTGTACTTCTTGTAGGTCTCCTCGCCCACCTTGTAGATGCCGTCCTGATTGTAATAGCGTCCCGAAACGTAGTAGCTCACGCCCTCGCGGCCGCCCTGAATGCTGACGGCGTGCGTGGTCGAGTAGTTCACCGACTTGTAAATCTCCTTGAGCCAGTTCGTCTCGCCGTAATAGCTGTAGTTGCCGTTGGCGTCGATGCTGTAGTTGTCCATCGTCGGATCGGCGCGGCGTCGTTTCAGCTCTTCGAACCATGCGTTCGAATAAGGCATGTAGTTGTTGAACAGCGACGGGACGGTGGCCGTCGGCGACGAGTTGAGATACGATTCGCGGAACGCCTCGACCCACTGCACGGGGTCGGTCACCACGTTGTCCTCCCAGATCACCGTGCGGCGGTGCAGCGACACCGAACCGTTGTAATTCACGCGCACCTTGCCTTTTTCGGGATTCTTGGTCGTGATAAGGATTACGCCGAATGCGCCGCGGGCGCCGTAAACGGCTGCCGACGAAGCGTCCTTGAGCACCGAGATCGAGGCGATGTCGTCGGGGTTCACCGAGCTCATGTCGCCCTCGGCGCCGTCGATGAGCACCAGCGCGCTGCCGCCCTGTCCGAGTTTGTTCTCCTTCTGCCCGTCGTTGACGCGGGCCTTGAAGCTGTTGTTCACGCCGCGAATGGTCACCTGACCTCCGTGGGCGGCCTTACCGTCGGTCTGCACGATGTTCAGACCCGGAATCTGGCCCTGAAGCGAACGGGTGATGTCGGCGTTCGGACGGTTCTCCACCGCGTCGCCCGCCAGATTCTCGACGGCGCCCACGATGTTGCGCTTCTTGAGCGTACCGTAACCCACGACGACCACTTCGTCCATCATCAGCTGGTCCTCCTGCATCGTGACGTCGATCTGGGTGCGCTGCCCCACCGGCTCTTCCTGATTGCGGTAGCCGATGTACGAGAAGAGCAGCATCGCGTCCTTGTCCGCCGGAATGGTGTAGCTGCCGTCCACGCCCGTGGAGACGCCGACCAGCGTGCCTTTGATCGTGACCGTCACGCCGATCATCGGGTTGCCTGCGGCGTCCCGCACCACGCCCGTCACCTGCGCCTTGGCCGGAGCGGCCTTGACGGTTTGTGCGGGATGCGCGCTGCGCGTCAGCACCACGACCTTGTCCACCACGCGGTAATCGATGCCGCGGGGCGTGAATACCGTTTTGAGGATGGCGTCGAGCGCGGCCCCCTGTTCCGTAACGTAGAGGTTCTCCATCGGATACTCGGCCAGTGCGATTTCATAGGAGAATACGATGCCCACCTGCTGCGTGATCGCGTCGGCAACGGTTTTGAGCGTCGTTCGGGAATAGGACAGCTTCAGGTCGTGCCCTTGGGCGCCGGGAAGCGTTCCCCCCCCGCATAACCCTTAAATGCTATGCAGCAGAGCGCCATGACCAGACAGAGTCCTTTATGGAATAAATTCTTCATAGTTTCAATTCGGTTAATTATGGTTACTTCCTGCGGCCGGTTGCAAAATGAAATCCCGGCGCCGTCTGCGGGACGGGCCTGAGCGTGTTCGTTTTCATACGGTCTGCGGAACCTTGCAAGTCATCCGTCGTCCGATAAAAACCGTGTAGTGCCGATTGTGATTGATTAGGTAGGCATCGCGTGGGTAGTTTTTTAGGTTGTTTTCAGTTAATATTGCGTGTTTCAGTTGCTGGCGGTTCGGTTGGCGGCCGGACTTTTCGGGTCCGGTTTGCATTAGATACAAGCGACTGCAGAAAACTACCCAAACGAAAACCCTTTTTTTATCGTTTTGTAATTTAAATATTCATACCTATATTTATCAATATTTTACTTTTGCGCGGGAAGGTCGTAAAATTTTTCCGTTTTTGTTTGGAAGTCCGGAAAATTCGCTATATTTGTCGTGCAAGTCATTCGATATCGTTAGAAACCGTGTAGGAAATTGACGTCCGGCAGGACCCGGAGTCGGTTTCTGATTTTTTTTATCGGTTTAAAACAAAACTAACGATCAATCATTATGAAATTTTTTCACAAACTGACGATAATTCTCGCGCTGGCGGGGATCGGCGGTCTGACTGCATGCAGCGACGACGACAGCGGGTTCCTCAAACGCAACCTGCGCGAGATGAGTTTCTCGTACGTCGAATCGAGCAATACGTTTACGATTCGCGCCACGGGCGACTGGTATATCAGCGATGTGCCCGACAGCCGGGAGTGGACCGGCGCCTACGGCTGGGTGCACGTGGACCAGCTGGCGGGAAAAGGGAGTCCCGACACCTATCAGAAAATCACGGTCACCTGCGACCAGAACGTCTCGGACGAACGCACGGCGACCATCTACCTGCACGGCTGCGGCGAGGAGAAC
>OLFU01002114.1_pt1 | contig 16729 bp, 14 predicted proteins | sample 1605161 | NCBI WGS metagenome assembly OLFU01 (sample SAMEA3888914, study PRJEB22519) | human gut metagenome | biome: human gut; feature: human-associated habitat; material: faeces | place: Denmark | collected 2011
TAGAGCACAACACTTTTAATGTTGGGGTCCTGGGTTCGAGCCCCAGCGGGATCACAGAAAAGAGTCCGAAACTCGGCGAAACGTCCTGAATCATTCGGGACGTTTTTTCATTTGCCCCGCTCCGCAAAACTCCGGCCGTTCGGCAAGATCTTGAATATTTGCGGAAATCCGCTATCTTTGCACGGCAACGACACTACACCACCGCAACACTCAAAAGCATCTTATGTATTCGGAAAACGATACCCGCCACTTCTTTCAGCTGCTGCGCAGCGGGCTGAAACCGGACTGCGCTCCGGCTGTCACCGGGAAAATCTCAGCACGGCAATGGGACGACATCTTCCGCATGGCGGCCGATCAGGGCGTATGCGCGGTGATCGGAGACGGCATGGAGCGTCTGCCCGAAAAGCTACGGCCGCCGCGGGATATTCGGCTCCGCTGGGCCTTGACGGCCGAAAGGCAGGAGAAACGCTACCGCCGCCAGCAGGAAAAGACCGCGAAGATGGCGGCAGCCTTCGCCGAAAACGGCATCCGCATGCTCGTACTGAAGGGGCTGGGGCTGAGCAGGGACTACCCCGTTCCGGCGCATCGTGAGTGCGGCGACATCGACATCTACCTGTTCGGGGCCTCCGACGAAGGCGACCGCCTGCTGCTGCAAATGGGGGCGCAGCCCTATTTCGACGTTCCGAAACATTCGTCCCATACGTGGGACGGCATTCTGATCGAAAATCACCGGACCATTCTCAATGTCCGGCGCAACCGGAGCGAACGGGAACTGAACGCCCTGCTGACGGCAGTGCTGGAGCAGGAGGGCGTGTGCGAAATCGGCGAAAACATCGCCGTCCCGCCGGCAACCTTCAACGCGATATACCTGCTCCGCCATGCGGCCGTGCACTACCAGAAGGAGGGAATCGCGGTCCGGCATCTCTGCGACTGGGCCTGCTTTCTGGAGCGGCACGGCCATGAAATCGACCGGCAACTGTTCCACAAAGCGCTGGCCGACTACCGGCTGGACCGTTTCGAAGCGCTGATGACGGCCGCCGCCGTCCGGTATCTGGGCACCGAAGTTCCGGAGCCGGCCTGCGATGCAGGCATGCTGGAGCGTTTCATGCGGGAAATATACGCCATGCGCCCCATGCCGACCCGGACGCTGCCCAAGCTCTATTTCAAGCTGTTCAGCCCCATACACAACCGCTGGCGGCTGCGCCGCGTCCTGCGGACGTCCCCGTGGCGCTATTATTACGACACGATACGCGCCCAGTGGAACGAAAGGTTCACCCTGTTCCGATAATGCGCCGCAGGCCGCGCAGGGAAGTGCGGACGCAGCGCCGTACGGCCCGCCGCATCGGCACGGCAAGGGCGGCAGACCGGCGCCCGTCACCCGGCGGCGGCCGCGAATACGCCGAACAGGCCGCCGGGCCGGCGAAGAAGTCTTCTTTCGCCTAAAAATCAAAAAAATCGTCCGTTTATTGCCAATTAAAAATAAAAGATTAACTTTGCGTCCGAAAGGAAAACCGATATGCACCGTTTGGGGCGTGCCGGTACGACAAAGGACATAAAGAGGCGCGAATCCGGAATTTCCGGACCTTTTTGTGCCCTTTATTGTTTAGGCTGCAAACGGAATCGACCCGCCGCGGTGTTGCCGTATGGGGAAAATTGCTTATATTTGCACCGGACGAAAGGATGTGCAGGTCCTATGGGTAGGAATGCACGCGAGCGAATGTTTCAATAAACCGAATCAAAACGACTGACAACCGCACTTCGTCTGCGGAGGTGTCCCCAAGGTGTGCCCATGTGTGAAGAGCCGCAAACCGAACAGCAATGGTACGCAATACGTGTCACGTACAGCCGGGAAATGGCCGCAAAGAGCTATCTGGACAGTATCGGGATCGAGAGCTACGTACCCATGCACTTCGCTGAACGGACCTACGGCGGCAAAAGACGCAAGGTCTGGGAGCCGCTGATCCACAACCTGCTGTTCATCCGCACATCGGCCGACCGGCTGCGGGAGATAAAAGCGACCACCACCCTTCCGATCCGCTACATCATGGACCGCGAAAGCAAATCGCCGACGGTTATTCCGGAGCGGCAGATGCAGGACTTCATGGCCGTCGTCGCCACGCAGAACGAGCACGTCGAAATCGTCGCGCCGCAGGACGTGGATCTGGAAAAGGGAGATCCGGTACGCGTCACGGAGGGCATATTCGCCGGAATCGAAGGCCGCTACATCCGCCACAAGGGACACAGCAAGGTCGCCGTGGCGATCCGCAACGTCGCAACCGCCCTGACGGCCTATATTCCGCTGAAATACATCGCAAAAATAGATTAACAATTCGCAGTAACATCCATACGTAATCCGACATACGTTCAATACGGAAATTAACGCCTCTAAATTTTCGATTTATGAAACAAGTCATGCAGGAATCCCTGCTGATCAAGCTTCCTGTAATTATCGGTGATCTATTTCTACTCAATCTTTCTTGGATATTCGCGCTGACGCTGTTTCCCCAGCCGGCATATGTCGCCCACTCGCTGGAGATATTCGCCTGTCTCAACATCTGTTTCATCCCCGGACTTTCGTGGTTCGGCGTGATCCTCTCTTCGCGGATCGTTCCCTACGAGGAGATCATACGCCGCGTGTTTTACGTCGTACTCTGCCACATCGGATTCTTTACACTGATACAGACCGTATGGAGTTACGGCCTGCTGCCGCTCCGGCTGATCGGCGTCTTCTACATATCGCTCACCGTCGCGCTGATGCTGTGGCGCTACATCTGCCGCATGGCGGTCAAGATCACCCGCGGACACGGACGCAACTCGCGGCGGGTCATCATCGTCGGCAGCAAGGACAATGCGCTGGAGGTGTATCACGAAATGGTGGACAACACCAGCACCGGCTACCGCGTACTCGGTTTTTTCAGCAACCATGACGACAAGGCCCTGCCCGGCAACACCCCGTGTCTGGGCAGCGTAGACGAAGCCCTGCCGTGGCTGAAACGCCACCCGGTCAACGAGGTGTACTGCTGCCTCTCCACCGACCGCTATCTGGAGGAGATATTCCCGATCATGGACTACTGCGAAAACAATTTCGTGCGGTTCTACTATGTGCCCAACCTGCGCAACTACATGAAACGCGCGATGAACCTCGAACTGCTGGGCAACGTACCGATCCTCTATATCCGCGAAGAGCCGCTGCGGCAGGTTTCGAACCGTTTCGTCAAACGCGCGTTCGACGTCGCGGTATCCGGCGCCTTCCTCTGCACACTCTTCCCCGTCGTCTATCTCTTCGTGGCCTTGGGCATCAAGCTGACTTCGAAAGGCCCGGTATTCTTCATTCAGGAGCGCAGCGGCGAAAACGGCCGCACGTTCGGCTGCATCAAGTTCCGGTCGATGCGCGTAAACGACGAGGCCGACCGGGTGCAGGCGACGAAAAACGATCCGCGCAAGACCCGTTTCGGCAGCTTCCTGCGCAAATCGAGCATCGACGAGCTTCCCCAGTTCATCAACGTGCTGAAAGGCGACATGTCGATCGTCGGTCCCCGTCCCCACATGCTCCAGCACACCGAGCTTTACTCCAAGCTGGTCAATAAATACATGGTGCGCCACCTGATCAAGCCCGGCATCACGGGCTGGGCGCAGGTGACGGGATACCGCGGCGAGACCCACGAGTTGAGCCAGATGGAGGGCCGCGTGCGCCGCGACATCTGGTATCTCGAAAACTGGTCTCTGCTGCTGGATATACGCATCATGCTCCTGACGGTGTGGAATGCGCTGAAGCGGGATGAAAACGCATATTAATTCACTTGAATAATGAAAGGCCTTATTTTGGCGGGTGGCAGCGGCAGCCGCCTGTATCCGATCACGAAGGGGGTCAGCAAGCAGCTGCTTCCGGTCTACGACAAGCCGATGGTCTATTACCCGCTCTCGGCGCTTCTTCTAGCGGGCATCCGCGAAATCCTCGTGATCTCGACTCCGGAGGACCTTCCGGGTTTCCGGCGTCTGCTGGGCGACGGCTCCGACTACGGCGTGCGTATCGACTACGCGGCACAGCCATCTCCGGACGGTCTTGCACAGGCTTTTCTGATCGGCGAGGATTTCCTCGGCGGCGATTCCGCGTGCCTCGTTCTTGGCGACAACATCTTCTACGGTTCCGGTTTCACGAGTCTTCTTCGCGAGGCCGTCCGTACGGCCGAGGAGGATGGCAAGGCCACGGTCTTCGGCTACCGTGTCGACGATCCGGGCCGCTACGGGGTCGCGGAGTTCGACGATAAGGGCAACTGCCTTTCGATCGAGGAGAAACCCGCCCATCCGAAGTCTAACTACGCAGTCGTGGGCCTGTACTTCTATCCGAACAAGGTCGTGGATGTGGCCAAGAGCATCAAGCCCTCGGCCCGCGGGGAGCTTGAGATCACGAGCGTGAACCAGTGTTTCCTGCAAAGCGGCGAGCTGAAGGTGCAGACGCTCCAGCGCGGCTTCGCATGGCTGGATACGGGCACGCACGACTCCTTGGCCGAGGCCTCGATCTTCGTGGAGGTCATCGAGAAGCGTCAGGGACTTAAGATCGCCTGTCTGGAAGGCATCGCCTACCGCAACGGGTGGATCACGGCGGACAAGCTGCGCGCACTTGCCGAGCCGATGCTCAGGAACCAGTACGGACAATACCTTTTGAAACTCCTCGACGAAAAATAATCCCATGAAAGTTCTGACAACGGCCATAGAAGGCGTGGTTATCCTTGAGCCGGAGGTTTTCGGCGACGCGCGGGGTTACTTCTTCGAGAGCTACTCGCAGCGGAAGTTCGACGAGCAGGTGCGTTCAGTGCGCTTCGTGCAGGACAACGAATCGCACTCGCGCTACGGCGTACTGCGGGGCCTCCATTTCCAGAAGGGGCGGTACTCCCAGTCGAAACTCGTCCGCGTGGTCCGGGGCCGCGTGCTCGACGTCGCGGTGGATATCCGCCGCGGCTCCCCTACGTTCGGCCGCCACGTGGCGGTGGAGCTGACGGAAGACAACAAGCGTCAGTTCTTCATCCCGCGGGGCTTCGCGCACGGCTTCGCCGTTCTGAGCGACGAAGCGACGTTCCAGTACAAGTGCGACAACCCCTACGCCCCCGAATCGGAGGGCGCCATTGCATGGAACGACCCGTCGCTGGGTATCGACTGGCGTCTGGCCCCCGAAGATGTCGTCCTCTCGCCCAAGGACAGCGCCCACCCGCTGCTGTCGGAGGCCGGGGAACTGTTCGACTATAACGAAGACTATTATGCTTAATATCCTGATTACGGGCGCGAACGGTCAGCTTGGCAGCGCCCTGCGGCGTCTGGGCTGTGTCTCGCCCCACAACTATATCTGTACGGACGTCGCGGAACTAGACATCACCGATGCGGCTGCCGTTCTGCGAACGGTCGAGGAGCGGCGCATCGACGTTATCGTGAACTGCGCGGCCTACACCGACGTGGAGCGGGCCGAGGAAGACGAACCGACGGCGGAGCTGCTGAACCACAAGGCCGCGGGCAATCTGGCAGCTGCGGCCAAGGCGACGGGCGCGACGCTGTTCCACGTCTCGACGGACTACGTCTTCGACGGCACGGCCCATACGCCCTACAGGGAGGATACGGCTCCCTCGCCGCTGGGGGCGTACGGGCGCACGAAACTTGCAGGCGAACGTGCCGTCATGGCGTCCGGGTGCCGGTATCTGATCTTCCGCACGGCGTGGCTCTATTCGGAGTACGGACACAACTTCCTGAAGACGATGCTGCGTCTGACTTCGGAGCGGGATACGCTGCAGGTGGTCTTCGACCAGATCGGCACTCCGACCTACGCCGGGGACTTGGCGCTTGCGATCTTCTCGATCATCGAGTCGGAACGCTACGCGGGCAACGAGGGCGTGTACCACTTCACCGACGAGGGCGTCTGCTCGTGGTACGACTTCGCGACGGAGATCGCCGCGGCCGCGGGACACGACAAATGCCGCATCATCCCCTGCCACACGTCGGAATTCCCGACCAAGGCCACCCGCCCGGCCTACTCGGTGCTGGACAAGACCAAATTCAAAGAGACCTTCCGGATGGACATCCCACACTGGAGGGAGGCCATGATCTACTGCATGAAACGACTCACAGAAAAATAACCCATGAAACGCACTATCCTGATCACGGGCGGCGCGGGCTTCATCGGCTCGCATGTGGTCCGTCTTTTCGTGACCAAATACCCCGATTACCGGATCGTCAACCTCGACAAGCTGACCTATGCGGGCAATCTGGCCAACCTGCGGGACGTCGAGGAGCGGCCCAACTATACTTTCGTTCGGGGCGACATCTGCGACTTCGAAGCGATGCGTGAGTTGTTTCAGCAGTACGGCGTCGACGGGGTGATCCACCTCGCGGCCGAAAGCCATGTGGACCGCTCGATCAGGGATCCGTTGACTTTCGCGCGTACGAACGTCATGGGCACGCTGTCGCTGCTCGAAGCGGCGCGGGAGTACTGGAACGGAGAGTGGGACGGGAAGCTGTTCTACCATATCTCCACCGACGAGGTGTACGGCGCGCTGGAGCTTACCCGCCCTGCAGGCGATCCCGCGGGCGGGGAGAGCGGCGGAGGTCCTTTCGGCGAGGAGTTCTTCACCGAAGAGACGAAGTACGATCCGCACAGCCCCTACTCGGCCTCGAAAGCCTCGTCCGACCACTTCGTACGGGCCTACCACGACACATACGGCATGCCGACGCTGGTGACCAACTGCTCGAACAACTACGGTCCGTATCAGTTTCCGGAGAAGCTGATCCCGCTTTTCATCAACAACATCCGCCGCGGAAGACCGCTGCCGGTGTACGGCCGCGGGGAAAATGTCCGCGACTGGTTGTACGTCGAGGACCATGCACGGGCCATCGACGTAATCTTCCACAAGGGCAAGGTCGCCGACACGTACAACATCGGAGGTTTCAACGAATGGAAGAACATCGACCTGATACGGGTCATCGTCAGAACCGTGGACCGGCTGCTGGGCAATCCCGAAGGGACATCGGAGAAACTGATTACGTACGTCACCGACCGTGCGGGCCACGACCTGAGATACGCCATCGACTCGCGCAAACTCAAGCGGGAACTGGGCTGGCAGCCCAGCCTGCAGTTTGAGGAAGGAATCGAGAAAACTGTCCACTGGTACCTCCAAAACCAATCGTGGATGGACGACATTACCTCAGGCGAGTATGAAAAATACTACCGGAGTATGTATAAGGGAAGATAAATGACCCGTGACGAGAAAATATATTTTTCCTTACTAAGGATAGGATTGGGAACTGAAAGCCCGAGAGAAATTTTACCGGAATTGGCTAAACTCCAATGGGGTGAAATTTATCGTTTGGCTGTCCGGCAGGGGACGGGGGCATTGATCTGGGATGCTTTGCGGCAATTGCATGCAATGGAATATTTACCATTGTCTTTGCGTGTGCAATGGGCCTATAATGTCGAACAAATTGAAGATCGTTATCGAAAACAGGAAAAAGTATTGGCTGGATTGTCAAAATTCTATGCTTCCCATTCCATTTCGCTGATGCTCTTGAAAGGGTATGGACTGAGCTTTTGCTATCCGTGCCCCGAACATCGGGAATGTGGCGATATCGATATCTGGCTTTTTGGTCGACAGCGTGAAGCGGACGAGTTGTTATGTCGTGAATGGGGAATTCGGATCGATGAAGACAAACACCATCATACAGTTTTTCTCATCGACGGAATTATGGTCGAAAATCATTACGATTTTTTGAATATACATGCCCATGCCTCGAATCGGGATATAGAACGGCTCTTGAAAAAATATGCCGAAATACCCGGAGAAATGATCCGGTTGGGACGTGCGAGTATTTATCTTCCGTCGCCCCGATTCAATGCGCTCTTTCTCTTGCGCCATGCCGCTGCACATTTTGCCGCCGAGGAGATTGGTGTCAGGCATGTGGTCGATTGGGCCATGTTTATTCGACGCCATGCTGATGTAATCGATTGGCCGGAACTTTATGCAATGGCAAGCCGCATGAATATGCATCGCTTTTTGAATTGTATGAATGCCATTTCGATTGACAATTTAGGATTGGATGCAGCATTGATTCCTCCCTTTGAACGGGATATAAAACTTGAAAAGCGGGTCTTGAATGATATTTTACATCCCGAATTTAGCGAAAAATTTCCTGAAAAAGGATTTGTTCAGATAATCCGGTTTAAGTTTCGTCGCTGGATGGCAAATCGATGGAAACATAGGATTGTTTACCGCGAAGGTATAATAGGAACCTTCTTCAGGCAGGTATACAGCCATCTGTTAAAGCCTAAATCCATAACATATAATTAAACTGGATTTTACTCGAAAGTGGATTAACCGCTATATATAAAATAAGACCAATACAATAAATATTAATGAATAAGCTTGGAATAATAATTCAGGCTCGTACTGGGTCAACCCGGCTGCCGTCTAAAATGATTCTTCCGTTTTACGGAAATGATGGAATACTCAGCATTCTGCTTTCTCGGTTAACACAGTGTAAGTTGGCTGACAGTATTATTGTGGCAACAACATCATCATCTCCTGATGATGCCATATGCGATTTAGTTCGGGAACACAGGGTGAAATGCTTTCGGGGAGATGAAAATGATGTCTTGGATCGCTTTATTCAAGCAGCCCGATATTATGGGATTTCGAAAATTATCAGAATTTGTGCTGATAATCCTTTCTTAGATATTGAATCGCTTGATTCATTGATTTTAGCGAGTGAAAATATCGATGCAGATTATGTATCATTTTGTACGAGCAATCATACTCCAACCATAAAAACCCATTTTGGCTTTTGGGCTGAATATGTTACACTGGCAGCATTGGAACTTGTTGCTCGGAAGACGGCGGAGAAAGTATATCACGAACACGTAACAAATTATATTTATACTCATCCTAACGATTTTAAAATAATCTTAAATCCGATTCCGGCTGACCTTGAAAAGCGGACAATCCGCTTAACCATAGATACATTGACTGACTTTCGTATCCAGCAGAAAATTTTTCAGGCTGTTTTTGAGGTAAATCCTCGCTTCACGATAAAAGATGTCGTATCGTACCTTGATGGACATGCATGCCTGTATGCAACAATGGATGAGATTATTAAATCCAATCAAAAATAAAATATAAATATGAGAAAGACATATATTATCGGTGAAATTGGGCAAAACCATAACGGTTCCGTCGATATTGCAAAGTTGATCATCGAATTGATATGCAGACCGATAGAGGAAGATGTGTTCGGACTGGATCTGCAACCTATGGATGCAGTCAAGATGACCCGTCGGGATTTGAAAGAGGAACTTACTGTTTCTCAAATGAATAGACCATACAACACCCCAAATTCTTTTGGAGCTACGTATGGGGAACATCGGGCTTACCTCGAACTGGATGACCAAGCCCATTATGAAGTATATCGATATGCCAAATCCAAAGGGTTGGATTTTATCGAAACCCTTTGTGCTAAAGGGTGTCTTTCTCTTTTAAAATTGTTTACGCCGGATAAATTGAAGGTTGCAAGTCGTGATCTGACGAATCTGCCATTATTGGAAGCTATGGCTGAGACACGCATTCCCATCATTCTTTCTACGGGGATGGCCGGAAAAAAAGAACTAGATGATGCTCTGGCCACCATCACTAAATATCATGATGATATTTCCATCCTTCATTGTGTATCACAATATCCGACAGCACCGGATAACCTAAATTTGCAAACCATATCTTATCTGAAAAAAAATTATCCCCAGTATAAAATAGGTTTTTCGGATCACACGATTGGCATCTCAGCTCCTATAGTCGCGTTGGGGCTGGGGGCAGAAATAATCGAGAAGCATATTACGATCGATCGTCGTATGAAAGGTACCGATCAGGCTGGGTCATTGGGGCCGGATGGCGTATACCGAATGGTTCGGGATATCCGAGTTGCAGAGCGTTGGATGGGGACAGAAGATCTGTATATTGAAAAGGATGTGCTAAGCGCTAAAATTAAATTGGAGCGGTCGATTGCAACCCGAAGGAGTATTCGACAGGGAGAAATAATCTCTGAAAACGATATTCATCTCTTGAGTCCCGGGGATGGATATAAATGGGTGGATCGCGCGGAAGTGATCGGACGCAAAGTGCTCCATGATATTCCTGCAGATGAAATAATATACCCGGAAATGATTTCATAGAATGGATGCATTTGAGATATATCAACTTGTCCACTTTTAGAAATCAAAGACCTACTTCAGTGAGGAAAAGCTGGATTATGATGTTGAATTATATAAAAACGCTATTGATCAATTTATAGATGATTATCGTCGGTGGTATGATGGTGAGGTAATAGATATCCATCGGCTTAACATAACACCGCAATTACACCCTGTATTAACTTACAGATTGGCCAGATTACTTTATCTGAAGGGTAATGAAGAGCAAGCCTCTGTTTATTCTGTTTTGGAACGAATTCCCGGTCTGGTTGAAATTTACTATTCTGCTCAAATTGGTCGGGGATTAAAGATAAATCATGGTGCCGGCTGTGTTATTGGTGTCCGATGCGTAATTGGAGACAACTGTCTCAGGGTGTTACTATAGGGGATAGAAACGGCGGCCGGCCGATTATTGGCAATAATGTCATAATATATGTTGGGGCAAATAACCATAGGTGATTACAGTGTAATAGGGGCTAATGCTGTTTGTCTTCGCAGTTCCCCCCCCCCTCCCAGGCTGTTTGCGAAGGTGTGCCTGCTCGAAATATAGCTGAATATGAATAATATAAAATTAATCCTTACCGATATTGACGGTGTTTGGACTGATGGTGGTATGTATTACGATCAGACTGGAAATGAATGGAAAAAATTCCATACTTATGATAGTGCGGGGGTTTTTTTCGCGCATCGGGCCGGTATACCTGTGGGTATATTGACGGGAGAAACCACGTCTATTGTCAAACGCAGAGCGGAGAAATTAGGTGTTGATTACCTTTTTCAAGGTGTGACAAATAAGCTTGAAATTGCCCAAGGGTTATGTGGTGAACTATGCATCTCATTGGATGAAGTTGCTTATATTGGAGATGACCTTAATGATATTGAATTGCTTCGGAAGGTCGGTGTTTCCGGAGTTCCTGCGAGTGCTCCGGAGTATATACGTCGGTTGGCAACTGTATCTCTTCAGAAACGAGGAGGCGAGGGCGTTTTCAGAGAGTTTGTCGAGGTATTGTTGCAGGATAATTTGGTGACGTTATTTCAGGGATATATTTCTGAAAATAGCTAGTGAAAAAAAGGTGTCAATACCAAGGGTGATGTCATTGGAAAGAGGATATTTTTACTATAAATGTGATAAAGGCTTGTGCTGAATTTTAAATGACAATCGCTAGTGTTCATATAAAATGAAGTCTTTGTTAAAGTAGTCTGGAGGCAGATATGATTTCATAATTCTGAGATGCTATTGTTTATTTAGGCATTATATCTATGCTTTAAAATTGTTAATAAAATGATTGAAAAATGTATATAGAAATTTGTGGTAATTCGATTCGTATAGGACGTGTGGAATCAGATGAGATTTTCTTGGATGATGGTGAGCGTATATTCTGGGCATGTGGTTTAATGAATCGGAATATATCTAAAAAAGAATTTTTTGCGACGGTTTCAGTGTTAAGGAGTGAACTTTCCCACCAATTAGCTAATCGAATATTTGCCGGAGGATATTTTATTGTTTTGGTTGACCGGAAGAGCGGTATGTTAAATATGATGCGTGATTCAATGGGGCAGAAATCTGGATATTATTATTTTGATTCGCTTACAGAACGGTTAGTTGTGGCGACCAATATGCACGATATCGCTTATAATGTTTCCACAGACATAAATAAATTCTATACGGATTATTTGCTTTATCAGCAGTTCATACCTGATGGTTATACTATTTACGAAGATGTGAATGAGGTGCGTATTGGTGAGATGTTGCACTATATACCAAGAGGAACCTTGCAATCTATTGAGCGAGAATCATTGCCGATCGAGTATTCTGAGAACGATTATTCGGAGGAAGAAAATATACGTCTGCTGCGTGAAAAGATATTGGAAGTACATGCTGATTGGGCTGGTGAAAATAATGTGGTTTATTTATCCGGAGGCATAGACTCTTGTGTAATGTTAGCTTCATTACATAATATTTGTCCGGAACAAACACGAGTTGTTTCCTATCGTATTGCGGGAAGTTCGCAAGATGAAACTATATATGCTCAAGAATTGGCTTCTTATTTAGGGTATAATACGGAAGTTGTGACGGTCGATCCAGCAGATCCTAAAATTGTGGCTGATTATGAAGATGATTTACAAAAGATGAATAATCCAGTTTTTGGAAATTGGATATTTCGGCCTCATTTATCAAACGACATTTCAGTGCGTTATTTTGCTGGACAGGATACCAGACTTCATACTCCTTCAGTCAATAGCGTAGATATGAAGGTAATTGATCGAATATCTCATCAGGGAACAGGTGGTTGGGGGGCATTCGGTAAAGGAGTGGTGGACTTGTATGAGCGGCTTTCCTGTCTTTTGAAACTCTATAATGCGGCTGACCGAAGAGTGAAGTACTCCCATCTGCTTGTCAATGCGTTGGTACCCGAATGGTTTATCCTGCGAAGGAAATTTATGGCCGATCCGGTCAAATACAAAACCTGGAGATACGATATGTCCAATTTTGAGAAAATCTGCGATTGGTACCGGGTTGATTTGCATGCTGGAATGAGTTCCAGGGAGATATTTAATCGACTTATCGAGAAAAAATGGCAGGAGCAGTATACCGATGATATTCGTTATATGGTCGATATGGCCCATAATCGCGGGGTTACTACGGTACTACCCTTCTACGAACAGCGTTTCAATCAATTTGCATCGACTATTCCTTGGAAATTGGCGAACAAGACTATGGCTGGACTTGATGGATTCAGCAATAAACCTGTACGCGTCAATAAATATGTTCTGCGCAAAGCTTTTGAAAAAGAATTGCCCTGGAATATTATGGTAAGAGCTAAAGCCGTATCACTCTCCAGTCATCTGATGATGAACGGTGTTCTGGGTATTCGGGTGGAGCAGACCTTGCGCGACGATTTACGCTCTTCCGACTCTTTTTGCCGGAGATTTGGCTACCAAGCCAAAGCCCGTGAAATCATTGCACACCGGAGTAAATGGGAGATGAAAAACTCTTATATGGTTACGTTTGCCAATTATCTGAGCGCCCTCTGTGTCTATTATCGGAAGAACGTAGTTAAAAAATAAAATAGAGAATCGATTCTTATGAAGCGTTGGCTTATCGCATCTATTTTGTTTCTGTTACCTTCGTGTATCGCATTCCCTCTTGTAAGGATATTGGCGGGGAAGGGTATTCCTTCGGCCGTAAAAGCAGAATTGGGTTTTCACTGATCCTGACTTCTGGTATTTACCTGGGAGAAGGGGCTGTGATTCAAAGTGGGAACTTAATTCTCACGAAATCTATTCATCTGGGCACTCGATCGCGCATTCAACGCATGAATTTGCTTAAGGGGCGTTTCCGAGTGCAATTGGATGCTGAAGCCGTTATCAATAAATACAACAGGATTCTTTCGGCAAGTTCCAATCTGCGCGAATCGGAACTAATCCTGGGTATAAATGCCATAATCGGCGTATCGCATTTTATCGACATGACGGCCAGTGTCCGTCTCGGTGCAAACTCCATTTTAGCTGGCATCGGAAGTCAGCTCTGGACTCATGGGTTCTATCATAGCAGATCTGGAGCAGCACGCTGGAGAGTGGACGGCAGCATCTCAATTGGACAAAATGTCTATGTCGGTTCGCGCGTATTGATTTGTTCGGACGTATGTATTTGTGATGCTGTGACTGTAGGGGCCGGGGCTGTAGTGGCTAAATCGCTCACTGAGCCGGGGCTTTATGTTGGGCAGGCTTTGCGTTACAAAGAATTTGATCCGGATCAGGCCATCTGCCATTACGCTAAAGTGGCAGATCGAATTTATGAAAAGCGACAATCTCACAAAAATGGTGGTGCACAATAAAAGCCTGCTCTTTAAAAAGGTGCGGGATAACATCCTGTTTTTTGTATTGTCAAAGGGAGTTGCCTTCTTGGCCCCTATTTTTTTTCTTAATTTTGTTTCCCTTGAAGAGTATGGTGTAGTGGAATTCTCCTACGCGCTGGGGAGTGTACTCGCCGTCGTGGCTATGTTGGGTTTAGGGGGGGCTTATCCTTATTTCGTGCTTCGTCGGGGGGAAAGGGATAAAAAGCAGGTTTTTATGCTCTATGGAGTTCCTGTACTGGGGATAGCCGTCATAGCCTGTTTGTTGCGTTGGTACGGAGCGATCGGTCAACGATTTTCGCTAATTTTGCTTTTTACCTTGATTTTTGCACTCCAAAGGCTCTACAGCTCTATCCTCAAATCGGAAGACAAGGGTTGGCTGGGTGTATTGTTCGACGGGGGATATTATTTCATATTGACAGGAGTGATTTTGGTCATATGGAGTTTCGGAATCACTCATCATGTTATGCTCCTTGAAGCGGCCATGCAGGTTTACCTTTTTGTGTTGGGCGGGTTTTATGTGCGACAGTTTTATAAGCTCCACACCAAAAGCATACCTGCCCTGCTGCACGACGACTGCGGCGAGATTCTTCGTTACAGCCTGCATATGGTTGTCTCCGGAATTATTATCTATTGGCTTACGTCCAGTGCCAGAATCTATATCGCTTACTTTATGGGGTATGAACAAGTGGGCATTTACAGTTTTTATTTTCGTCTGGCTGGTATCGCTATCATTATTCATCAGTTTTTGTATATCGCCTTTTTCCAAAAGCTCTATATGGGGAATAGCCGTCGACTCGATCTCTATTATACAGCGATTATGGGCCTAGTGCTGTGCGGTTGTCTGGCCTGTTATCTGTTCGTGCCCTTGCTTAGCCGCTATTTCTTAAAAGGTCTTTCAATCGACAATGCCCGGCTGTTTTTTCTAATAGCCCTTCAGATGCCCTTATGGGTGGGTATTTCGCTTTGTGAAGGTCTTGTGGGCAGAGAGAATCAGATTCGACAGATGAATTTGCGTGTCATTGTACCGGTCATGTTGTTGCCTGTGGCGCTATACTTACTTCAAGGCCGTCTGACGATCGAGCTTTTTACATTGCTCAATGCGGTGACTTTTACGATAGCTTTGGCCATTCAGCACCGTTTGCTGAGCAGGCACGGCATCAAACTCCGCAAATGTTCTATTTTGAGTTTGGCTTTGTTTGCGGCATCCATTGTAATTTATTTTACGGTATGATATTATGAAAATATTATTTGTCGAAAATCGTTTTCGGACGAGAATATGGGAAACTTTTGCTGATTGTCTGATTAATGACGGGCACCAAGTCCTTTTTTTGGTGCAAAATCATTTGTTCCATCCTCGATGTGGGCGTGTTTGGGTGATACCTTATCCAAATAAAACCCAGTTGGAAGAGCCAACAGAAGCCGATCGCTCATTAATATTATCCGATCGTAATATAAACTATTTCGGACATCGGTCGACGGGGCATTATACCTATTATCGCAAGCTGATCCGTGATTTTCTGGAGAAGGAACGACCCGATGTAACTTTTGGTGAAAGTACTGCTTTCCATGAATTGCAGACGATTGATCTTTGTCGAGAACTTTCCATTCCCTATTTACAACCTTCGACCTGCCGGTTTCCTCCTGGCCGTTTTTCCTTTTATCGTTACGATACGCTCGAACCCTTTTCCGGCTCGGGTGAAACAATGTCTGACGAACAGGCAATAAAATTGATCAACAGTATTGTCCATCGCACTATTAAGCCCGATTATATGCAAAAGTATAGGGCGACGCTTTCAACTCGGTTGAAACGATGGAATGATTTGATACACCTTTCGGTCGCCTATCTTGGTGGAGAACATTACAATACACCTGCTCCCTGGGTGAAATTGCGGATTGAACGTCAACGGCGTAAACTGATCCGTAAATGGAATGCATTGGCCGAAAGCCGTAATGTGGGTTCGTTTAAAAATAGTTTCCGGTTACTCTATCCAATGCAAATGCAGCCCGAGGCTAATCTGGATGTATGGGGACGTCCTTATCGTAATCAATTGGAAATGCTCCATCATTTGTACGACAGCCTACCTAGTGGTGCGGTGATTTTCGTCAAACCGAATCCCAAGTCGAAATATGAACTCACGGAAGAGTTACTCGCTTTTATTGCTTCTCATGAACGGATCGTTCCTTTGCGTCATTCAGTTCGTATGGATGAGGTGCTTCCCAAGATAAATATGGTCGTGACAGTGACTGGAACAATAGCAATCGAGTGTATACTTGCAGATATTCCGGTTGTAACAATGGTGCGCACGCTCAATAATGATATGAAAAATTGTCCATTTGCTGCGTCGTTTGAAGAATTGAGAGCATGGATGGATAAAGTCCCTCGCGGTGAATTTCCGCGCACGGATACTTTGGATAAAATCCGATTTATCAATCGGTTGAACAATACCAGTTTTCCGGGAATCCCCTATGAGACCGTATTAAACGAGCAGAATGTCGAGACCTGTATGATGGCTTTTCGTAAAGTGTTGAAAGAGTTGAATAGCAAATAAAATTTCCACATGAATGAGCAAGCCTTAAATATATCTACAGGGCGTAAATACTGGATAGATGTGTTACGGGCTTTAGGCATAATCCTGGTAGTTCTGGGGCATGT
>OLFU01002130.1_pt1 | contig 16590 bp, 9 predicted proteins | sample 1605161 | NCBI WGS metagenome assembly OLFU01 (sample SAMEA3888914, study PRJEB22519) | human gut metagenome | biome: human gut; feature: human-associated habitat; material: faeces | place: Denmark | collected 2011
GCGCCCGCAGGTTCAATCATACACGGGAAGCGTATCGCTTCCCAACACGTTATTTTGCTTCAACCTGTTGAACGTCAATCCGACGGGCTTCATCGAGCATCGAGGCTTTGGCGCGGATCCGCGCTTCCAGCTGGTCGATCATGTCGTTGTTGTCCAGGCGATCTTTACGCACGCCGTCTTCATACAGGCCGCTTTTCTTGTTGCCGCCGGTGACGCCAAGGGTGGAGACCAGCGCTTCGCCCGGGCCGTTCACCACGCAACCGATGATCGAAACATCCATCGGGGTGATGATATCTTCCAGACGCTGCTCCAGAGCATTCACCGTACCGATAACGTCAAACTCCTGGCGTGAACAGGTCGGGCAGGCGATAAAGTTAATGCCGCGGGAACGAATACGCAGAGATTTGAGGATATCGAAGCCGACCTTGATCTCTTCCACCGGATCCGCCGCCAGCGAGACGCGCAGCGTATCGCCGATCCCCTCGGACAGCAGGAGTCCCAGACCGATCGCCGATTTTACCGCGCCGCTGCGCGCGCCGCCCGCTTCGGTGATCCCGAGATGCAGCGGCTGATCGATCTGTTTCGCCAGCAGACGATAGGATTCCACCGCCAGGAAGACATCGGAGGCTTTAACGCTGACTTTAAACTGATCGAAGTTCAGACGATCGAGATGATCGACATGACGCATGGCGGATTCGAGCAGCGCCTGCGGCGTCGGCTCGCCATATTTTTCCTGCAGATCTTTTTCCAGCGAGCCGGCGTTGACGCCGATGCGGATCGGGATGTTTTTATCGCGAGCGCAATCTACAACCATGCGGATGCGCTCTTCGTTGCCGATGTTGCCCGGGTTGATACGCAGGCAGTCGACGCCATATTCCGCCACTTTCAGCGCAATACGGTAGTCAAAGTGGATATCGGCGACCAGCGGGACGTTAACCTGCTGTTTGATAAGTTTGAACGCCTCAGCAGCGTCCATCGTCGGAACAGAGACACGGACAATGTCCGCGCCTACGCGCTCTAACGCTTTGATTTGATTTACGGTCGCCGCCACATCGGTGGTGCGCGTATTGGTCATTGACTGAACGGCGATGGGAGCCCCATCGCCAATTGGCACATTACCAACGTAAATACGTTTAGATTTTCTACGTTGAATCGGAGCCTGGTTATGCATGAAAAATCTCCCGCGTTACCCGTCTGTTACTGCGCCGGTGATGATTCGGCATTGAGGGTCAGACGCGCAACCTGGTTAGTTCTGATAAAACGACTTAAATCGACAGGCTTGCCCAGATACTGGATCTGTACCGCGGCCGGGGCGCCAATTTTCAGCTTATACGGCGCCTGACCGCTCAGGTTCAGGTTACCACCTTTACGCTGCAGGCCGCTGAACAGTTTTTTACCGGTGGCATCGCTCACTTCCAGCCAGCAGTCGGCGGAAAAGTTCATCACCAGATCCTGCGCCGACGCCGCCGGAGTCGTGACGTTCGCCTGATCGGTCGGCAACGGCGAGGCTGGGGTGGTAGCCGGAGCTGCCGGCGTCGTCCCCGCGGTATCGACATTGGCCTGGGAAGGGGCCACGACAGCGTTATTATCCGCTGGCGTCTGGGCCGGCGCGCTGGTGGTCGGTGCGCTGGCGGTATCGGTTGGCGCGCTGTTCGCGGCGCTATCGGCGGTCGGGGCTGCAGGGGCGCTGGTATCCAGCGGCACGTTCTGGCTGTTGGCGTCGCCGCCGTTCAGCTCAGCGGAAGACTGATCGGCCATGGTCGAAATCTCTTCCTGCTGCGCCTTATGGTCTTGCCACCACCAGGCGCCGCTCAGACCGATAACCACAAACAGCACCAGCCAGGTGAAGCTCATCAGCCAGCCGTCGCGCTTTTTGCGGCGCTTGCCTAAAGAGAAACTCTGCATTGGCGCGACTTTCGCCGCGCGGATGGGCGCCTGCTTGGCCATCATCGGCAGCAGCTCGTCTTCTGGAATATGTACGAGGCGAGCGTAGGAGCGGATGTACCCGCGCAGGAAGGTGGAGGCGAGGTCGGCGGGGGCCTTATCGTCTTCAATATCACGAACCGTGGACACCTTCAGGCATAAGCGTTCGGCCACCGCTTGCTGGCTAAGTCCGAGTTGTTCGCGGGCGTGACGCAGACGCGCGCCCGTGGTGTTTGCTTCTTGATGATCTTGAGTGGCTTCAGTATTCATTCGCTACAACTACTGGTACGTGAAATTTAAAGTTCAGCGCGGGAAAAAGCCGGCGCCGCGAGACATCTGTGCTACGTCAGCCTCACAGTATAGGACTGTCAGCCGCGCGATCACAGAGACGAATCAAAATTGAATGCTAAGCGGTTGTTGTGCCGCTACATACTGCCTCAAAGTCGACAAAAACGCACCGTAATTATTAACCGAATCAGCGTATTTCGCCTGGCTATCGGCCATAAATATGACCCGTGCCGCCTGCGCTGCACGGGTCATCATTTGTCAGACCGCTTTTACGTCAATCGCTTCGCCCTGCATCCGCTTACGCAGCGTACGCTTGGTACGGTCAATGACGTCGCCCGCCAGCTGGCCGCAGGCGGCATCGATATCGTCGCCACGCGTTTTACGCACGATGGTCGTAAAGCCGTACTCCATCAGGACTTTGGAGAAACGGTCGATGCGGCTGTTGGAGCTGCGGCCATACGGCGCGCCCGGGAACGGGTTCCATGGGATCAGGTTGATCTTGCACGGCGTATCTTTCAGCAGCGCCGCCAGCTCATGGGCGTGCTCGGTGCCGTCGTTGACGTGATCCAGCATCACGTACTCGATGGTCACCCGGCCCTGGTTGGCGTTGGACTTCGAAATATAGCCGCGCACCGAGTTGAGGAACGTCTCGATGTTGTACTTTTTGTTGATCGGGACGATTTCGTCGCGAATGGTGTCGTTCGGCGCGTGCAAGGAGATCGCCAGCGCAACGTCGATCATATCGCCGAGTTTATCCAGCGCCGGCACCACGCCGGAGGTAGACAAGGTCACACGACGCTTGGAAAGGCCAAAGCCGAAATCGTCGAGCATGATTTCCATCGCCGGAACGACGTTGTTGAGGTTCAGCAGCGGCTCGCCCATGCCCATCATTACTACGTTGGTAATGGGACGCACGCCGGTGGTCTTCACCGCGCCGACGATCTTCGCCGCGCGCCAGACCTGGCCGATAATTTCGGATACCCGCAGGTTGCGGTTAAAGCCCTGCTGGGCGGTGGAGCAGAATTTGCACTCCAGCGCGCAGCCTACCTGGGAGGAGACGCACAGGGTGGCGCGGTCTTCTTCCGGGATATAGACGGTCTCGACGCGCTGATCGCCAACGGCAATCGCCCATTTAATGGTCCCGTCGGTTGAGCGTTGCTCTTCAACCACTTCCGGGGCGCGGATCTCCGCCACTTCTTTCAGTTTACTGCGCAGGACTTTGTTGATGTCGGTCATCTCATCAAAGTCGTCGCAGCAGTAGTGATACATCCATTTCATCACCTGATCGGCGCGGAAAGGCTTCTCGCCCATGTTTTTGAAAAACTCGCGCATCTGCTGACGGTTTAAATCCAGCAGGTTGATTTTGGCATCTTTGTTCGGCACCGTCAGAGCGGCGGTATCAGGCGTGACAATTTGTTCAGACATAATATTTTCCGGCCTCGTTATTACACGTTATGGCCCCAGGTGGGTTGAAAAAGAAACGCCCCGGAGAGCGACTGCTCGTCCAGGGGCGCTATATTCTACAAATTCTGGCGCATCATTGCCACGTTTGCACAAAGCAATGAAAAAAAATCTGTAACTGACTGCTCAATCCTCTAAGGCTTTTCGATTGTCGCAAGGCGGCAAGCAAGTGACAAATTCGTCGGGAACGAATTTGACCAGCCGTAGGCTGGCCTCCGGTGAGAGGCAGGAGCCTCTCATTAATCCCCGGGAGCATAGATAACTATGTGACCGGGGTGAACGCGCGCAGCCAACGCCGCGACGGTCGAAAAGACGAGGTTTGTATCTCCAAAGTATTTCAGGTCACAGCGAGACGGCGAGTTCGCAAATCCCCGGGAGCATAGATAACTATGTGACCGGGGTGCGCGAAGGAAGCCAACAATGCTGTGGCGTGAAAGACGCAGGAGATTAGCGAGTGCGCGGGCAAACCTCGCCTTCAGCAAAGAAGAACGCGATTTCGCGGGCAGCGGATTCTACAGAGTCGGAACCGTGGGTGCCGTTCTCGGTGAAGCTGTCAGCGTAGTCAGCGCGCAGGGTACCCGCCAGGGCGTTTGCCGGATTGGTGGCGCCCAGCAGGTCACGGTGACGCTGTACCGCATTTTCGCCTTCCAGAACGGAAACCACGATCGGGCCGGAGGTCATGAACTCAACCAGACCGTCGAAGAACGGGCGACCTTCGTGCTCAGCATAGAAACCACGAGCCTGTTCAACGGTCAGGTGCAGCATTTTGGTGCCGACGATTTTGAACCCTGCAGCTTCAAAGCGGGAAAAGATGCTGCCAATAACGTTTTTTGCCACCGCGTTTGGTTTGATGATGGAAAAAGTACGTTCAATAGCCATGATTACCTCTAATTAAATGTTCTGTTGTTGCACATACGATTGTATGGCCTGGCGCGCATTATAATGAGCATCCCCGCCCCTGCCTACGGATGAAGGTAACATTTTGTTAAAATAAGATGAGTATTGAAAACACAAACCGCCAACAACAAATTTACCCTGGTTATTGCAGGGTAAAGCTGGCGGCTGCCGTCTGGCCCGCTTCATCCATCACCACCAACTGCCACTCGCCGGGTTTATCCAGCGTTAGCGTGGTTCTTGCGCCGGCGGCCTCTAACGGTTCGCCATTAATAAACCACCAGCGCCGCCCCTCCCCACCGCTGGTTTGTAGCGGCAACATCACCCGCGCCTCACCCGGGAGACGTTTTATCACTGCCCCATCACGGATGCCGGACAGCACCAGCGGCGCGGTATCCTGAGTCTGTAACGGCGGGCATGACTCCGATGCCGGTCCCAGGCGCGCGCGCCGCCTTTCGCTGGCCGGCAGCCAGGGATCCAGCGGCAGCGGCCAGACTTCGACCTGGCTTTCCCGAGCGCCGGGACAATCCGCCGCCACCCGTTCGCCGTGTTCATTGCGCCACACCGGGAAGCGGATCCCGCGTACGCTCTCCTGCCCCGGCAGCAGCAGAGTCGGCGGCTGGCTGGCATCCAAAAGCCAGCTGGCCAGGCGACGACGACAGTTGCTGTCGCCCGCCGGCAGATCCTGCCCGCCAGGCCAGCAGATTGTCCCCTGGCTGACCGTTGCCGGGCGCGGATCGCTCGGCAGCCCGCCGCGGCTCATCGCCGGGCGGGCCAGCAGCAGATTATTGACCTGGTTGAGCAGCGGTACGGCGCTGGCGAAGCCAAACTGGCCCACCACCGGCGTACCGTCCGGGCGCCCGGTCCAGATGCCTATCAGATATCGCGCATTGAGGCCGACCGCCCACGCGTCGCGATAGCCGTAGCTGGTGCCGGTTTTCCACGCCAGCGGCACCGCCTGCGGCAGCGAGGCATCGGGAACCGGTTGCGCTTCGCCGGCCAAAATACGCCGGACGATCCATGCCGCCCCGGGCGACATCAGCGCGCGCTCGGTCAATGGGTCGCTCGGCTTCAGGCGCAGCCGCGCCGCCTTGCCATGGCGGGCGAAGGCGCTGTACGCCGCGACAATATCTTCCAGCCGCGCCCCGGCGCCGCCGAGGATTAGCGACAGATTCGGCTCTGCGCCAGCGGGCAGCGTCAGGGGCAGCCCGGCGTTGCGTAAATTAGCCGCAAAGCGTTTTGGTCCATAGGCTTCGAGCACCTGCACCGCCGGCAGATTCAGCGACCGAACCAGCGCCTCGCTGGCGCTCACCGGGCCATGAAACCCGCTGTCGAAATTACCGGGGCGATAATCGCTAAAACGCCGTGGCACATCCTGTAATAGCGATGCCGGGTGAATCAGCCCCTCATCCATCGCCATCGCGTAGATAAAGGGTTTCAGCACCGACCCCGGCGAGCGTACCGCCGAGACCATATCAATATGGCCGAAGCGGCTGTCGTCGGTGATATCCGCCGAGCCCACCCAGCCGCGAACTTTCATATCCGTGTGGTCGACGACGACCATCGCCAGCGAACTGCGCGGCGGCAGGCGCGATTTCCAGTTCAGCGCCAGATCTTCCAGTTGCCGCTGCAGTCCGGCATCCAGAGTCGTCACCACCTTTTCATCACGACTGGTCGCCAGCGCCCGGCGTGAAAAAAGCGGCGCCAGCTGCGGCATCTGGCGCGGAAACAGCCATACTGGCTCCTCCATCGCTTCCTTTACCGCCTGTTCCGGCCAGACGCCCTGGCTGACCATTCGCGTAAGCACTTTATCACGCGCCGCCTGGGCCCGCTGCGGCCAGCGGTCCGGACGTAAACGACTGGGCGCCTGGGGAAGTACCGCCAGCAGCGCCGCCTCGCCGTAGCTAAGACTGGCAGGCGGCTTACCGAGATAGGCCCAGCTGGCCGCGCCGATCCCCTGCAGGGTGCCGCCAAACGGCGCGCGGTTCAGATAGAGGGTTAGAATGTCGCTTTTTGACAGATGCCACTCCAGCTGCAGCGCTCGCCACAGCTGGCGCAGCTTGCCGCCGAAGGTGCGTGGATGGGGATCAAGCAGGCGTGCCACCTGCATGGTAAGCGTGCTGCCGCCCGAGATAACTCGCCCGGAAGTAAGATCCTGCCAGGCGGCGCGCAGCACCGCGAAGGGATTGACCCCCGGATGGCGCCAGAACCAGCGGTCTTCATACTGGATGAGCGCCTGCAGATAGCGCGGCGACACGTCGGCGAGCGTGACCGGATAACGCCAGACGCCCTGCGCGTCGGCAAACCGCCACAGCGGCGTCCCGTCTTCCGCCACCACCACACGGGCAGGCGTGACGTCATGCAGCGGCAGCGGCCACAGGCGATCGGCCGCCAGCACCGCCAGCCACAGCAGAAAAATAAACGCCGCCAGCCAGCGCCAGCGGCGTTTTACCCGAGGCAATACGCGCATTTACGGCGTCACGGTGAGCGGACCGCTGGCCGCTCCTGTCGCCCGCCACTGCGGCGCATACATCGATTCCACCTGCGGCTGCGGGACCTGATAAGTGCCCGGCGTCACCGCCCGCGCCAGATAGACCAGCGTCACCGGCTGGCCTTCATTGACAGCGACGGCGGCGACGAAACGGTCATCGCGGAACTCGATATGCTGAATATCCGCCTGCTGCATCTGGTTAAGCAGGTTTTGCACCGCGTCGCCATTCTCCTGCAGGCTGGCGCTGCTGTTGGCCAGATTCTGGTTTTCCAGCTCCAGACCGGCTGGCAACAGATCAACCACCAGCGCGTCAGGCACGTTGCGTTTGGCGGTCACCTCCAGCTTGACGAGCACCAGTTCGCCGCTGCGCAGTGAAGACAGCGATTTCTGCTGCCCCTGGGTATCGAAAATAGTGCGTTCAATCCCCAGGACGTTACCGCCCGGCTGCGGCGCGCTTTGCGGATAGCCGCTGCTGTCGAGACGCAGCCACAGCGGCTGACTGCCGGTATTACTCACCTGCAGCGCCGCCAGCCGATCGCCGTCGAGGTTGCGGGTTTGCGCTTTGTCGCCGGCCAACGGCTCCGCCTGCAGCGAGGTTTGCGCCTGCCAGCTGCCCGGCAGGTCCGCCAGCGTACGTCCGGCAAGGAACAAGGCGTTGGTTTCCTGGGTCGACAGCCAGCGCTGGCCATAGGCCTCTTCCGACAGCGTGCTCAACAGCTGATTTTGCACCTCCGGCAGCAGCTTATTCTCTTCCAGCAGCGCCAGTTTCAGGGCGTTGTCGCGCAGCGGGCTACCGTAATCGCCCAGCCAACGATTCTCATCCTGGCGCGGGGTGGCAACCGCCAGCTTCAGGGCGGCGTCGCCGCGCGGCGCATCGCCCATAGTTTTCAGCGCAATGCCGAGCTGCAGCAGCGGCAAGCCGGATCGCGCCTGGTCGTGACGGCTCCAGATTTCACGCAAGGCGCCGAGCGGCGCTTTTTGCTGACGCGCCAGCACCAGCGCGGCGTATGCCTGGGCGGCAAAGCGGCTGGCCTGGGCGTCGTCGCTGTAGCGCACGGTCATCAGGCCCGGCTCCTGCAGATAGCGCAGCAGGCGCTCGTTGCCTTTATTAATGGCGTTGACCGGTACGCTATAGCCCTGCTCGCTGGCACGCACGAGGAAGTCCATGGCGTAGGCGGTCAGCCAGTACTCTTCCGGCCCCTCTCTATCCCATAGCGCAAAGCCGCCGTTTTCCAGCTGCATCTGCAGCAGGCGTGAAATACCGACATCGATGGCCGCGCGGCGTTTTTCGTCGCTGTCCCCGCTAATGCCCAGCGCCTTTAGCTGCGCCGCGCTGGTATACAGGGACGGGAACAGGCCGCTGGCGGTCTGCTCAAGGCAGCCGTAAGGATAGGCTTTCAGCTCGCGGATATAGCGGGCGAGATTCAACGGTGGTTTACCGCTGAGCAGCAGTTGGCCCTGCAGCGTTTGCGGGGCAAAGCCCTGGCTCTGCGCCGCCGGCGGCTGCCAGCTTTCACCTGGCTGCAGCACTGCGCCGCTGTTGACGGTCTGTGCCGGGTACGCCGGACGCACGCCGATTTTCCACTGTTTTTGCAGCGGGGCGAAGGTTTCGCCCGGCAGGCTCAGGCCGCTGATGGAGGCATTAACCTGACCATCGCCGAAGCCCGCCAGCGCGCTCACTGGTATAAACAGCGTGCTGCGCGCCCCCGGCGCCAGTTGCACCGGCGGCAGTTGGCCCTCGCTCAACGTTACCAGCCCGCTGGCGGTAAGATGTACCTGCAGGGTTTGCGGTTTATCGGTCAGATTGCTGAGATCCAGCGCCAGCCGTGTGGTATCGCCGCTGGCGAGGAAGCGCGGGGTGTTCAGTTCGGCGATGACCGGGGCGGCCACCACCACTTTATCTTCGCTGCTGCCGAAGTCATCCGCCGTCCACGCCTGGGCCATCACCCGCAGCTCGCCGTTAAAATCGCCAATGGGTAACGTCACCGTGCCTTCGCCCTGATCGTTCAATACCACCGGCTGCGCCTGCTGGGCGACGATCGTCACGTGGTTGACCGGCGGTTTGCCGCCGCGTTTTAACTCGTCGCCATCGCCGCCGAAGCGCAGGCTGGCCACACGTCCCTGCCCTTCGATCACCTGGCCGTAGATGTCATAGATATCTGCGCCGTAACGCTTCTGGCCAAAGAAGGCGTTCCACGGATCCGGGGTAGCGTAATCGGTGATATTCAGTACCCCGCTATCCACCGCCGAGAGCAGGACATTGACCTGTTTCGGCGCCTCGCCCTCTTTGACGCTGGCTTTCACTTTCACCGTCAGCGGCTGGTTGGGGCGAATTTTGTCCGGGGCCTCCAGCGCCAGCGTCAGGCGACGGTTTTCATCGCCCAGCGGCAGATGCAGCAGGCCCACCGCGCGTTTCGGCGTTGCCGAGCGCGATTTATCGCCGGGACGAACCACCAGCGTGCTGAGGTAGAGGTCGTGGCGATTCCAGGTTTTATCCACCGGGATCGACAGGTCCATCCCCTCCGCCGGGACGTCAATTTCCTGCCACCACAGCGGCCCTTCGCTGGATTCCACCATTGCGTAGCCTTTACCCGCCGCCGGGGCGGCGATGTGCAGCCTGATGGTGTCGCCCGGTTTATAGCTCGGTTTATCCAGCTTCATGGTGACCCGGTCAGGACGCGCCGCGCCGGCGCCTTCGCTGTTATCCTGCCAGCTGTAGCCCGCCCAGAAGCGCACGCTGCTGACCACGTCGTCCGGTCCTTTCACCTCCAGGCGATAGGATCCCCACTCCACCGGGAAGCTCACTTTGCCGATCTGGCCGGCCTGCAGGTCCAGCGACTCCTCGCCCTCCTGCAGATCTTTTTGATCGAACTGCGACTGCCAGCCTTCGCTGTCGGACCAGTTCCAGTAGTAGTCGCGCCGCTCGCGGATCAGCCGCACCTGGAGACCGGAGATCGCTTTTTTCTCGCCTTTGACGTCGGCATAGACGATATCAAACGCGGCGTTACTGTTTTCATCCACCACCGGCTGTTTGACGGTGGTATCGGTGCGGTAATCGTAAACGTCCTTCAGCGTAAATTGCGGGCGGATCCCCGGCAGCGCCTCGGCGGGCCAGATCGGCTGCTTAACCGTACGGGTCACCGGGCGACCGCCGGATTCCAGCAGGCTGGCCTGCAACACCACCTGCAGCGGCGAATGGCTATCCTGCCACTGGCTTGAGGTGGTCACTTCGCCATGGCCTTTTTCGTCCAGCGTCAGCTGGACTTCATCCAGACTACGGGAGAGGTTTTCTTCCGCAATATCGCCGAACTGGAAGCCCGGCAGCGCAGCGACGGCGTCGCGCAGCGGGCGCAGGAACAGCTTGCCCTGCAGCTGGTTGCCGCTGGCCGGCGCGCCGTAGAGATAAGCGCCGCTAACGCCAAAGGTGACGTCGGCATCCGGCGCGACTGGCGCGGCCTGCGGCGTCAGGTTCAGGGCCATGCGTTCCGGCATAAAGTCTTCAACGTGGAAATCCCATTCGCGCGGCTGATTGTCGCCGGCGCTGGCGCGAATGTGCCACATGCCGGTAGCCGCGCCGCTGTCGAGCGGATAAGTAAACTGGTACAGGCCATTCACTGGTTTGCTCATCACCGAGCGGATCACCTGGCCGTCCGGCTGAACCACCTCCAGTTTCACCGGCTGCTCCGCCAGCGGCTTGCCGTCGCTATCGCGCAACAGCGCATTAAGGATCACCGTTTCGCCGGGACGATAGAGATCGCGCGGGCCAAACATAAAGAACTGTTTGCTAAAGCCGGGCGCGCCTGCGATAGAGAATTCCGCCAGATCCAACGCCGGCAGCTTGAGGTCGAGCAGCGTGGTCTGCCCCTCTTTGCGCGCCAGCAGCAGCGCGGCTTCTTTATCGGTTTGCAGGGTGACGTGGCCCTGGCTGTCGCTTTTCGCTTCCGCCAGGGTCTGCCCTTTGGCATTGAGCAACTGCACCTCAATGCCCGACTGGGCGGCGCCGTTTTCCAGACTCTGGGTAAAAACGTCCAGCCGGTTATGGTAGCGATGCGCCGAGACGCCGATATCGCTGAGGGTAAACAGCGTCGCCGCGTTGCTGTAGCTATAACGGCCCGCCGGGTTCATGACCGCCACGTAGACGCCAGGCTGCTGGAGCGGCTTGATATCGCTCAGCGGCAGCAGCAGCTTTTCGCGAGTATTACGCGCCGGGTTGAGATCGAAGCGGCCGGTATAGACCAGATCCGCCATCTTCAGCAGTTCATCAGATTCCCAGTTGCTTAACGAGTTACGGTATTCCCACTGACTGACAAAGGCGGAGAGCGATTCCGGCTTAATGCGGAAGAAATTAACGTCGACATTATCGACGTTCAGCGCCATCACCGGCAGCCCGGCGACCACGTTGCCCGGCAGCAGCGAGCCGCGGCTGGCAAACCCAACGCTCGGTGCGATATCGCGGGTGGTCAGGGTCTTCTCAAACGGTTTGTCGAGCGTCGCCTTGTTCAGGGCGGTCAGCGTCGGGTCGACTGAGACAATCAGCTCGCGCTTTGGCTCAAGGTGACGCAGACGCAGCTCTTTCAGATTCGGCGCCAGCTCCCAGGCACCGTCCACCTTACCGCTTTTCTTGTCGACCAGATGCACGCTGCGCGAGAAATCCTGGCCCGGCTGCAGCGGGACGGAAAACGTCAGCACCAGGGTCGCGGCGCCATCCAGTTGCACCTCCGAGGCGTCGAGGAGCGTCAGCGCTTTACCCTGGCTTTTTTCCGCCAGCGCCGCCAGCTGGGCGCGGTCCGGTTTTGCCGTCGCGCCTGGGTTGCTATCCGCGGCTGGCGCCGGGGCCGAGGCCTGCGGTGTACCGCTGTCATCACACCCGGTTAATGAAAATGCGGTAAGGAGCGCCAGTGATAGCGCCGCTAAACGAAATGGTTTCATCCTTCTAACCCCTCGGCCGATGAGCCTGATGCAATTTGTCACATTTATTATGCGTTATGGCGGCGCTTCTCAACAGTGACGAAGCGGGTTTCTGCCGATTAATCAGAAAAGTGCCGTGACGCCGTCCCCACTCTGGCGTCCTTAACTTGTCAGCGCCAGCTAAAACGCCGACAATTCAGTCATGAATAATAAAACGGAGGCACCTATGTCCACCTCGTTTTTTGTCGCTGCCGACTGGCTGGCAGAACATATTGATGACCCGGAAATTCAGATTATCGACGCCCGCATGGCGCCCGCCGGGCAGGAGGCCCTGCGGGATATGGCCGCGGAATACCGCGCCGGCCATGTGCCGAACGCGCTGTTTTTCGATATCGAGGCGCTATCCGACCACACCAGTCCGCTGCCGCATATGATGCCGCGGGCCGAAGCGTTTGCCGTCGCCATGCGCGAACTGGGCGTCTGCAGCGATAAGCATCTGGTGGTCTATGACGAAGGCAATCTGTTTTCCGCCCCGCGCGCGTGGTGGATGCTGCGCACCTTTGGCGTAGAGAAGGTGTCAATTCTGGCCGGCGGGCTGGAGGGCTGGCGGCGCGACGAACTGCCGCTGGAACAAGGGATGCCGGAGGTGGCCGAAGGGGAATTCGACGTGCGGTTCGATCCTCAACAAATTAAGCGTCTGACCGACGTCCTGTTGGTCAGCCATGAAGGATCGGCGCAGATTGTCGATGCCCGTCCGGCGGCCCGGTTTAACGGCCAGGCCGACGAACCGCGCCCGGGCCTGCGCCGCGGGCATATCCCCGGCGCGCTGAACGTACCGTGGACGGATCTGGTGATTAACGGCGAACTGAAAACCGTTGACGAGCTGAACGACATCTTTTTACGTCAGGGTGTCGATTTTGAACGGCCGATCATCGCCAGCTGCGGCTCGGGGGTGACGGCGGCGGTGGTCGTGCTGGCGCTCACCACGCTTGGCGTGAACGGCGTCTGCCTGTATGACGGCTCCTGGAGCGAATGGGGCGCGCGGAGCGATCTGCCGATTGAACCGGCCCCTGCCGCTCCGTAAACACAGCGTGACCGCGGGCCTCCCGTTCCGCGGTCACTAAATAATTTCTGATTTTCTCTCCCACTTTCTTCTGCTTCTCGCTAAACCGGTTACTCTGTGCTGCCGCAGGGCTTGTTCCTGCCGAGTTCGCTTTGCCTGATGGGGAGGCAGAGCACTGGTACAGAATTCCTCAGGGCTGATAGCGCATCCAGTCCATCCCAATCTGATGTCACCACAAGGAGTGAAAATGGCATTAGTCTCTAACCCACATTCGGCTTATTCACCGCGCCTTCCCTGGCTGGGAGGTATAGCTGGCCTGCTGGCAGGCGGCGCGATCCTTTATTTTTGGCCGCAATGGAACCGGACATGGCTAAGCCTGGTGCCTGCGCCAGTCTCCGTGTATACCCGCTTTCTCGGGGTCACTCTCGAAGACGTTCCGTTAGTCACCTATTGCCATCAGGCGCTGCTGGGTTTTCTGATGGTGCTGCTCGCTCCCGGTTACGGTAAGTCGACCCTTGCCGCGTGGATGATGCATAACCCAGCGTCAAGCCGTCGCTGGCCCGGCGAGGTATTCCGTGCCTGGGTCACAAAATTTGGCCTGCTGGTCATTGTCTTTTGCAATCTGTTCTTTTTGTCCCGGGTCCTATCCGGAACCCTGGCGTTATATATTTTTATTCTCCAGCACATCAGCGTTGCCGCGGCGGTGGCGTCAGGGGTGCTGCTCCTGCGTGACGCCCGGCGCCTGGCCCGCACGTTCGACGCTCAGCTGGCGGACCTGCGTCTTCTCATGATACTTACCCTCGGGTTCCAGACGATTTTGCCGGCGCAGATCGCGCTGATGAGCGCCCGGGGCGTGAATACGCCGCTGGGCTGGTACATTGTTATCGCGCAAATGGCAGGGGTGTTACTGGCGTTTATGCTGGTCGGCGGGCTGGTGGCAGCGCTACGTTCTCTGCTGGGCGAAGAGAGGTGCCGGGCCTGGCGCGGGGATATGGCGCTCTTCAACGGCATTGTCACGCTGTGCGTGACGGGATTTCTCCTCTATCACATGGTGTCTGCCTATCCGCGAATCTTTGCCGCCCTGCATTAGCTTTTGCCACCCCGCTTTTGTGCCTCGAACTGGAAGCATAAAGAAACAGCGGGGGCTGCCGCCCCCGCTGTCAGATAATGCGGTTCTGCTTAAAATCGCGCAGGAAGCTGCCCCAGCGCTTTTCATAGAACGGCGTGATATGGGCAATCATAAAATGGCTGATGCCCTTCTCGCCTTCCACCACCTGGCAAATATCGATAGGTTCGTCGCCTGGCAAGGTATCGGTGGCCACGCTGCCGGTGGTCTGGATAATGGCTTCAATATCCCCTTCCGCTTCAATCCCGATCAATAAGTTGGCCGGCGCGTCGGCGCGCTCTTTAATCGAGCACAGAAACGCCCGCTTGACGGTCTTCAGCGTTTTGAACAACGTGGTTAGCGAATCGACCATCTGCGCCGGCGGTTCGGCGACTTCAGACAGCAGCAGCGCTTCGCCGCCTTCCAGTACCGTCTGGGTGCTCAGTGGGCTGCCCTCTTCGCCTAACAGATGGCTGATTTCCCGTGGGGTGAACTCTTTGCCGCTCGGCAGCTTCGGGTTGAGGAATAACGATTCGCCCAGCGTCATCGCCATCAGCGTGCGGGCCGGCATCATCACGAAAGCCTGTTCATCCGCCACCGCCTGCTGCAGCGCCTCCAGCGAGGTAAAGAATGGGATCACCGAGGTACCGTCGTCTTTTTCCCAATGCTGCAGATCCAGCGCGCTATCTTCGACAATCTGCTCGCCATCGGCTGCCCTGCCCGGCACCCAGACGGTGGCCTCCAGCAGCGCGCTGAAAAATGCCGGACGATGGGCAGGCTCAGTCGCCGCTTTTTCCAGCAGGGTTTCTAATTCATTTTTTGTATCTGACATAGTTTGGCTACTTCACAATGAATTGCCCGGCGGCCATTCGTCCACGCGGGCATATGGTTTTCCTGGCCGGGTAAGCGCAGCGCCACCCGGCAAGGCCATTACTCAGCTGTCAGCAGGTTAGCAATGGTACGCACGCCAAGCCCGGTGGCGCCCGCCGACCACTGCTCAACGGCAGATTTGCGGTAGGTTGCCGAACAGTCTATATGCAGCCAACCCTGATGGTAGTTTTCCACGAAGTGGGACAGGAAGCCCGCCGCGGTGCTGGCGCCGGCCGGATAGGCCGCGCTGCCGGTGTTGTTCAGGTCAGCAAAGTTGGACGGCAGCTGGTTGCGGTGGAACTCGGCCAGCGGCAGACGCCAGAAGGCTTCGTTTTCCGCCTGAGCGCTCGCCAGCAGGCGATTCGCCAGCGCATCGTCAAAGCTGAACAGCGCGTGGTAATCATTGCCCAACGCGGTTTTCGCCGCGCCGGTCAGGGTGGCGGCGTCGATGATCAGCTCTGGCTTCTGCGCCGAGGCGTCAATCAGGCCATCCGCCAGCACCAGGCGGCCTTCCGCGTCAGTGTTCATAACTTCAACGGTTTTGCCGTTGCGATAATGAATAATATCGCCCAGTTTGAAGGCGTTACCGCTGATCAGGTTGTCGGCGCAGCACAGGTAGAGCTTCACGCGTTTGTTCAGACCGCGGGTAATGGCGAAAGCCAGCGCGCCGGTGATAGTCGCCGCACCGCCCATATCGGATTTCATCGAATCCATAAAGGCGCTTTGCTTGATGCTGTAGCCGCCGGAATCAAAGGTGATGCCTTTGCCCACCAGGCAGGCGTATACCGGCGCCTCTTTATCGCCGGTCGGGTTATAGTCCAGCGCCAGCAGAACCGGCGGGCGCTCGGAGCCGCGGCCCACGGTATGCAGACCAAGATAGCCCTGCTCGCGCAGATCTTCGCCTTTGGTGATGCGATAGCTTATCTTCTCACCCGCCACGCCGCACAGCAGGTCGACAGCGCGCTGCGCCAGCTGCTCCGGACCCAGCTCTTCCGCCGGCGCATTGATGGTGTCGCGCACCCAGTCGATGATCGTCAGGCGGTTATCCAGCTCGCTGCGCTGCGCGTCGTCAAGGGATGGCCATTCGACCTGACGCTGACCTTTCGGCCCTTTATAGCCGGCCCAAAAGGCCCAGGCGCGATCGGTGTTCCAGCCTTCGCCGCTCAGGGCGACGTGCTTGATGCCCATGCCGTCAATTTTGCGCGCCGCGCGCTGGATAAGCCCGAGGTCGTCTTTACCGTTGAGATGTAGAGCGATGCCGTCGTTATTGATGCTCCAGGTCGCTTTTTCTCCCCAGCGTCCATCGGCTGGCTGAGTAGAAAGCGTAATCTTCATAGCTTCGGTCATTATCATTATCCTTCTTAGCAAACGGGCCACCCTATGGCAGCCCGTTAAAATGTTTTCGCTTAACGCGAAATTATTCGGCCTCGTCTAGCCAGACTAGCAGAATCGCCTCGAGAATTTTTTCATTGGATGCGTTTGGATCATCATCAAACTCTTCCAAATCGCAAATCCACTGATGCATGTCGGTAAAGCGAACGGTTTTCGGGTCGAGATCCGGGTAAGCGTCGTACAGCGCTTCGCCGA
>OLFU01002136.1_pt1 | contig 16559 bp, 9 predicted proteins | sample 1605161 | NCBI WGS metagenome assembly OLFU01 (sample SAMEA3888914, study PRJEB22519) | human gut metagenome | biome: human gut; feature: human-associated habitat; material: faeces | place: Denmark | collected 2011
GTTTTCCGTACCTGTTTTCATCCTATGCTGTGACCGTGGACACTTCTGTCGCACGGTATCTGGCAGTGCTCTGGGTGATGTTTTTGCTGGCACTGGCAGGCGGGTATCTGGTGCGCAGTGGAAATCGGATACTGCTTGGTATGCAGATTGTCTGTATGCTGGTTTTGCAGCTGGTGACAGGTATTGGTCCGGTGCAGATCCGCAGCTTTGTCCCGGTGTTGTGCTGTCTGATCGCTGTGTGGATGCGGGGGCATGGAGAACAGATTGCCGCAGGCAGACAGCGTCTGGCGGCATTGCAGAATGTTATCGGACTGGCTGTTCTGACGGTTATCGTTCTGGCAGCTGGCAGTCTGGCATTAGGAAAACTGGTGCCACAGGATGGGACGGTATTGTCGGATTGGAAAGCAGCAGCCGTGGAAAAAATCCGGGATCTTCGCTACGGAGGCAGTAATGAAGTGCTTCCGGACGGAAGTTTTTCCGGACTGGGTTCCTTTCAGCCGAAGGGGGATGCAGTGCTGACGGTGACGATGAGCCAGCCGGAATCTTATTATCTGCGAGGCTTTATCGGAAGTGATTACACCGGGGATGGTTGGAAAGATACGGATGCGGTGAAACTCTGGAAAAGCAGGGATTTATTTTACTGGCTTCATCGGGACGGTTTTTACGGACAGGAGACATTGTCAGATGCGGCCTTGATTTTTGGAAGTGAGGAAGACCGGACGCAGAAGAATAACATAACCGTGAAAAACACCGGTGGCAGCTCCAGATACTATTATGTGCCGTATGAGCTGGATAGCAGTGCGGATTCCGGTGTGCAGGCAGCACTGGGCGAACAGAAAATCGGAGACAGCACCATCATAGCAGACGGACTGCGGGGACAGCGGCAATATACATACCAGGCACTGCTGCCACAGATTACAAAATATCCGGTCTATACCACAGCATTGCTGGATGCAGACGCACTGGACGAGGCAGGCAAAAATTATCAGAATCTGGAATCTTATTATAATGAATTTGTATATCATACCTACCTGGATATGCCGGAGCGGATCCAACGAACACTTTCTTCTCTGCTCGGGGAAGCCAAGATTCCGGAGGGCGAGAAACATGTGGACTATTCAGAGGCAAAGGAGAATATCCTGTATCTTCTGACATCGGCTTATACGGATAGCAATCAGCTGGATGAGCGCTGGACAGGAGATGATTTTATCTTTGATTTTCTGCAGATTTCACAGAAAGGATATTCCGTTCATTTTGCAAGTGCAGCGACCATGATGTTTCGTTATTACGGAATCCCGGCACGATATGTGGAAGGATATCTGATCACGCCGGAGGATGCACAGGCGATGACAGCCGGAGAACCGTATGTGGTGGATGATACGCATGCACATGCCTGGGTAGAATATTATCAGGATGGTGTGGGCTGGCTGCCGTTTGAGACGACACCGTCCTATCTGGATATTATGAACAAGGCGGAGGATTATCAGAATATCAGCGGCGTGTCCGGCGGAAGTTCCCAGGATGAACAGGATATGGAGCAGCAGGAGGAAGAGAAACAGGAGGAAGAAGAACCGGATGAGAAGATTGACTGGGTACAGGTGATTCTGATTCTGCTGGTGATCGGCATCTGTGTGTTGCTTCTTGTAATGATTGCATTCCTGATGTGGGTACTGATACAGCGGCATAAGAGCAGGGTGCTGAAACGGAAGTTTGATGATGAGAATGCCGGAGAGGCAGTCAGAGCCATGTATGAATATACCATGAATATTCTGGCGGCAGCCGGATTAAATATCCGGAATACTTCCCTGTATCGGTATGAGAAGCAGATCGCAAAGATGTTTGACGAAGAAACCGCAGCGGAGTATCATCATATTGTAGATATCCGTCAGGAAGCGGTGTACAGCAGCAATGAGATGACGCCGGAGCAGAAGGCGCAGATGATGGCCTTCAAGGAGAAAATTTGGAAGCGGATCTACACAAATGGAACTCTGATACAGAAACTGCAGTTGAAATATATTTATTTCTTATAGGGAACAGGAAGCGGGAGACAGCAATGAGGAAAAAACAGAAGATTTCAAAAGTGAAGAGAATAGGAACGTGCCTGGTGGCATGTATCATGATCGCGGCGATGACCATTACTTCTGTGCCCCTGTTTCAAACGGAAGTCCGGGCGGCGGGAGTATCCAATCCCTGGGACGGAAGCAGCAGGGAAGTACCGGAGACGGATGAAGACGGTACTTATCTGATCCATAACGGTGCGCAGCTTGCCTGGTTTGCAGATCAGGTCAACAGCGGAAATGGTGAGATCAACGCGAGACTGGAAGATTATATTTATCTGAATAAGTATAATACCTCCCACAAATGGGTGATCATCGGAGACAGCCAGGAGCATCCGTACAAGGGAACCTTTGACGGAAACGGACAGAAAATTGTGTACATGAATGTGGAGATCAATGGGAATATGCCGGAAAAACGCTATGCGGGTCTGTTTGGCGTCATCGACGGCGGAAGTGTCCGCAACCTGACAGTGCTTGGAAAAGTCATGAGTAACTATGCAAGCTATACCACCGACGGGGCCAACGACCAGTTTTACTCCGGAAGCGGCGGTGTGGCCGGTTATCTGAAAAACGGAAGTATCGTAAACTGTGTAAACTATACGAGAACCACCATGGAGGGAGATGCCCTGTATCGAAATGCGGGCGGTATCGCCGGTATCAGCGAGGGCGTGATCTCCCGGTGTGAAAACGATGGAAAGATATCCACCACGGTAGTGATCGCGCAGAACCATGTAGGTGGTATCGTGGGTCTGGTGTCCGGTGCCAATGCGGAAGTAACCACCAGTGTCAACCATGCCAATGTGCAGGGATATTATTGTGTGGGCGGTATTGCCGGAGCGGTAAAAGCCGGAGCGGAAGTACACCTGAGTGCCAATTACGGCGATGTCAAGGGTAACGGTATCATCGGCGGTGTGGCAGGACGGGGGTCCACCACCGGTATGTACAGCAATGGTACCGCAAAAGAATGTGCGGTTTACGATGTCTATAACTTAGGTCTGGTCAGTGGCTATGGAACCACTGCCGGAAGTGAGATGGGCGGTATCGTGGGCGAAGCCGGATATGAGAACTGGAAGCAGGAGGCACTGCCTCCGATGCCGGTGATTGAGCGGGCCTATTCCGTGCCGATCAGCAGTGGTGTGGCCAGAAACGGCGGCATCATCGGTTATCTGCTGAGCGGATGTTATGGAACGGTATATGCCATCAGTTCTTCCAGTTACGGACCGAATGTGGTGGGAGCCACCAACAACCGTGCGGTGAAGATTCTCGGGGAAGCACGGAAAGTGACGGAAGATGAGATGAAGAGTGAAGTGGTGCTGGAAAAACTCGGCAGCGCTTTTACCGCATCCAATGCCTATGATACGGAGAACAAAGGGTATCCGAAGCTGGCATGGCAGAGTCTTCCGACAGAACTGCTGGACCGTATTGATGCGGCACAGCTGGAACTGAGCGGCTGGCTCACGGAGAACAACCGCAAGAAATATGGAAAGAATTATGTCCAGATCGAATCTCTGGTCAAAACATACAAAGAGAAACTGTCAGCGGTAGCCTCTGAGGAAGAACTGGATCAGGTCATGAAGGAAGCCAGAGAGAAACTGACCGCCATCAAGCCGGGGGTCGGACAGGATACGGATCTGGCGGATGCCATTGACAATGGTATTATCGCCCTGGAAGAGTATCACAAGCGTCTGGTGAAAGAAAATCCGGATCTGACAGATGACCAGAAGCTGCAGCTGGAGAATGTGCTGACAGCATGGAAAGAAAAACTGGAGACAGCAGAGTCTGAGGATGATGTGCGGCTTCTGGTGCGTGACGGAAAAGATGCATTGGAAGATGAGATTGCATCATTTACTGCAGATAAGAAACTGGAAGAAGTCCGTGCCAATGCGGTACAGGTACTGACAGATTACCGTGCGTCTGAGACTTACGATGTGGTATGGATGCACAAGATCAAACTGGTTCGGGATGGATTTATCAGTGACCTGCAGAAAGCACAGACAGTGGCAGAACTGAATAAGCTGCTGGAGCAGGCGAAAAATGAGATCGACGCCATCATCGACCAGATTCCGGAGACCGGAGCCTGGGATGGTGTGACAAAGACAGAGCCGAAGGCCGATGAAAACGGAGTTTACCAGATCACCAGCGGTGATGAGCTGGCATGGTTTGCAGATCAGGTCAACCAGGGAAAAGGAAGCCTGCATGCCGTGCTCTGTAACGATATCAGTCTCGGTGGAAAATACTGGACACCGATTGGAAAGAGTGCGGATAAGACGTTTTCCGGAACCTTTGACGGGCAGGGACATGTAATCCGCGGTCTGTATCAGGATGTGGAACGTGATTTTACAGGGCTGTTCGGCGCTGTCCGGGGAGCCGGAGCATCTGTCAGCCATCTGACGGTATCCGGTAATATCAAACTCGGTGGAAGAGTTACCTATGTGGCAGGAATTGCGGGTTATGTGGCAGGGAAGAACAGTGATGCAAAGGCACAAATCACAGACTGTCACAGCAAAGTCAGCATTACGGTAACCGGGATCCGTACACTGGACGCCGGTGTGGCGGGTGTAGCCGGATACAGTACAAATGCAAAAATCACCAACTGCTCAAATGAAGCGACAGTAGAAATCGTATCGGCAGGACGGGGTGGTCTGACGTATTACGCTGGAGGTATTGTGGGCGTGGCACGAACCGGCTGTCAGATCGAGGCTTGCACGAATAAAGGAACGGTCTGGTCTGCACATGCGGCAGGCGGACTGATCGGTGGTATTCTGACATCGGATATATCCTGTCGTTCCAGCTATAATGCAGGAGATATTTCCGGACTTTACTATGCAGGAGGAATCTGTGGAGTTATGCTGAATGATACCGCAGAATTTAACCGGTGCTATACGTCCGGTACTGTCAATGCAAAGGATTCCGGTCTGGCACTGGGTGCACTGTTTGGCAGGATCACCGGAAGTAAGGAGATGATTCTGTTTGCACTGAAGCGTGCGGACAATATCGGACGTACTCTGGTGGGAAGCTCCGGTGATTTCTCTGCCTGCGGTAAATTTGTCAGTGAAAAAGAACTGAAAAGCGATGATATGTTAAACAATCTGAATGCAGGCGGTAACCAGTATATCCACGATTATCTCGGATTTCAGAACGGTTATCCCATCCTTGCCTGGGAAATGACATTGGAAGATTTTCAGGCCGGTTCTATCTCGTCACTGAACAGCAGTGTCAGCGAAGCAGATTACACCGCAGAAAACTGGAAACAGGTGCAGAAGATTCTGGCGGATGCAGCAGACCGGATTCATCAGGCAGCGGATATGGAGGCAGTAGATGCCATTCGAACAGAAACACAGACAGCTTTAAAAGCGATTGAGACACTTGCAGGTGCACAGGAGCGGAAGCTGCAGGAGGCGAAAGAGGAAGCCTGCTGGAAAACTATGTGGATCTGGAAAGCTACCGGGATGAGGAAAAGAGCGAGATTCAGTCTCTGATCGCCAATGCGAAGAAATACATTCTGCTGGCAGATACGATTGCGGAAGTAGAACGGCACAGCAGTGAGACAAGAAGCAAGATTGACCGGATTCCGGATGCATGGCAGTATGAGCATCAGCTGGATATGGCAGCGGCAACCCAGGTGGACAGCTATATAATGAATATCGGTGAAGTTATTTATACACCATATGTCAAAATGTCCATTCAGATTGCGAGAACGGCATATGACAGTCTGACGGAGAGACAGAAAAATATGGTAACGGCATATCAGATCTTATTGGATGCTGAGAAACAGTGGGAGATTCTGGAAGCAGAAAACAGTTATACAGACGAAGATCTGGCACTGGCGGCAGAGGTGGATAAACTGATCGATGCAATCGGAAGCGTAACCGAGGACAGCGGAGAGGCAATTGAAAAAGCACGTTATGCCTATGACAGTCTCCCGGAAAAAATAAAAACGATTGTTTCACATCCGGAAGTACTGATACAGGCGGAGCAGACCTATAACCAGCTGAAAGCTTCAAAAGTCGTGGCAGCCATTGCCGGAATCGGAGAAGTGACGCTGGAGAAGAAAGATTTTTGCTGTTCAGGCGCAGTATGAGACACTGACGGAAATACAGAAAAAACTGGTGACGGATTATAACGTACTGGTGCAGGCAATCCGCAGATATCAGAATCTGGTGGTAGTACAGCCGGTAATCCAGCAGATCCATGAGCTGGGCGGAGTGGAGAGTATCACACTGGAGAGTGGAACAGCCATCATGGCAGCCATTAACATGTACAATGCCCTGACCGGTGAACAGCAGGAACTGGTGACAAATTATGATGTACTGGAAATGCTGATCAGAGTCTATGATTCGAAAGCGGCCATTGATCGTGTAACGCGGCTCATTGACAGTATTGGAGCGGTGAGCAGCGCAAGCGGTTCACAGATTCAGGAAGCAAGGGCAGCGTATGATGCACTGACGCTGGATGAGCAGAAACAGATCCGGAACCTGTCGGTGCTGGAGCATGCGGAAGCAGCCTATGCGGCATTGACACAGAATGGCGCAAATGCACGGCCGGGAACGGGAGAAGGAAATCAGGAGACACTGGAGAGCCTGCGAAACGGAGGCAATACGTTCGGACTCAGTGATCTGGCACAGAACGGCCAGAATATGACCGGGGAAGTGGCAGGAACGATAGAAGGAGTGCTGCCGGAAGAAGCCCATGATGCACAGGCGCAGGATCAGACACAGATTCCGGTGGAAGATACGCAACTTCCGGACTGGCTGGCCAGTCAGCTGGATGAGGGGGCAGCAGAGGACAGTACAGCGGTAAAGACGACCGGAAAGGATGGAACATACCGGACACTTCTGTCGGTACTGGTGATCGTATTTACAACCTGCGGCATTGTGACGATCGGTTTTGCGGTGGCACTGGCTGAGGCAGCAAAAAAACGAAAAGCAACACAGGTTCATTATTAGACAGCAGACCCGGGGCGGATGGATAATAAGCGATAAGAGAAGCATCCGGCGTAAGTCTGATATGAGATACAAGGTATAGAATGAGATCATATGAGGAGAGAGACATGAGAAAGGGCTACAAAGCAAAAAACAGGTGGAGCGCAGGATTTCTCCTGCTGCTCCTTGTGGCAGTCTGGCTGACTGCCATGCCGCGGCAGGTATGGGCCGCAGATCGGTTACCGGATGTAAAGCAGATGGAGGAAGGCATCGTGTCATGGAAGAGCAGTTCGGAAGGTGAGAAGGAACTGCTGACAGGAGAACTGCGTGATCAGGCCGGGAGCGCCGGCAGTGACTGGTTTGCGTTTGATGTGGCGCGCATGGGAAGTGCTACGGAAGAACAACGGGCAGCATACCTGGCCAGATTGCAGGATGCAGTGGAGGCGGTGTATGCAAACAAAGAAGACAGTATGATGAGATTACGGATTTCCGATATTCACCGTATGGCACTGACTGTCATTGCATGTGGTGGGGATCCGGAAAATTTCGGTACGGATCCGGATGGAAATCCCATCAATCTCATTCATGATACCGTATGGAACAGCAACAGCTGCTGGGGAGACCCGGGGGATCAGGGGATCAACGGTTATATCTGGGCACTGTTGACCATTGACGCAAAGAATTATCAGGAGCCGGAAGGCGCTGAGTGGACCAGAGAAAAACTGATCAGTGAACTGTTATCCCGACAGCTGGCAGATGGCGGTTTCGGACTGATCAAGACAGACCCTTCTGATGTGGATTTGACTTCCATGGTACTGACGGCATTGGCGCCTTATCGGGGACAGGACAAGACATATACTTATACCGGAATCATTTCCGGGCAGGAAGAGACATCCACTGTGGATGCGGTGGCAGAGAAAGCGTTTGCACGCTTAAGCGAGCTGCAGGCAGATGACGGAAGCATGCTGACTTACGATGAACGTACTTCCGAGAGTACCGCATGGGCGATGATCGCGCTGGCATCCTGGGGCAGAGATCCGGAGCAGGATGGTGCCTTTATAAAAAATGGTAAAACACTCATCGACGGTATGCAGGCATTTTGTCTGGCAGATGGTGGTATCATCCATAGCCTGGATAGCGATGAGAAAGAAACTGAGGGCAATAACATGGCCGGTTATCAGACGCTTTACGGTCTGGAGGCAGTGCGCCGTCTCTGGGAAGGACAGACGAGACTGTTTGAGATGACAGATGCACAGACGGTTTCTGCAGATGCCATTGCGGCAGCAGACAAGAAGCTTCCGGCACTGAGCGATACAGATACAACAGATACACGCAGCAGCGAGGAAGTGGAGGCGGATGTCAGCAACAGAACCTTATATCTGACTGCTGGTATTGCCGTTGTGATCGTTGTGGTGGTTGTGATTTTCCTTGTTCTGGTATTAAAAGAGAGCAAAAAGAAAAAAGCGTCGGCACAAAATGCGCAGCTTGACGACGATGATGATGACGAGTGGTAAGGACAGGATGATGGCATGAAAAAAAATATTGTAATGATCGGAATCATGCTGGTACTGGCACTGGTTCTGATAAGAGGAACCAAAATTCAGTCCGTGGACGAATACTATCTGACGCATATGGAGGATATTCAGGAAGATTCCGAGACCGTTACGATCAGTATCAAATGTGATACCCTGCGTCAGCCTGAGAACTGGGAAAAACTAAACAAACAGTTGAAGGACGAAAAATATGTTCCGAACGATGGTGTCATTCTTCCGGAAACGACCTATGTACTGCGAAAAGGCGATACGGCATTTGATATTTTGAAACGCGCCTGCCAGTACAACAAAATTTCCATGGAATACAACGGTCCGGACACGAACAAGTACAGCACGGTGTTTATCCGCGGCATTAATCATGTCACGGACTATTCCTGTGGAGAACTGTCCGGCTGGATGTATAAGGTAAACGGCAGTTTCCCGGGGAAGGGACCAAGTGCTTATAAGCTGAAGGACAAAGATACGATCGAGTGGGTATATACCTGTGATCTTGGCAGAGATGTCGGAGACGACTATTATGAAAAGATAAAAAATCAGAAAAACAAAAAGAATGGAAACAAAACAGATTCTGAGAAACAAGACACAGAGAAAGAATCAGCAGGAGAGGGGGATGCAAAATGAATGGGTATGAAAGTTATCATCCTGCCGTACAGTTTCTGTACTATGCACTGGCTGTCGGATTTTCCATGGTCAGCATGCATCCGGTGGTGATTGCGGCATCCATAATCGGCGGAATGCTGTTGTTCAGCATCCGAAATACTCCTCGCAAAATTGTAGAAGAATTGTTTTTTTTCTTCTGTCTGTTTTTTATGCTGGCAGTGATGAATCCGATATTTATTCACAGCGGTGAGACCATTTTGTTTTTTATGAATGATAATCCTGTGACGCTGGAAGCACTGATCTATGGAACAGTTTCGGCCGGTATGCTGGTGGGCGTGCTGCTCTGGTGTAAATGTTATACGACAATTCTGACTACAGACAAATTCCTGTATCTGTTTGGAAAAATCATTCCAAAGATGGGACTGATCCTGTCTATGGTATTCCGGTTTATTCCACTGTTTAAACTGCAGATCCATAAGATCAATCAGGCTCAGAAGACCATGGGACTTTATGCCACAGACAGTATTCCGGACAAAATCGGCGGCGGTATGCGTGTTTTTGACAGTCTGCTTGCCTGGTCGATGGAAAACTCCATTGACACGGCGGATTCAATGAAAGCAAGAGGATATGGTCTGCCGGGAAGAACCAGTTTTACACTGTTTAAGTTTCAGACCAGAGATGCCATTGTAATGGGGATCATGGGTGTGCTGGCAGTGATCACACTGTTTTGTTTCCTGAAAGGATCTTTTGAAATGTATTATTATCCGTATGTAGCTGATATCAAAACAGACCATCTGGCTGTTGTCGGATATGTAAGTGTTTTAATATTTATGTGTATTCCGGGTATTTTGGAATTGAAGGAGAAAGTGTTATGGAGTTACTTAAAGTCGAAAATCTGACTTTTACATATCCGAAGCAGAATCCGGATGCGGCTGAGCCAGAACCGACGCTTCAGAATGTATCTTTTCAGGTGCAGGAAGGAGCGTTTGTGGTGGTTTGCGGAGAATCCGGATGTGGCAAGACCACGTTGCTGAAACTGCTGAAGCGGGAGCTTGCCCCGGCAGGAGAACGTTCCGGAAACATCTGGTTTCACGGCGTGGAACAGGCAGCGTTGACGGAACGGGAAGCTGCCTGTGAGATTGGATTTGTTTTACAGAATCCGGAGAATCAGACAGTAACAGATAAAGTCTGGCATGAACTTGCGTTTGGGCTGGAAAATATGGGGGTACCGACCCCGGTCATTCGTCGTCGAGTGGCAGAGATGGCATGTTTTTTTGGAATTGATGACTGGTTCCGGAAAAAAACCACAGAACTTTCCGGAGGTCAGAAACAGCTGCTGAACCTTGCAGCTGTCATGGTCATGCAGCCAAAACTGCTGATATTGGATGAACCGACAAGCCAGCTGGATCCGATTGCAGCTTCTGACTTTATCAATACACTGCGAAAAATCAACAAGGAACTTGGCCTGACCATCATTATGACAGAGCATCGTCTGGAGGATGTTTTCCCGGTGGCAGATCAGGCGCTGATCATGGACCAGGGCAGAGTTTTGTTGATGGAGCCGCCGCGGCAGGCCGGTAAAGATCTGAAAAAACTGAATTCAGATCACAAGATGCTGGTTGGTATGCCAAGCGCCCTGCGGATTTATCATGGACTGGATGTGGAAGAGGAAGAGTGTCCGTTGACTGTCCGTGACGGGCGGATGTTTCTGGAAAAGAATTACCGCAATGAAATCCGTCATTTTGAACGGAAGAATGAGACTGTTTCCGAGGATGCACCGTTTGTCATGCGCATGAAGGATATCTGCTTCCGGTATGCGAAGGATCTGCCGGATGTGCTGGATGGGGTAGCACTGTCCGTACGCCAGGGCGAGATTATCAGCCTTCTGGGTGGAAACGGTGCAGGCAAGACAACACTGTTGAAAATCATCTCCGGAACCTGCAAACCGTACCGCGGTAAAATTGAGGTATTTGGAAAGCGTCTGCAGAAATATTCCGGAAAAGAGCTGTATGTGAACAAACTGGCATTTCTGCCACAGAACCCACAGACTGTATTCTTAAAAATGACTGTGCGGGAAGATTATGCGGAAGTGCGAAGAACCATGGGATACAGCAAAGAACAGATGGCACAAAAGACAGAGGAGATTGCTGCGACGCTGCACATCGAACACCTGCTGGACCGCCATCCGTACGATCTCAGCGGCGGCGAGCAGCAGAAAGCAGCCATTGGAAAAATTCTGCTGCTGCAGCCGAAACTGCTTCTGTTAGATGAGCCGACGAAAGGCATTGATGCCTGGTCCAAACGGCAGCTTGGAATGCTTCTGAAACAGTTGAAACAACAGGGCATTACCATTATCATGGTAACCCATGATGTGGAGTTTGCAGCAGAAGTTTCTGACCGCTGCGGATTGTTTTTTGATCATGAGATCACATCTCTGGATGTACCGGAGGAATTTTTCTGTAATAATAACTATTATACGACGGCAGCCAACCGTATTTCCCGCAAGGCTTTTGATAACACCATTACCTGTGAGGAAGTCATTGCTTTGTGCAGGCAGAACGGAAAAAAAACGGATACTTCTGTACAGATGCAGGAGCGGAGGTAGCATATGAGCAGTGAAAAACGACGAATCAGGAATGATGTGATCATGATCGGCAGCATAGTGGCGTTGATCGTTCTTGGCGTGCGGTTGTTTTCTGACCGGAGGTATACGCTAGTGTCCATGATGATTGCATTTCTGGCATGCTTCTTTTTCTATCTGACTTATGAGAAGAAAGAAGGCAGTATCCGCCGGATGGTCATGATCGCAGTTATGACGACCATCACGGTCATCAGCAGACTGATCTTCGGTGTAGTGCCCGGCTTCAAACCGATGTCAGCCATTATCATTCTGACCGGTATTTTTATGGGGCCGGAGTGTGGGTTTCTGGTAGGATCTCTCTCTGCACTGACTTCGAATATTTTCTTTGGACAGGGGCCATGGACTCCGTTTCAGATGCTGACATGGGGAATCATCGGATTTCTGTCCGGACTTCCGGGGCTGCGAAAAGTGCTGCGCAACCGCATACCGCTGATAATCTGGGGCATGCTGATGGGAATGCTGTATTCCGGTATTATGGATATCTGGACAGTGCTGGATCTGACAGGTGTGTGGTCCTGGAAACGGTATCTGATGGCACTGAGCACAGCTGTACCATATATTATTGCCTATATGTCATCCAATGTGGTCTTTTTGATGATTGGATTAAAACCGTTGGGTGAGAAGCTGAATCGTGTGCAGACGAAGCATGGGATTTTTTAATCACAGTTCACCCATCACATGTATTCAGGTAATGATCATGCTTGTATGAGGAATTACCTGGATACATAGTGACGGAATCGGTTGCTTTTTTTCTATCAGTTATGTTATACTAAGTCCGCTTACATAAAACGCAGTACATATATGCGTTTATTTATGTAAGCGGACTTAGATTTTTGTTACTACACAGAATCCGAAGAAAATTTAAAGAGATTGTTTAGTGAGGAGTTGAGAAGATGTTTAAAGTGAATGACAACTATCAGAAACTTCCGGGCAGCTATCTGTTCAGCACGATTGCAAAAAAAGTAAGTGCATACCAGGCTGCAAATCCGGAGAAAACATTGATTCGTCTTGGAATCGGTGATGTTACCCAGCCACTGGCACCTGCAATTATCGATGCAATGCATGGTGCAGTTACAGAAATGGGAAATGCAGAGACCTTCCACGGTTATGCACCGGATCTCGGATATGAGTTCCTGCGCACTGCCATTGCGGACAATGACTATAAAGCAAGAGGATGCGACATCAGCGCAGATGAGATTTTTGTATCCGACGGAGCAAAGAGTGATTCCGGAAATATCCAGGAGATTTTTTCCGTAGATAACCGCATCGCTGTATGTGATCCGGTTTACCCGGTTTATGTGGATTCCAATGTTATGGCAGGCAGAACCGGTACTTACGATCCGAAGACTGAGATGTGGAGCAATGTCATCTACATGCCATGCACAAAAGAGAACAATTTCGTTCCGGAGTTCCCGAAGGAAGATCCGGACATCATTTATCTGTGTCTGCCAAATAATCCGACAGGTACTACCATCACAAAAGACCAGCTGCAGGAGTGGGTTGACTATGCCAACCGGATCGGTGCAGTGATCATTTATGACGGTGCATACGAAGCATACATTTCCGAGGATAATGTAGCTCATACGATCTATGAGTGCGAAGGCGCAAGAACTTGTGCCATCGAGCTGAAGAGTTTTTCAAAAAATGCCGGATTTACAGGTGTCCGTCTCGGATATGCCGTTGTTCCGAAAGACTTGAAATGCGGCGAGGTATCCTTGCATCAGATGTGGGCAAGACGTCACGGAACCAAATTCAACGGAGCTCCGTACATCGTACAGCGTGCCGGTGAGGCTGTATACAGCGAGGCAGGCAAAGCACAGTTAAAAGAACAGGTTGCATATTATATGAAAAATGCAGCAGCCATCAAAGGCGGACTGCAGAACGCAGGCTTCGAGGTGTTTGGCGGTGTGAACGCACCATATATCTGGTTAAAGACACCGGATCAGATGACATCCTGGGAGTTTTTCGATTACCTGCTTGAAAAGGCAAATGTTGTAGGTACACCGGGATCCGGATTCGGACCGAGTGGAGAGGGATATTTCAGACTGACAGCATTTGGAACGTATGAGAATACACTTGCTGCTCTGGAGCGCATCAAAGCGTTATAGGAAATTATGATAAAAAACTGTCGCATTTCGGTGCGGCAGTTTTTTTAAATTAAGAAAATCTATTTGCTTTCATTGTAAATAGTGGTTTGAACATGCGCATTTTAATGCGTGGCAAAAGAAAACACAAGAGAAAAGACGTCTTAGTCTGTCTCTTGTGTTTTCTTGCATTTATTTCTTGAAAGATGCACGTTTTCTTAAAGTCGGATCAAGGATCTTCTTACGGATTCTCAGGCTTTCCGGAGTTACTTCCAGAAGCTCATCGGTATCAATGAAGTCAAGTGCCTGCTCCAGACTCAGAATTCTCGGCGGTGTCAATGTCAGTGCCTCGTCAGCAGAAGAGGAACGTGTATTGGTCAGATGTTTCTTTTTGCAGACATTTAATTCAATATCCTCACCACGGGAACACTGTCCGATGACCATGCCGGAGTATACTTTTTCACCAGGTCCGATAAACAGGGAACCACGCTCCTGTGCGGAGAACAGACCGTATGCTACGGACTCACCGGACTCGAAAGCAATCAGGGAACCAAGTTTACGATACTGGATATCTCCACGGTATGGTTCATAGCCACAGAAGATGGTGTTGATGATGCCGTTACCTTTTGTGTCTGTCATAAAATCGCCACGGTAACCGATGAGACCACGGGATGGAATATTAAACTCCAGACGGGTGTAACCGCCGGTGATCGGTTTCATATTGACAAGCTCACCTTTACGCTGGCTTAATTTATCGATAACAGTACCGGTAAACTCATCCGGGACATCGACGTAAGCGATCTCCATAGGCTCTGTCTTTTTGCCGTTCTCGTCTGTGTGGTATAAAACTTCTGCTTTGCTGACTGCAAACTCATAACCTTCACGGCGCATGTTCTCAACTAAAACGGATAAGTGAAGCTCACCACGGCCGGATACTTTGTAGCAGTCCGGACTCTCTGTCTCTTCTACACGCAGAGAAACATCGGTATTTAATTCTTTGAACAGACGGTCTCTTAAATGGCGGGAAGTGATGAATTTACCTTCCTGTCCGGCGAGCGGGCTGTCATTGACGATAAAGTTCATAGAGATCGTCGGCTCAGAGATCTTCTGGAATGGGATCGGCTTTGGATCGTCAGGGTTGCAGATGGTATCTCCGATGTGAATGTCCGCGATACCGGATACGGCAACGATAGAACCGATGCGGGCTTCCTCGACGTCAACCTTTTCCAGACCGTCAAATTCATATAACTTATTGATGCGGACTTTCTTTAACTTGTCCGGCTCATGATGGTTGACAACGGCAACTTCCTGGTTGATACGCAAGGAACCATTGTCGACCTTTCCGATACCGATACGTCCCACATATTCATTGTAGTCAATCGTGCTGATCAGAACCTGTGTACCAAGGTCAGGATCACCGGTTGGTGCCGGGATATAATCTAAAATGGTCTCAAACAAAGGAACCATGTCTTTTCTTTCGTCGTCCAGATTTAAGACAGCAAAGCCTTCCTTTGCGGAAGCATAAACGAATGGACAGTCCAGTTGTTCGTCAGAGGCATCTAGATCCATGAAAAGTTCCAATACCTCATCAATAACTTCGTCCGGTCTTGCCTCCGGTCGGTCGATCTTGTTGATACATACGATAACCGGCAGATCCAGATCCAGTGCCTTCATGAGCACGAACTTGGTCTGTGGCATAGCACCTTCAAAGGCATCAACGACTAGGACAACGCCGTCTACCATTTTAAGGACACGTTCTACCTCGCCACCGAAATCTGCATGTCCTGGTGTGTCAATGATGTTGATCTTGGTATCCTTATAATAAACGGCTGTGTTTTTGGATAAAATGGTGATACCACGCTCACGCTCGATATCGTTAGAATCCATCACGCGTTCCGCAACTTCCTGGTTGGCACGGAACACACCGCTTTGCTTTAATAATTCATCTACAAGTGTCGTCTTACCATGATCGACGTGAGCGATAATGGCAATGTTACGAATGTCATCTCTTGATTGCTTCATGTCATCCTTCTTTCTATAAGGTCTTTCCTTAATATAATACAAATTTACACATACTGTACTAGTTTACCACAAATTTAGGGATTTACAAGTTTATCGACAAAATGCCTGTCACTTTTTACCTTGCACATGGTAAACCATAATGGAGAAAAGATTGAAAGATCCAAAAGAAGGGAGAGGCTAATCAAATGGCAGATAAAGTGTTAGAAAACAATCAGGTATCAATCGTGGGAGAAATTGTTTCGGATTTTTCTTACAGTCATGAGGTGTATGGGGAAGGTTTTTTTGTGGTGGAAGTAGCCGTGAACCGTCTGAGCAATTATGCAGATTACATTCCACTCATGGTATCTGAAAGATTAATTGACACGACACAGTCTTATATTGGTGAAAAGATCCATGTGACGGGACAATTTCGCTCGTATAATCGCCATGAAGAAACAAAGAACAGATTGATCTTATCTGTCTTTGTCAGGGAACTTGAATTTGTAGATGAATATATGGAAAACGAGGATGAGGAAAGAAAGAGCAATTACATCACACTGGATGGCTATGTGTGCAAAGCCCCGGTTTATCGTAAAACGCCGCTGGGACGGGAGATCGCAGATCTTCTGGTGGCAGTTAACCGCTCTTATGGAAAATCAGATTACATACCATGTATCTGCTGGGGAAGAAATGCGAGATAT
>OLFU01002141.1_pt1 | contig 16536 bp, 17 predicted proteins | sample 1605161 | NCBI WGS metagenome assembly OLFU01 (sample SAMEA3888914, study PRJEB22519) | human gut metagenome | biome: human gut; feature: human-associated habitat; material: faeces | place: Denmark | collected 2011
GTGGATTCCGTATGGGTGGTCTATGTATCCACGGAAGTACAGATTTCCAGAGTTATGAAACGGGATGGTCTTAAGCGCAGCCAGGTTATGGCGATAATGCAGAATCAGATACCTGTGAAAGAAAAGCTGAGTTACGCGGACGCAATCATAAATAACGGGGGGTCAGAGGAAAATACCAGAAGGCAGGTACTTCAGGAACTGAGTAAAATTTCGGAGTTTACATGGCAGAAATAAGGGACAGACGGTCAAATCAATACAGAAGGCATAACCGGCACGTGCCGCGGAGGAAAAGCAGAAGTAAAAAAATATTTACGGTTTTTCTGGCGGCCCTGTGTCTGGTATGCTTTATCCTGCTGCGGGCATCAGATTATCATCCCAGCGCACAGGTGGCACAGCTTATTCTGATTAACGCGGAACGGTATAAACTTCAGCCGGAACTTCTGCAGGCAGTCATTGAAGTGGAAAGCAAATATGATGAAAAGGCAGTCTCCCATGTGGGGGCGGTAGGAGCGATGCAGCTGGTTCCCACAACGGCCCGGTGGATTGCCCAGGAGAGCGGAAATCCTTACGGGGATCTGAAAGATCCGGCTATCAATATTCCGCTGGGGGCGTGGTATCTTCGATATCTGATTAATAAATATCATGGCAATCTGGAGCTGGCGCTGGCAGCATACAATGCCGGCCGTGGCAATGTGGATACCTGGATACGGGAAAAGAACTGGCCGGATGATTTTAATGATATAGATGCCATTCCGTTCCCTGAAACCCAGGGATTTGTGACACAGGTCATACGCATTAAAGAAGAACTGAAGAAAAAACATGAAATCCAGAAGCTAAAGGCACAGCAGGCATCCGTCGCACAGGTGGGGCATACAGATAAGAACACGAAAGTGGGGTGAAGGAATTGGCAGAGCTTACAGAGAAACAGAAAGAAAGGCGACAGGCCTTTCTCGACTGGGATTTATTCGGACTGCCTGAAACGATAGGGACATTTCACAGAAAACGGATTGACCGGCAGGAGGGACGGATTTACTATGCGTTCGGGTATGAGGATGAAGAAACCGGTTGGGAGGCCAGGGTGCTTTTTGATGGAGAAACCATGGATTATATGGTCAAGTTCTATCTCAGAATGTATACAATCACTGAAATTGAACTGATTCATGGGGACTTCGATGGATTCCGGCGCGACGTGGAACGTCTGCTTCCCGCCGCCATCACCCGCGAGTTCCTGCAAAGGGACAGGGTGTCCGTACTGGTAAAGGGCAGGGCTTTTACCCAGTGGGATTACGCAGAGGTACTTCCGCCTTCCTATGATGGATACCGGCTGCTGATATCCCCTGACAGACCTCTGCTGGGACTCAATGGGTCCTATATCATCGCAGAATATGAAAACAGGGAAAAGAATACAGGGATTCTCTTTTTCTATAACATGTACCGTGATGAATATTATGGAGAACTTCGTGACCGGGGGATTCCGGGCATTGTTCATGAGTATGATGCCCGCACAGTGGAGGAGCTGGAGAAAAAAATACGTCTCCATCTGAAAAAAGATCTGGACAAACTGGGGACAGGTCCATTGGAACGTTGATGAAAACCAGCAGGAAACGCTCATTTTCTTTGTAATTATCCCTGTTCTATGATATACTGACAAAGGTAAGTATTTATCCGTCATATATGTTTTCAGCTAGAGTGAGCTTTCAGCTCACTTTTTCTTATATTTAACATGAAAAGGTTACGTGGGATAAGGAGACGGAGCAATAGGAGCGGCTATGGGAAGAAAAGAAATTGAAAAGGCGGTAGAAACATTATTAGAACCATGCCTGGAAAAAGAAGGTATCGAACTGGTAGATGTTGAATATGTGAGAGAGCGGGATTGGATTCTCCGTATCTTCATCGACAAAGAGGGCGGTGTGGATTTAAATGACTGTCAGCATATCAGCGAAGAGGCCGGGGCCCTGCTGGATGAAAAAGATCTGATTGCCGGTAATTATCTGCTGGAAGTATCTTCCCCGGGAATTGATCGTATCCTGAAAAAGGATAAGGATTTCAGGCGTTTTGCAGGAAGCGATGTGGACGTTAAACTGTATGCCCCTCTGAACGGACGCAAAGAACTTAAAAATTTTACAGCCCGTCTGGATGGACTGACAGAAGATGGAAAGATTTGTCTTACCTATAACGACACAGAAGAACTGATTATTGATAAGGATAAAATGTCTCAGATGAGATTGCATTTTTCATTTTAATTCGGAGGAATAAAAATCGTGGCACAGGAAAAAATCAATGAAGAATTAATGGATGCGGTTCATGCGCTGGTAAAGATTAAAAAAGTTCCGGAATCCGTAGTATTTGAAGCACTGGAAATGGTGCTGCTTACTGCCTATAAGAAGGAACACGGCAATGCGGTAAAGGCATCTATTGATATGGATCACACCACAGGTAAATATCATATTTACGCCGATAAGGTAGTGGTATCGGAAATTGATCCGGACGATGAAGAAGGCATCAACAAGATTACTGTAAAGGATGCCAAACTGCTGAATCCGGCTTATGAGGAAGGCGACTATATCCGTATTGATGTGACACCGAAGGATTTTGGTCGCACAGCTGCACAGACAGCTAAGCAGGTGATGATTCAGAAACTGCGTGAAGCGGAACGAGGCTCCATCTATGCGGAATTTTCCGGTCGTGAAGGGGATATCATCACAGGAACTGTAAAATCCAGCGAATCCAGAACCATATTTGTAGATCTTGGACGTGTAGAAGGGATTCTTCCTTATAATGAACAGATCGCCGGTGAAACCTTTGAACCGAATCAGAAGATTAAGTGCTACGTACTGGAAGTACGTAAGACAACCAAGGGACCGGAAATCATCCTTTCCCGCACCCATCCTGGTCTGCTGAAGCGTCTGTTTGAACTGGAAGTACCTGAAATTTACAGCGGCACTGTGGAAATCAAGTCCGTTGTCCGGGAAGCCGGTTCCCGTTCTAAGATTGCTGTATATGCCATGGACCCAACCATTGATCCGGTAGGCGCATGCGTAGGACCTAAGGGCCAGCGTGTACAGGATATTGTCAATGAACTGCATGATGAAAAGATTGATATCGTAAGATGGGATGAGGATCCGGCTGTGTACATAGCCAATGCGCTTTCACCGGCCAAGGTCATCTCCGTTTCCGTATGGGAAGATGATAAGTCCTCTTATGTCATTGTTCCGGATTATCAGCTGTCTCTGGCTATTGGCAAGTCCGGACAGAACGCGCGTCTGGCGGCCAAGCTGACCGGATGGAAGATTGATATCAAGAGTGAATCCCAGGCGGTTCAGGAAGGTGTTCTGACACCGGAAGGTGAATCGGAAGGTGCTTTTGATGATACAGACGATATCCTGGGGGATATTGAAGCAGAAGGCAATACAGAGGATAACGAATAATGAAGACAAAGAAGATTCCGATGAGAAGATGTGTGGGATGCGGTGAATCTAAAACGAAAAAGGAACTGATCCGTATCGTAGCACTTCCCTCCGGTATGATTGAGCTGGACAGAACAGGAAAGAAATCAGGGCGCGGAGTATATATCTGTGATAACCTGGAATGTTTTGAAAAGGCTTATAAGTCTCATGGACTGGAAAGATCGCTGAAGCGTCCGGTATCCAGAGATGTGTATGAACAGATAAGAGTTTCTATAGAAAATGAATAACAGGATATATGGATTGATTGGGCTCTGCATGAAAGCAGGAAAAGTACTGTCAGGTAATGAACAGGTGGAAAAGGGAATTAGAAAGGGAAAGGGGTATCTTCTGATTCTGGCCGCTGACAGTTCAGAACAGACGAAAAAAGATTATGTGCTGGCTGCAGAAAGACATCATCTTCCATATCGTATATTTGGAACGAAAGAAATGTTAGGACAGGCATTGGGCAAAGGCGTTCGTACAGCTGTACTGATCACCGACCGGGGATTTGCCAGAGCGATGTTGACCAAACTGGAGTAGTCTCATAGGATGGAGGAAATCTATGCAGAAATATAGAGTATATGAGTTGGCAAAAATGTTTGGGAAAACGAATGAAGAGGTCATTAGGACACTTCAGAAAAACAATGTTAATGTAAAAACCAACTTCAACAGCGTTGGTGAGAAGGAAAAAGACTTTCTGGAAAAGGCATTCAGTGGGAAAGAACCGAGAAAAAATACCCATCGAACCATCCGGACCGTTCGTTTTGACCGACAGGGAAGACCGGCAGGGAGAAAGGCAGATGAATCTCATCACAGTTCCTACTCTTCCTACAAGGTAGAACAGCCGCAAGAAGTAAAGAAAGAGAGCAACAGAGATACAGTGAAGACAGAAGACAGACATGTTTCTTCTCATAGAGGGGAAGAACGAAGAACCAGTTCGGAACATCGCAGCTATAAAGATCGTGACAACAACCGATTCAGTCACAGATCCGGAGACAGAAACCATGATAACCGGGAACGCAGAAATTCTGATTTCCGCAACGATTCCCATGATCATAGAAATGGAAACCGCAGCAACGACAGAAATTACCGCGGCGAAGGCCGTCAGGACAGAGACCAGCGCGGCGGTAATCGAAATGGCACGATGAGAAAGCGTTCTCCGGCCCCGGTGGAAATGGCTATTCCGGAACAGTCGGAACAGCAGAAGCGTTTCAGAACGCCTCGTAAGAAAACAAAGAAAGATTATGAAAAGAGCCGCAGAGAACGTGAAGGCGGATCTCTCATGGCCCGTTCCCTGAAGCAGCATAAGAAGAAACATCCGCAGGAAAAGAAGCCGGTAGTTTATCCGACCGAAGTCAGAGTTCCTATGACAGTTACTGTCAAGGAATTTGCGGATCTGCTGAAGCGTGAAGTAAGCGAAGTCATCAAGCACCTTATGGCTGATGGCGTTATGGCCACAATCAACCAGAACCTGGACAGAGATACTGTGGAAATTCTGGCTGATGAATTTGGTGTTACCCTTCTGGAACCGGAAGAGGAAAAAGATCTTACCGAATACACTCCGGAACCGGATGATCCGAGATTCCTTAAGCTGCGTCCGCCGGTAGTTACCATCATGGGCCATGTAGACCATGGTAAGACCACACTGCTGGATGCACTGCGTTCTACCGATGTAGCCCTTCATGAAGCGGGCGGCATTACTCAGAGAATCGGTGCTTATCAGATTCGCTATAAGAACCAGAAGATTACCTTCCTGGATACCCCGGGCCACGAAGCGTTTACCGCTATGCGAACCCGCGGTGCGCAGGTTACCGATATTGCGGTCATCATTGTAGCGGCTGATGATGGCGTTATGCCGCAGACTGTGGAAGCTATCCACCATGCGAAGGCGGCAAAGGTTCCGATTATGGTAGCTATTAACAAGATTGATAAGCCAGGCGCCAACCCGGAACACATTAAGGAAGAACTGTCCCGCGAAGGCCTTATTGCCGAAGACTGGGGCGGCGATGTCATTATGGTTCCGATTTCCGCTAAGAAGAGAATCGGGCTCGATGACCTGCTGGAAAACATCCTGCTGGTAGCGGAAATGGAAGAACTGAAAGCCAACCCGAACCGTGAAGCCTACGGCGTAGTTGTCGAAGCTCAGCTGGATAAGGGCAGAGGTCCGGTCATGAATGTCCTGGTAAACAATGGTACACTTCACGTAGGTGACGGTATTCTGGCAGGGAAGTGCTGGGGCCGTGTTCGTGCCATGACCAATGAAAAGGGACGCCGTCTGAAGAATGCGGAACCATCTATGCCGGTAGAAATTCTGGGGATGGATTCTGTGCCGGAAGCAGGGGATCATTTCTATGTAATGGATGAAAAGAAGGCAAGAGAAATCGCCGAACTCCGTGCAACCCGTGCGAAGGAAGAAGCACAGGCTCAGATACAGAAGGTAACGCTGGACAATATCTTTGAAAAGATTAAGGAAGGCGAAATGAAGGAACTGGATGTCATTATCAAGGCCGATGTCCAGGGTTCTGTAGAAGCACTGTCTCAGTCCCTTATGAGTATTAAGAGTGAAGAAGTCCGTATCTCCATTGTTCATGCGGCAGTTGGTGCCATTACCGAATCCGATGTTATGCTGGCAGAAGCTTCCAACGCATTGATTATCGGCTTTAATGTCCGTCCGGATGCCAACGCGCGTAAGCTGGCAGAACAGAACAAGGTAGATATCCGTCTCTATCGCGTAATTTATGACGCTATCGATGATGTGAAGGATGCTATGGCCGGTATGCTGGCGCCGAAGATCAGAGAAGTTATTCTGGGCCGCGGCGAAATCAGACAGGTTATCCATACACCGAAGGTTATTGTAGCCGGAGTATATGTAACGGAAGGCAAGGTAACCAATAACTGCCAGATCCGTCTTATCCGTGATGGCATCGTAGTTCATGAAGGCAAGATTGGATCTCTCCGTCGATTCAAGGATGATGTGAAGGAAGTTACAGAAGGATTTGAATGCGGCCTTTCCCTCGAAGATTATCGCGATATCAAGGAAGGGGATCAGATAGAATCGTTCAAACTGGAAGAAACGGCTAAGACAGCCGATGAACTGAAATAAGGTGATTTTATGTCAGAACTGAGAGTACGCAAGATTCAGGAATTTATTAAGCAGGAAGTAAGTTCTATGCTGCTTAAGGAAATTAAAGACCCGCGGCTTGGTTTTGTAACAGTGACCGGCGTTCATCTTACCGGTGATCTTCGGGAAGCTACTGTGTATGTCAGCCTTTTCGGCAGCGACCGGGAAAAGGCTGAATCTCTGGAAGCATTGAATAATGCCAGAGGCTTTATCCGCAGAGAACTGGGGAAGCGGCTGAAAATCTATTACACACCGACCATTGATTTTGATGTGGATACGTCTTTGGACTATGGTATGCACATTGAAGGGCTGATAAAGAAAATCCATAAGGATGACGAGGCGAAAAAACATGGCACAGAAAATCAGTAAGGAGGAAGCTTTTCAGTTTCTGGAAAAGCATACCCGGTTTCTGCTGGTAGGACATATCCGCCCGGATGGCGATGATATTGGTTCTATATGTGCTTTGCATAATGCGCTGGAATCCATGGGAAAAGAAGCGGATATGGTTATCAACGATGAACTTCCGGATCGCTTTAATTTCATAGAGACCACCCGGCTCATTAACCGGGATATCCCGGAAGGCAGGATATATGATGCTGTCGTGTTTACCGATTTGGCAAACCGGGAGAGGGCAGGGGAAATCCATATTCCGGAAAATGTGGAAAGTCTCTGCATAGATCATCATGTTTCCAATGAGGGATATACGGATTATCTGTATCTTCGGGAAAACTACGCGGCTACGGCAGAACTGCTGGCAGAAATGTTTTTTGATCATGGACTTAAGCTGAGCCGGGATACCTGTAACGCGTTGTACCTGGCACTGGGGACTGACAGCGGATTCTTTAAATTCAGCTGTACCAGCTCCCATACGCTGCTGATGGCCAGCAAACTGGTGGAAATGGGGGCGGATCCCGCATTTATATCCAATCATCTGGATGTGACCACCGCAGAAAGCATGAAAACCTATAAGAGAGTACTGAATACGCTTCACTTTGCCGCAGACGGCAAAATAGGTATCGCTTATATGGATAAGCAGTCTATGGAGATGGATGGAATCAATTCCGACTACTATGTCAGCATCCCGCGGAAAGTAGCCGGTGTGGAAATCGCCTTTCTTCTGAAGTATCAGGAAGAAAATGTGACCCGTGTTTCCCTCCGCTCCAGAGAATATGCAGACGTTTCCCAGCTGGCAGCCCATTTTGGCGGCGGCGGTCACGTACGTGCCGCAGGCTGTACCATCAGTCTCCCTATGGAGGAAGCTGAGGCTGAGTTAGTAAAAGAAGCGGAGAAGATTTTGTAATGGACGGTATTCTTAATGTTTTAAAGCCGGCGGGAATGACATCCTTTGATGTGATTTCCCTGCTTCGCCGGATTTATCATCAGAAGAAAATCGGTCATGGAGGCACTCTTGACCCAATGGCGGCAGGAGTGCTTCCTGTTTTTATGGGGAAGGCTACCCGGCTGATTGAATATGCACCAATACATAAAAAAACCTATGTGGCAGAATTCATTATGGGATTTGCCACAGATACGGAAGATGTTATGGGAAGCATTGTGGAAGAAGGCCGCCCCATTGCCGATGAAAAGGTATGGAGAGAGGCATGTGCCCGGTTTGAGGGGGATATTCAGCAGGTTCCGTCAGCCTTCTCCGCCATCAAGGTGAAAGGCAAAAGAGCATATGATCTGGCCAGAAACGGGGAGAAGGTGGAGCTCCCTGCACGACCGGTTCACATTTACTCCATTGAACTGCTGGAAGTCTGTCCTCCGTATGTGCGGATGAAGGTAATCTGCTCGTCCGGCACCTATATACGGGCGCTGGGGCGCGATATTGGAAAAGCGGCAGGGTGTCCGCTGTCCATGTCGTTCCTGCTGAGGACGGAAATGGGAACATTTACTGTGGAAGAGGCTAGAACACTGGAAGAAATAGAAGCATCCCCTGAAAGTGCCATAATGGCGGATATACGTCCGCTGTTCCGGGAAATGAAGGATATTACCCTGGATGAGGACATGAGTGATGGTTTCCTTACCGGTAAACGGCTCCGCTTGTACAGAGAAGATATACAGGTGGCCGCGGTATATGGAAAAAACAGATTTCTGGGAATAGGGGAGATTAAACACGGAATTTTACATCCACGGAAAGTATTTGGTGATTTATGATATCCGTATATTCCTCAGTGCAGAGCATAATGAGCATGGGGCCTGTAGTGCTGGCTCTTGGCTTTTTTGATGGTCTGCACATAGGCCATCAGACAGTTATTCAGCAGGCGCTGCAACTGGCACATGAGGGGGAGGCCCGCATGTGTGTCATAACTTTTGATATACCGCCCCGGGCTGTTCTTCGGCCGGAACACCCTGTACAGCTTCTGGAAACACGTCAGGAAAAGATCAGAAAGTTGGATAAGATGGGGGTTGATACAGTGGTGTTTATACATCCTACCGTGGAGGTGCTTTCAGAAACGGCGGAGGATTTTATGCAATCACTGGCCGGCATATCCGGGTTATATGGTATTGTCTGCGGAAGCAATTTTACTTTTGGAAGACATGCAGCAGGAAGTCCTTCCATGCTTTCTGCCTTTTTCTCCGGCAGGGGAATCAAAGTGAAGATTGTACCGCTGACGACAAGTCCGCTTCTTGGGGGCCGCGAAGTTTCCAGTACAGTGATAAGGAAGCTGATTGGACAGGGACGTATCGGGGTGGCTAATCAGCTTCTTGGGGAAGAATACACCATAACAGGCACAGTGGCTCATGGATTTCGACGCGGTCACGATGTTACCGGTGTGCCTACGGTCAATCTGGAGACGGATGGGAACTGCGTGATTCCATCTGATGGCGTATATGCGTCCAGAATCCTTATAAAAGGCGTGCCCCATGCCTCTATTACCAATATAGGGACTAATCCGACTTTTGGTAACCAGGCGAGGACTATTGAAACCTTTATATTGGATTTCCATCAGGAAATTTATGAAAAAAAGGTTATGCTTTCCTTTGTAGAACGTATACGGGGAGAAATCAAATTTCCTTCTGTGGAGGCACTGACAACGCAGATTCAACGGGATGTAGAAATGGCAGAAAAACTGCTGAATAGATAAGAGGACAGGAAGCAATACAGGCCTGAACGGGCGGATATGGCTTCCTGTCTTTTAATTTCTTCCGGAAGAATGATGAGGCCAAAAGGATATATATCGCCTTAGAACGGAAAGAAGGATAATAACATGCTGAGACATTTTCATTTGTGGTCTATTAGGACATCATCATTTTTGAATCATAAAAAATGGAAATATAATATTTTCAAACATTGACATATTTAAGAATAAGAATTAAAATATGTGAAATCAACTTTTATGTGTATCATTAAATAATCAGAGTTATAGCAGGCAGAGTCTGAACCGTTTGCAATATGTAAAAATTGGGGCATCTGTAAGCGACTCCGGTAGGAAGTGCGCAGAAGTTGGTATATGGTCGCTGGCAGACAGTGATGTTTTTTCCACATAGTTGCTGTATATATTATTGTAAAGGAGAGATGTATTATGGCAGTTCGTTTTTCTAACACCATGTTATCTTTAAAGCCGTCTGATATCGGCCCGTTACTCGCAATTATTGCGCAGCCAGACATTATTTCCTTTGCAGGCGGACTTCCGGCTCCACAGACTTTCCCTCTTAAAGAACTGACAGAAGTAGCAGTTAAGGTAAGAGAAGAAGATGGTGCAGGTGCCATGCAGTATGGTCCGTCCCGGGGATATATGGGACTTCGGAAAGCTATTGCTGACCGTATGAACAGAATGTATGTCCCCATGGGAATGGCAGAAGTAGATCCAAAGAACATTATTGTGGTTACCGGTTCTCAGCAGGGGCTGGATATGACAGGACGTATCTTCCTGGATAAGGATGATGTAGTTCTTATTGAAAGTCCATCCTATATGGGAGCTATTGATGCTTTTTCATTGAACAGACCAAGATTTGTTGAAGTACCGACTGATGACCAGGGGATGATTCCAGAAGAATTGGAAAAGATTCTTCAGAAGGAACCAAAAGTAAAGTTCATTTACCTGATTCCGAATTATCAAAATCCAACCGGAATCTGCATGTCTTTTGAAAGACGTAAAAAATTCATGGACGTAGTAACTCGTTACGATATCCCGGTATTTGAAGATAATCCGTATGGGGATCTTCGCTTTGAAGGTGAAGAAATCGCGCCACTTATCTCTATGGATCCGAAGCATCTGGTTATTTACTCCGGCACTTTCTCCAAGACACTTTGCCCGGGCATGCGTCTGGCATGGCTGGTAGCCAGAGACGATATCATGAAGCAGCTGGACCGTGTAAAGGGCTCCACTGACCTGGCAACACCGTCTGTGACACAGCGCGAAGTGGCAATGTATATGACCAACTATGATTTTGAAGGCCATGTACAGGATAACTGCAGACTTTACGCACATCGTCGTGATGTAATGTGCAATGCCATAGATAAGTATTTCCCGGCAGAAGTTAAGCATACTTATCCACATGGCGGGCTGTTTCTGTGGGTAGAACTTCCGGAAGGCTGTGATTCCCGTGACCTGTTCAAGTATGCAATTGAAAAGAAGGTTGCTTATGTACCAGGGGATGCATTCTTCCCAGTAAGCGGAAAGAGAAATTTCTTCCGCCTGAACTACTCCTACACCGAAGACGATGTAACAGAAGAAGGCATCAGAAGACTGGCTGAAGCCCTTAAAGAATATCTGGCATCCAGATAATCTGACATATAGAGAAAATGAAAAGGCTATGATTTTTCATGGCCTTTTTTATTGGTAAAATCTGCTGGAAGTTTACCTGGTTTGTTATAATGTCTTTAGTGGAGGTGCAGATATGCCAACCAGAAAACGAAGAAACAGCAGAAAAACAGGATCTCATAAATTCTTCTGGGGGATTCTTTTAGCGGGGGCTGCATTGACGGCAGCCTGCTATTTCCCTTCACCGGATGACAGAGAAGCTGCACCGGATTCAGAAGAAAAGGGGATAGAGATACAGAGTGTTCCAAATGCCCCGGATATTCCGCAGTATGGAGAGCCAAAGGCACAGGATAGTCAGACAGATGTGGATTCAGAACATAAGGATACGGATACGAATAAGACCAGTCTGGAAGAAAAGGTCAGAGAATTCACAAGCCAGACGGTAAAAGCGGCGGAAAAGCAGGTCAGGAAAACCACAGGAAATGCCTTCTCTGAGAAGAAATCACCGAATTCAGGTTCATCATCGGCTAAAGCCGTAACGCCGGATGAAAAAAAGACACAGAACAGAGTGAATCTTCCAGCTGATGGAAAGGTTCGCCTGGCGGTATGCATTGATGATGCAGGCAGAGATCTCAACAGCCAGCGAGTATATGAAGGACTAGGGATTCCGCTTACACTGGCGGTTATGCCTAACGAGCCGCATACATCAGAAGCAGCTGCAGAATGGAAATCGAAGGGGATGCCGGTGATTATCCACCAGCCAATGGAAAGCGTTTCCGGTAAGGGAATGGAAAAGATTGTAATTAAGGATTCCATGTCAGATGAACAGATTCGCAGCCTGATCCATCAGTCCATACAGCAGATCCCTCAGGCATCGGGAATGAATAATCATCAGGGGTCAAAGGCCACTACAGATAAGCGGGTTATGAAGATTGTGATGAGTGAGCTGGCGTCCAGAAACATGTTTTTCTTCGACAGTGCCACTAATACCTATACTGAGGCGGATAAGGCCGCAGCACTTTATCATGTTCCTTATGCCCGGAATAATCTTTTTGTAGATAACTCAGCCGATGTAGATGCTATATGCCGAATGATACAGAAGGGAGCCGAAAGGGCAAGGAAAAACGGGAGTGCTATTATTATCGGACATTGCCGCCCTAATACGGCCGCTGCATTTAAGAAGATGGTGCCTAAGCTGAAGGCAGAAGGTATTGAATTTGTATATTTATCATCACTTACAGGAAAATAACTAATGAAAGAGAAAACGAAACGACTGGTACTTATCACCGGCGGAACTTCCGGGATTGGGCTGGCAGCAGCCGCATGTGTATCCAGAGATGGGTACACACCGGTTCTGCTTGGGAGGAATCCGGAGCGGGGTCGGGAGGCAGAACGAAAGGTTCAGGGAAGCCGGTATATTCCCTGTGATGTCACCAGCACGAAGGATATCAATCGGGCGGTAAAAGAAGCAGAAGCTATGGGACGGATAGAAGGTCTGGTGGCTGCAGCTGGACAATACGCAGAAGGTCTTGTTGAAAATATTCGGGATGAGGATATGGAGAAGCTGTTCCGGGTAAATGTCTTTGGAGTTATTGCCTCTGTGAGAGCCGTTATCCCTGTGTTCAGAAAATACGGCAGGGGAAGTATAGTGGTTGTTTCATCGGATGCAGCTGTGCAGGGAAACATACAGGGAGGACTTTACAGTGCAACGAAAGGAGCGGTTACCGCATTTGCCAGATCCGCTGCATTGGAACTCGCTGTAGAGAAAGTGCGGATCAATGTGGTTTGTCCTGGGGATATAAAGACGCCTTTGTTGAAACGGCAGTTTGCTGCCTATGGGGGAAGTGAAAAGGAAACCGCAGAATTGTATCCTTTGATGCGTATAGGCCGGCCGGAAGAAGTGGGAGAGGTTATTTCTTTCCTTTTGTCAGACCGAGCTTCCTTTATGACAGGCAGTGTAGTCATGGTTGATGGCGGATTAACTGACTGGTAGTGGCAGATAATCCACGGAAGAATGCACGCAGAATCGAATAAGTTTATTTATCTGTGTGGTATAATATAAAAAATAATAGATATCAGTAACAATTACCAGGGAGGGGTTCACTATGGAAGAGAATAAAAATGTACAGGTGCCGGAAGAAAAATCTCCAGTAGTCAGACCAAAAGCAGAGGCTGTGGTGAAGGAACCGGCAGGCCTTCCACTGGAAGTGAAACCTGCGGCAGACACTGCTTCTGAGGTGTCAGCTGCTGATGCGGGGAATACTCAGGAATGCCCTCCGGAGCCGCAGACGAAAACATCGTCTGAAGAGACAGCAAATCCCAAACACACGGTAGTATCGGTAGAAAGCCCGATGGCTGAAGTGGAAGTAGAAGTGGTTGATGACCGGGATAAGCAGGCGGATGAGCTTATTCGCTGGGGTGCAGCCAGAGCAGGGGTGATTGTACTGACCCCGGTTCTGGGGACGGCAGCGCTGATAGCCAATGAAGTGTATATGATCAGCCGCATTGGCAGTATTTATGGAGAAAACGTAACTCATAAGTCCGTGCTGGCATTTATGGGGTCTCTGGGCGGCACAGTTCTTGGAAACCTGGCAGCAACGCTGATTCCTCTGCCGTTTATGCAGATGCCGATTGCGGTATCGGTTACCTTTGGTATCGGTAAGGCGGCTCAGCGCTGGATTAAGGATGGTCAGCCGGATAATATTAAGCCGTATATTGATATTTTTGAAATGGAAAAGGCAGAAGGAAAAGCTTCTGCTGAAGCGTTGGAGAATAATCCTGGTAAGGATATCCCACTGGGCGATGAAAAAGCGGATTTTACACAGGAACTCAAGAGAAATATCAAGAAATTTTACCCGGTAAAGGCTCATAGATTATTCAATACATTGACGGATAATCTGGAAGATGCTGTCAGTGATGTGGCAGGCAAGGCAGAAGAAACACTGCGCCGTGCCGGTGTGACAGATGAACAGATGGATTCGGCAAAATATACCGCTATGGCGGCCAGAGAAGTAACGGAAGAAACTGTAAATCAGGTCTCCCGGGATGTTAAGATTGCAGCCAGAGTTCGTGCAAAACAGGCTAAGGCTGCTGCCCTGGAACAGATGGAAGCTGCAAGAAAGCAGGCAGAAGGGCTTCGTGATGAAGTGAAACGAAGGACGGATGTTGCACAGGCTAAGGCGGAAGAAGTTTCCGGAAAGATTAAAAACTCTGCCAGTGAAGCAGAAGAAAACATCCGCCAGGCAGCCAGTGATTTCCGTTCCCGTGTAGAAGAGAAGGCTGCTTATTACAGAGAACAGGATAAGGCAGAACAGGCCAGGGCCGGAAAAGCAGAACCGGAAGAGACAACAGCTCCGGAAGACCAAAAGGGAGAAGACAAAGAATAAGTCTTTGAACTGGTAAAACGGTGCGAAAAAAGATACAATGGGATTCCACTGTATCTTTTTTATTTATGAACAAAACCGGTAGAAAGCGGATTCATTCACAAAGAATATGTTGTGTAGTAAAATGAAAAAATATGGAGGAATAATAAGAATGTATACCTATAGAAGACGTGTTCATTATTATGAAAACGATGGAATGCAGGTAGTACACCATGCCAATTATGTACACTGGCTGGAGGAGGCCCGGGTGGAGTATCTCAGAGAAGGAGGTATTCTGCTCAATGATCTGACGGCTGCGGGCATTGTGTGTCCGATTCTGGAAGTTAATATCAAGTATATAAGTTCCGCACGAAATGATGATGTGGTGCTGGTAAAAACATGGCTCCGTGAACTGAACCGGGCTAAAATGGTATTTGAATATGAAATATATCGGGAAGGTACAAATGAACTGTTATGCAGGGCCCACACACTGGGGGGCGTATCCCATGCCGATACAGGGCATCTGACCCGATTGCCGGCAGAAACAATTGCCAGACTGGCAGAAATATCTGAAGGAGACAGAAAGTAATGGATAATCGACCAATCGGAATTATGGATTCCGGAGTGGGCGGGCTGACAGTAGCCCGGTATCTGAAGAAAAAATACCCAGATGAAGGAATCGTCTTTATCGGGGATACGGCGCATAATCCGTATGGAGATAAAACAAAGGAAGAAATCACGACACTGGCGTCGTCCCTTCGGGATTACCTGCTGAAAAAACAGGTCAAGATGATTATTGTGGGATGCAATACGATTTCTTTTAACGCGGCTCCCTCATTCTTTGACTGTGAAGTGCCTGTAGTACGCATGAGTCTGAACATGCCAGCATTAGACGGAGTGAAAGAAGTGGCTGTACTGGCGACACCGGCTACCATTGCCACCCATCGCCATAAGCATCTGATTCATGAAAAATATCCATGGATTCAGGTACATGAACTGGGATTTCCAGGACTGGCCCATGCCATAGAGATGGGAGAAAGCCGGGAGTCCATGGAATCCATTGTCCGCAGGAGAGTACAGGAAACCGGGGCGGAAAATGCGGAATATGCCTTTCTGGCATGTACACATTACCCACTGGAAAAAGAACTGATTTCCAGATATCTTCCGCATGCGGCGTTCTGGGATCCAGCGGAAATCACTGTGGAAGAAGGCATGAACCTGCTGAAATCGGGCCATCAGCTGGCGGGAACACCGCAGCCGGATCAGTTCTGTTTTACCGCATCGGGCGGCACGGCCGATACTCTTGTTAAAAGTATTTTTGGCAGTGCGGCACATGCTGAAACGGTGGACACTGGAGAATAACCTATGATCTATACGATTCTTGAAACCATAGCGGCGTCGCTGTTCCTCATATGCATGGGATTTATCGCCTACTGGATTTTTCGCTGGGTTCAGGGGGACTGTGAGTTTCGCGTCGTTACGCGAAGACAGTCACGGGCTGTGGCAGAGAGTCTGTCGCACACGCAGGCCGTCCTTTCCTTTACGGTGCCTGTCATCAATGAAGGGAAGCAGAAGGGCATCCTTATGGATGTCATAGCCCGTGCCTGCCTTCCGGCGGAGCAGTATGATGCGCTGCAGGTATATGCTCAGGTTACCAATCAGAGACATCCGCGGACGGATGGCTACTGGAAGGCCGTAACGGTGCATAAGGGGCGAATGGTAGGGCTCCGCATAGTAGTGACGCTGAAAAGCGTCACCGGAGATGTAATAAGAAACTGTGAAAGAATCCCTGATGTTCCGATAGATATCATTTATCAGGCCATGGGCCGCGGAGAATGGTATTACGCCAAGGACAGAGTCTATCTGACTGGCGCGGATATCCGGAATGCGCTGCGTGA
>OLFU01002144.1_pt1 | contig 16528 bp, 14 predicted proteins | sample 1605161 | NCBI WGS metagenome assembly OLFU01 (sample SAMEA3888914, study PRJEB22519) | human gut metagenome | biome: human gut; feature: human-associated habitat; material: faeces | place: Denmark | collected 2011
GAGTATATCTATGACATGCCCCTGGTCATGGCGGCCAGCGACCTGGTCCTGTGCCGGGCGGGCGCCTCCACCATCTCAGAGCTCACCGCCATCGCCAAGCCCGCCGTCCTGGTGCCCTCCCCCAACGTGACGGCCAACCACCAGGAGAAAAACGCCCGGGTGCTGGCCGACCAGGGGGCCGCCGTGCTTCTGCGGGAGCAGGACTGCGCCCAGGACACCCTGTATGAGACGGCCAGCCTGCTGCTGCGGGAGAAGGGCCGCCGGGAGAACATGGAGAAGGCACTGCGCGCTATGGCCGTGCCCGATGCGGGGGAGAAGATCTATGAGACCCTGCGGGAGATCATGAAGTAAGCGCCTTTCGCTACGGAAACAAACCAAAGAAACCAACTGCGCATAGGATGGCCTGAATCTGAAGAAGTGGAGGGCGATCCATGAGCTGTTATCACATCCGGGGGGGCCGCCCGCTGGAGGGCCGTCTGACGGTACAGGGGGCCAAAAACAGTGCCCTGCCCATTCTGGCTGCAACCCTGCTGGCCCCGGGGGAGAGCGTCATCGAGAACTGCCCCCACCTCAGTGACGTGGACGCGGCCCTGGCCATTTTGACGGGGCTGGGCTGCCGGGTCTGGCGGCGGGGGGACACCGTGGGGGTGGATGCCTCCGCCCTCGCTGGGGCAGAGATATCACGGGAACTGATGGAGGAGATGCGCTCCTCGGTGGTCTTTCTGGGGGCCATGCTGGCCCGCATGGGCCGGGCCGCCCTGACCTATCCCGGGGGGTGTGAGCTGGGGCCCCGGCCCATCGACCTGCATTTGGCGGCCCTGAGGACACTGGGGGCGGACATCCGGGAGACGGACGGCCTGCTGTGCTGTACGGGCTGTCGTATGACCGGGGGAGAGATCTTTCTGCCCATCCCCAGCGTGGGGGCCACGGAGAACGCCATGCTGGCCGCCTGCGGCTGTCCCGGCGTGACCACCATCGCGGGAGCGGCCCAGGAGCCGGAAATAGAAGACCTACAGGGCTTTCTCAGAGCCATGGGGGCCGACGTCCGGGGAGCGGGGACGGCCACCGTTGTCATCCGGGGCGGCGCGACCCTCCGTCCGGCCCGCCATCGGGTGATGGGGGACCGCATCGCCGCCGCCACCTATCTGTGCGCCGCCGGGGCGGCAGGGGGGCGGGTGGAACTGAGGGGGGCAGACCCGGAGCACCTCCGGGCGGTGCTTGCAGCGCTGGAGCGGGCGGGCTGTTCCATCCAGACAGGGCCAGAGGAGATCGTACTGACCAGCGGCGGCGGCCTACATGCCGTTCCGCCTGTGGTCACGGAGCCATATCCAGGCTTTCCCACCGATGTCCAGGCCATTTTCATGGCCGCCCTGGCCGGGGGCAGGGGAGAGACTCTGTTCCGGGAGAACATATTCCAAAGCCGCTACGGCCATGTGTCCCAGCTGCGGGCCATGGGGGCGGACATCCGGGTGAAGGGCCGCACGGCCGCCGTCACCGGGGTGGGCGGCCTGCATGGGGCCGCTGTACAGGGCGGAGACCTGAGAGGGGCCGCAGCCTTAGTGGTGGCTGGGGTGGCCGCCCGGGGCGAGACCCGGGTGACCGGCCTTGCCCACATCCGCCGGGGCTACGACGGCCTGGACATCGGGCTGCGTGCCCTGGGAGCGGACATCACAGAGACGGACTGACGGACGAAAGACAGTTTTTTTAGGAGAGGGCCAATGGCATCACCAAGAAACAAACGCAAACGGAAACGGGGCAAGGGGCGGCTGGGCCCGCTGTTCAAGCTGCTGTGCGCCGGAGCGGTGGCGGTGGCGCTGACCATGGGGGCCACCGTGTTCTTCCAGGTGGAGACGGTGGCGGTGACGGGCAACAGCCGCTACTCTCAGGAGGAGATCATAAAGGCCACCGGCATCCAGACTGGGGATAACCTGTTCCGCATGAACAAGTATCAGATCGCCCACCAGGTGCTCCAGGGTCTGCCCTATGTGGAGGAGCTTACGATACGCCGCGCACTGCCCAGCACCATCGTTATTACGGTGAAGGAGTGGGACGCGGTGGCCCGCGTCGAGGCCCCGGGGACTTCTGCCGTCGTTCAGACGGTACCCCAGGCCCCGGCGGAGCCTGTCCAGCCGGACAGCAGTCAGGCGGGTGACAGTGCAGACCAGAGCCAGGCCGCCGGAAACCAAAGTGCCGCCGGAGACATCGGCGGGGACAGCTCCTCTGAGGACACCCAGGAGGATGCCAAGCCCGCCACCCAGGCGTGGCTCATCAGCGTGGGGGGTAAGCTGCTGGAGCCCGCCCCCGCCGACAGTACAGCCACCTCCGTCACCGGGATCACCCCTCTGTCCCCAAGGGCGGGGGAGATGCTGGTCCTGTCCCAGGAGGAACAGCCCAAGCTGACGGCGCTGCTGGCCCTGCTCCAGGGGCTGGAGGACTATGACATGCTGGCTGACACCGCATCCATCGCCCTGGGAGACACCCACGTGGAGCTGCGCTATCTGGATCGCTTCACCGTGAAGCTGTCCCTGGTGGGGGACATGGACTATAAGCTCCAGGCCCTGAAGGCGGCGGTGCCCGAGGCGGAGAAGAAGCTGGGGGAGCAGACCACCGGCACCTTTGACCTGACCCAGGAGAGCATCACCGCGGTATATACCCCGGACTGAAGCGGAAAATTTGGGAAATCGAGACAGGTCGCGCTTTTTCTCTTGACCTGACAGGGAAAGCGCGATACAATAAAAATAATAACGACTAAATGGCGGAGCGGGGCATATTTTCGGCGTTTTCAGCCGCTTCGACTTTTACATAGGAGGAACGACAATGGCCTTCGGATTGGATATGGGTCCTGACAATGTAGTAAACATCAAGGTGATCGGTGTAGGCGGCGGCGGCAACAACGTGGTCAACCGCATGGTGAAAACCGGCACCAAGGGCGTGGATTTTATTGCCGTGAACACGGATAAGCAGGCCCTTGGCGCATCCAGCGCCACCTTTAAAATTCAGATCGGCGAAAAGCTGACCAACGGAAAGGGCGCGGGGTCTGACCCCGAGGTGGGCCGCAAGTCCGCCGAGGAGAACCGCACCCAGATCTCCAAGGCCCTGGAGGACGCGGACATGGTGTTCATCACCGCCGGTATGGGCGGCGGCACCGGCACCGGCGCAGCCCCCATCGTGGCCGACATCGCCAAAGAACTGGGCATCCTCACCGTGGGCGTGGTCACCAAGCCCTTCCGGTTCGAGGGCATGCGCCGCATGAAGCAGGCCGAGGGCGGCATTGCCGAGCTGCGCAACAAGGTAGACTCCCTGGTCATCATCCCCAACGAGCGGCTGAAGCTGGCCACCGACCAGAAGATCACCATGGTCAACGCCTTTGAGATCGCCGACGATGTGCTGCAGCAGGCCGTGCAGTCCATCTCTGACCTGATCAAAAACACCGGCTTCATCAACCTGGACTTTGCCGACGTGTCCGCCGTCATGAAAGATGCGGGCCGGGCCCACATGGGCGTGGGCCGCGCCGCCGGCAAGAACAAGGCCGAGGAGGCCGCCCGCATGGCCATCTCCAGCCCCCTGCTGGAGACCTCTATCAACGGCGCCCGCGGCGTGCTGATCAACGTCACCGGCTCCATGGATATCGGCCTGGAAGAGGTGGAGACCGCCGCCAATCTGGTCCAGGAGGCCGCCCACCCCGACTGCAACATCATCTTCGGCGCCGCCTTCGACGAGACCCTGGAAGACGAGATCCGGGTCACCGTTATTGCCACCGGTTTTGACGAGAAGCCCGCCGCCCCCGCTGCGGCCCCAGCGGCTCCTGCCCCTCAGGCGGCCCCCGCCCCTGCGCCCTCCGCTGCCGCCGACAACTTCTTCTCCGCCGCCGCTGCCGCTCCTGTTCAGCAGCCCGCCGCCGCCGTGCCCCCCGCCCCTCCCGCCGACCCTGTGATCGCCGAGATGGACGACAAGGCCGCCGTGAGCAACGGCGACTGGGAGCTGCTGGAGCGCATTTTCAGCCGGAAGAAGTAAACTAAAATCCTTGAAAATCAAAACCAGCTGTGAAGCGCGAAGCCAGACTTCGTTTCTTGACAGCTGGTTTTTTAAGCTGAAATGGAGTTTTGAACATGCTGAGCTATAGAGAGATCACCCCGGCAGACGACGGAGCCATTGCCAAGATCATCCGTGCCAATCTGGAGCGATTCCATCTGAACATCCCCGGAACGGTGTATTTCGACCCGGAGCTGGACCAACTCAGCGCCTATTATCATGCCCAGCCGGAGAAGCGGGTCTATTTTATTGCCCTGGATGAGCGGGGTAAGGTGGTCGGCGGCGTTGGCGCGGCGGAGTTTCCGGGCCTTTCCCGCTGTGCGGAGCTGCAAAAGCTCTATCTGGATGACGATGCGAAGGGGAAGGGCTACAGCAGGGAACTGATAAAGCTGGCGGAGGACTGGGCCAGAGAGGCGGGCTATCAGCAGCTCTATCTGGAGACCCACAGCAACTTGAAAATCGCTCTGGGGCTGTACGAGAAGCTGGGCTTTCGCCGGATCGAACGACCGGAGGCCGTCCAGCACGGGACTATGGACCACTTTTATTTGAAGCAGCTTTCATAATGAAGATCAACTGAAAAAATCCCCTGGCCCGATTCAAACGAAACGGGCCGGGGGATCTGCTTATCCGGCTTAGAAAAACACCACCAGGATCGAGGTCAGAATGCCGCAGATACACAGGGAGACGGAACTCATGGCCCCCTGCAAGGTGCCGATCTCCAGGGCCTTGGCGGTACCCAGGGCGTGGCTGCACGCACCGATGGCCACGCCCTCGGCCACCGGGTCGGTGACGTGGAACAGCTTGGCAAAGGCGGGGGCGAAGATGGCACCCACCACGCCGGCGATGACCACGGCGGCGGCGGTGACCCCGGGGATGCCGCCCAGGTTCTCAGAGATGGCGATGGCAATGGCGGTGGTCACGCTTTTGGGCAGCAGGGCGGAGGTCATGGCCGAGTCCACCGACATGACCTTGCACAGCAGCAGCACAGAGCCCACGCTGGTCAGGGTGCCCACCAGACAGCCCACGATAACGGGCAGGAAGTATTCCCCCAGCAGCCTGCGCTGGTTATACACGTTCAGGGCCAGCACCGCCGTCACCGGACTGAGCATCAGGGTGAGCATGCTGCTGCCCTGGAGATAGTCGGCGTAGGGAATTTGGAATACCGCCAGCACTGCAACGACCACGATAGTGGCGATGAGCATGGGGTTACAGAGGAGAAAGCCTGTCTTTTTCTGCAGGAATACGCCCACACACCAGGCCGCGCAGGTGAGCCCCAGGCCGAAGAAGGGGGAGGAGAGCATGGCTTCAAGCATGGTGAGACTCCTTTCTCCGCCGTGCCCGGAGCATCAGCTGGATGGACCAGGCGGTGGCGGCATAGACCAGAGGGGTGGTGAGAATGGCCGCACACAGGAAGGGCAGCAGGCAGGCCAGCAGGGACTCCACGTGCTCGATGATGCCTGCGCAGGGGGCCACGAAGAAAAAGGCCATGTTGGCCACCAGAAAGCGGCACACCCGGTCAATGTGCCGGGGTTTGACGATGCCGACCATGAGCAGGGCCAGCAGCACCAGCATACTGATGACGCTGGCGGGGAGGGCGATGGGCAGCAGGGCGGAGATGCCCTCTGACACCAGACAGATGCCAAAGATGATGGCCAGTTCGGCCATGATGTTCATATGGATCAACTCGCAATGCAATCAGATCTCGCCTGGTGAGCCAGGCGGAAATAAGACCGCCGCAGGCGCTTCTCTTATTCCTGCGGCGGCCGTTATTTTGAGGGAAGGGACGCGGTCAGTCCCAGATGGCGGTGGCAAAATAGTCCTCGGGGGTCTCCGCCCGGCGGATCAGGCGGGTGGAGCCGTCGGTCTGGAGCAGCACCTCGGCAGAGCGCAGGCGGCCGTTGTACTGATAGCCCATGGCGTGGCCGTGGGCCCCGGTGTCGTGGATGACCAACAGATCGCCGATGTGGATCTTGGGCAGCATCCGGTCCACGGCGAACTTGTCGTTGTTCTCGCACAGGGCACCGGTGACGTCGTACTGGTGGTCGCAGGGCTGGTCCTCCTTGCCCATGACGGTGATGTGGTGATAGGCCCCGTACATGGCCGGGCGCATCAGATTGGCCGCGCAGGCATCCACGCCGATATAGTCCTTGTAGGTCTGCTTCTCGTGGAGGACCCGGGTGACCAGGTGGCCGTTGGGAGCCAGCATAAAGCGGCCCAGCTCGGTGCACAGGGACACGTCGCCCATACCGGCGGGGACTAAGATGTCCTCATAGGCCCGGCGGACCCCCTCGCCGATGACAGCGATGTCGTTGGCGGGCTGGTCGGGGAGATAGGGCACGCCCACGCCGCCGGACAGGTTGATGAAGGTGATATGGCAGCCGGTCTCGTTTTTCAGCTCCACGGCCATCTGGAACAGGATGGCGGCCAGGGCGGGGTAATACTCGTTGGACAGGGTGTTGGAGGCCAAAAAGGCGTGGATGCCGAACTCCTCTGCCCCCAGCTCCTTCAGGCGGCGGAAGGCCTGGGTCATCTGGGGCCGGGTCATGCCGTATTTGGCCTGGCCGGGGTTGTCCATCACCTGAAAGCCCTCCTCGGACTCCCCCAGGGTGAAGGTGCCGCCGGGGTTATAGCGGCAGGAAATCTTTTTGGGGATATAACCGATGGTGTCCTTTAAAAAGTCGATGTGGCTGATGTCATCCAGGTTGATGGTGGCCCCCAGCTTGGCGGCCAGGGCGAACTCCTCGGCGGGGGTGTCGTTGGAGGAGAACATGATCTGATCGCCGGCAAAGCCGCAGCGGTCAGACATCATCAGCTCGGTGAGGGAGGAGCAGTCGGTGCCGCAGCCTTCCTCCTTTAGAATTTTCAGAATCTGGGGGTTGGGGGTGGCCTTCACGGCGAAGAACTCCCGATAGCCGGGGTTCCAGGAGAAGGCCTTATACAGCGCCCGGGCGGTGTCCCGGATGCCCTGCTCGTCATACAGGTGGAAGGGGGTGGGGTACTGCTGGGTGATGGTCTGGAGCTGCTCCAGGGTAACGAAGGGCTTTTTCAATGTATTCGCTCCTTTTTCTATAGTATCCGCATTCTGTCATTGCCAGGGGCAAAGGACGATTTGTTTTTCACGTCCCCTGGCTCCCCTGAAAGGGGAGCTGTCACCGAAGGCAACTGAGAGGTCAGGCCCCCTTGTCAAAGGGGGCTGGCATCGCCGCAGGCGATGACTGAGGGATTCCGTTTCTAAGACGGCTTTCCTGTGATCGGAATCCTTCCGTCACGGCTTCGCCGTGCCACCTCCCTTTGACAAGGGAGGCTAATAGACGAAAAAATGAAGATCGCTGCGTTGGCTTCCTCGGCAATAGCAGAGTGTAAATCTTCCAGTGGCTGAACTAAAAATCAGATATAGTTTATCGGCTGCAAGGGAAAAAGTCAATGGCGGATGGCACAACGATGGGCCCCAGGGGGCAAAGTTCTTGTACATTCAAGAAAAAACGACAAAAGGCTATATTTTCTCTTGCGCATTCCGGCAGATTCTGCTATGATATCACAGAAATCAGGAAGGGGGAGTCCGCTGTGGCCAAGCTGGAGAGAGCGCCGGAACACTTCAAGCGGATTCGTCTTTTCTTTTTGCGGTGACAATCACAAGGTGGTTGTCTCTTTTTTTGCGCGTGTTTGAATCAGAAGGGAGAAAAGATATGAATCCGAATCAACCTATCCGCGACGCCCGGACGCTCGGGCTGCCCAAGATGCTTATCCTGGGTCTGCAGCACATGTTCGCTATGTTTGGCGCCACCATTCTGGTGCCCATTCTGGTGCGGCAGTACGGCCTGCCTCTGAGCATTCAGACCACCCTGTTCTTTGCCGGCATCGGCACATTGTTCTTCCATGTGTGCTCCAAGTTCCAGGTGCCCGCTTTCCTGGGCTCCTCCTTCGCCTTTTTGGGCGGCTTTGCCACCATGGCCAATCTGGACAGCGGCATGTACGCCGCCATGGACCCCCAGGATAAGCTGAGCTACGCCTGCGGCGGCATCGTGGTGGCCGGTCTGCTGTATCTGATCCTGGCGCTGGTCATTAAGGTGGCGGGCGTGAAGCAGGTCATGCGCTTTTTGCCCCCCGTGGTCACCGGCCCCATCATTGTGTGCATCGGCCTGACCCTGGCCCCCTCCGCCGTGAACAACGCCTCCAGCTGCTGGCCCCTGGCCATCATCGCCCTGGCCACCATCATCGTGTTCAACATCTGGGGCCGCGGCATGTTCAAGATCATCCCCATCCTCATGGGCGTGGTGGTCTCCTATATTGCCGCCCTTATTATGAATGCCTGCGGCGTGACTGTTATGGGTGCTGACGGCACCGCCCAGCCCCTGATGGATTTCACCGCCGTGGCCCAGGCCGGTATCGTGGGTCTGCCCCCCTTCCAGCTGGCCAAGTTCGATGTGACCGCCATTCTGGTCATGGCCCCCATCGCCCTGGCCACCATGATGGAGCACATCGGCGATATGTCCGCCATCTCCGCCACCACTGAGCGCAACTTCCTTCAGGACCCCGGCCTGCACCGCACCCTGGTGGGCGACGGTCTGGCCACCTCTCTGTCCGCCATGTTCGGCGGCCCCGCCAACACCACCTATGGCGAGAACACCGGCGTGCTGGTGCTGTCCAACGTCCATGATCCCCGGGTCATCCGCATCGCCGCCTGCTTTGCCGTCATCCTGGGCTTTATCCCCAAGATGGCCGAGGTCATCGGCTCTATGCCCTCCGCCATCGTGGGCGGCGTGTCCTTCATCCTGTACGGCATGATCTCCGCCATCGGTGTGCGCAACATCGTGGAAAATCAGGTGGACTTCACCAAGTCCCGCAACCTGATCATCGCCGCCGTCATCCTGGTGTGCGGCCTGGGCTTCTCCAGCGGCCTGACCTTCCATGTGGCCGGTACCTCCATCACCCTCACCGGTCTGGCCATTGCCGCCCTGGCTGGCATCATCCTCAACGCCATCCTGCCCGGCAACGACTATGAGTTCGGCACCAACCCCGAGGGCGATCAGAACCGGGGCATCCACGCCTGAAATATGACCCTGTAAGCAACGTTACAGACTGCGGCTGCCGTGAATTTTGCGGCAGCCCTTTCTGAATTTTTCACAGATCCGCAGTTTGCAAGACAAGGAGGACACCATGACACAGTTCACAGGCCTGTCAGAGCGGGAGGCGGCCCTCTCCCGGGAGAAGTACGGCAGCAATGCCATTCCAGAGTCGGAGCCGACCACCTTCTGGGCGGAGTTCAAGGCCACGTTCCAGGACCCCATGATCCGCATCCTGCTGGCGGTGGCCCTGTTGATGGTGGTCATGTGTCTGTTCGGCTATGCCGACGTATATGAACCCGCCGGGACCATCCTGGCGGTGATCCTGGTGGCCATCGTCTCTGCCAAGACGGGGGTAGCCAGCGACACGAAATACCGCCAGCTGAAGGGCAGCGCCAAAAAGGACCGGTGCAAGGTGTACCGGGACGGCATCATCACCATTCTGGACGTGGACCAGGTGGTGGTGGGGGACAAGGTGCTGCTCCAGGCCGGGGATAAAATTCCCGCCGACGGCGTGCTGATCTCCGGCGGGGTGCGGGTGGACAACTCCGCCCTGAACGGCGAGGCGGAGGAGTGCCCCAAGACCGCAGCCCCAGAGGGGACGAGGCTGCCCCAGGACATCACCGGAGACGTGTTTGTGGACGGCAGCTCTCTGTTCCGTGGGGCGGTCCTCTTCGACGGCGAGGGCGTGCTGGACGTGCAGCAGGTGGGCGTGTCCACCATGATGGGCCGCATGGCCCAGGAGATGCAGGCCGACGAGCCCGACTCCCCCCTAAAGGTAAAGCTGGCCCAGCTGGCAGGGCTGATCTCTAAATTTGGCTATATCGGCGCGGTGGTCATCGCCGCCATGTACCTGGGCCACTCGGTGCTGGTGGCGGGGGGCTTTGGGAACTATCTGTCCCAGGGGTTTGTCCCTGTGCTGAAAAACGCGGTGGATGCCCTGTCCCTGGCGGTGGTCATTGTGGTGTGCGCCGTGCCCGAGGGGCTGCCCCTGATGATCTCGCTGGTGCTGATGCAGAATACCAGTAAAATGCTGGACCACAATGTGCTGGTGCGCAAGGCCGAGGGCATCGAGACGGCGGGTTCCCTGAACATCCTGTTCAGCGACAAGACGGGCACCATTACCAAGGGCCGACTGGAGGTGGTGGAGTTCTTCACTGCAGGGGGCATCACCATCCCCCTGGAGGAGCTGGACCAGCACACCGTCACCAAAAGCCTGCTGGACCTGGCCATCGGCAAAAACAGCCAGTCCATGTTCGACGGCCAGGGCAATGTCGTCGGCGGAAACGCCACAGACCAGGCCCTGATGAAGCTCATCGGGGCGGAGGTATACGCCCAGCTGGAGAGCGGCTGTGCCATTACGCAGAGTCAGAGCTTCAACTCCTCCAACAAGTTCAGCCAGGCCTATCTGGCCGATCTGGGCAAGACCTTTTACAAGGGTGCACCGGAGCGGCTGTTGGCCAGGGCGAAACGCTATGTGAGCCTGGGGGGCGAGGTCCGGGACATCGACTCGGAGGTGGTGAACCGGAAGATCGACGAGCTGGCCGCCCGGTCCATGCGGGTGCTGGCCCTGGGCTATTCCCAGCAGGAGATGGTCCACGACCAGATCAACCCGGACACGGTGATCATCGGCTTTGTGGCCATCCGGGACGACGTGCGGCCCGAGGCCCGGCAGGCCATCGCCTCTGTCCAGCGGGCGGGCATTCAGGTGGTGATGATCACCGGGGACCGGCTGGAGACGGCGGCCTCCATCGCCCGGGACGCCGGTCTGCTGCAAAAAAATGACGACCTGGCCATCACTTCCGCCCAGCTGAACCGTCTCAGCGATGACGAGGTGAAGCGGATCGTCCCCCGCATCCGGGTCATCGCCCGGGCCCTGCCCACAGATAAGTCCCGTATGGTCCGCCTGTGCCAGGAGATGGGCCTGGTGGTGGGCATGACGGGGGACGTGGTAAACGATTCCCCCGCACTAAAGCGGGCCGATGTGGGTTTTGCCATGGGCAGCGGGACCCAGGCCGCCAAAGAGGCGGGCAAAATCGTCATCCTGGACGACAACTTCAAGTCCATTCGGGATGCCATCTGGTATGGCCGCACCATCTATCACAACATCCTGAAATTCTGCAAGTTCCAGCTGACCATCAACTTCACTGCCGTGGTGGTCAGCGCCATCGCCCCCTTCTTTGGGGTGGACGAGCCCCTGCAGGTGACCCATCTGCTGTTTGTCAACCTGGTGATGGACGGTCTGGGAGCCATGATGCTGGGCAGCGAGCCCGCCCAGAAGGCCTATATGCGGGAGAAGCCACGCCGCCGTGACGAGAGTATCGTCAGCTGTCCCATGGCCGCACAGATCGGGGCGGCGGGCCTGTGGCTGACGGCACTGAGCTTCTTCTTCCTGAAAGCTCCCTGTTTCAATGGCCTGTTCCAGACCACGGAGCAGCGTTTGAGCGCCTATTTCGTCCTGTTCATCTGGAGCGCCCTCTTTAACGGCTTTAACGTGCGGGACGAGGGGGGACACATCTTCCGGGGCCTGAACGAGAACCGGGGTTTTCTGCAGGTGTTTGCCATCATCGTAGCCGTCCAGGCGGTCGTCGTCAACGCGGCGCTGCTTCCCGGGCTGGGCTGGCTGAGCCGGATGTTCCACTGCGTGCCCTTCTCCCCGGCCGGCTGGGCCGTGGTGGTCGTTCTGGCCGGCTCCGTCATCCCGCTGGACCTGATCCGTAAGGGAATTCTGGCCCTGCTGCACCCCAGAGCGCAGGAGCCGGAGGAGAAAATATGAAGATTTCATAAAATCTGCCGGGGGTCCTTGCGCCGGGGGCAAAAATGAGATAGAATAAAAACATGTTTAAAGATGAAGGAGGCTTCCCTATGGGTTTCTTTAATGACATGAAGGACCGCGCCGTGGACCTGGCGCAGGCTGGTGTGGCCCAGTCCAAGCGTCTGGCCGAGATCGCCAAGCTGAAAACCGCCAACCTGGGCGAGGAGGACACCATTAAGAAGGCTTACATTGAGCTGGGCAAGCTCTATTATGCTGAGAAGGGTGCGGCACCCGACGGGGCCTATGTGGCTGCCTGCGAGCGCATTGATGCCGCCCGGGCCGCCATCGAGACCAACAACGACCGCATTGCCGAGCTGAAGGCGGTGATCGGTGAGGGGAAGACCGGCGATGATACCGTCATCGTGGACGACGGCCCCATTGTGGACGGCCCTGCGGTCCAGCCTGCCGAGGAGGCCACCCAGGCCGACTTTGCCGAGGAGGAGCCCGCCGCCCCGGAGCAGCCGGAGGAGGCCGCCAAGACCGAGGAATAAGCGGTCATTTCGATCAAAAAACGGAAAATTGGCTTGTGCCGCCCAGCCAGAGACTGCCATAAGTCCCGGCTGGGCGGTTTTTTGCCGATTGGATTGGAAGAAGAGGAAGGCCGGACCAGGGATAGCGTCGTGATCCGGCGGGCCATAATGAGAGGGCGGACGGCAGGCAGTGCCGGGCGGCTCTCTTTTTGATTTTATGGCGAAAAAAGAAGACCGGCTGGCAACCGCCCGCAAGAAGGGGGGAGGGCGTTTGAAGAAAAAGCGAAAGAAGGGCTGGCGGACGGCCCTGGCGGGGATGGCCTGTATGGCCGTGCTGTTGGGGCTGACCGGGGAGCAGTTTCGGGCCGGGGCGGCTTGGTCTCCGGGACAGCAGGGCGGCGCAGTGAGCCGAAGGGTGGTGCCCCTGGGCCGTGCGGTGGGCATCAAGCTGTTTTCCGACGGAGTGCTGGTGGTGGGCCTGTCTGCCATCGAGACCGACCAGGGCAGCAAAAGCCCGGGCAAGGACTGCGGCCTGAAGCTGGGGGACGTGATCACCCACGTGGACGGGGACCAGGTGGACACCATCCAGCAGATGCAGGACCAGGTGGAGCGGCACAAGGGGCAGCCGCTGACCATCCAGGCCATGCGGGGGGAGAAGCAGGTGCAGCTCACCGCAGCGCCGGTGGCTAACCGCCAGGGGACCTATCAGCTGGGGGTGTGGCTGCGGGACTCTATGGCGGGCATCGGCACTATGACCTTTTGGGACCCGGATACCGGTGTGTTCGCCGCCCTGGGCCACGGCATCAACGATGTGGACACTGCGTCGCTGATGCCTTTAGAGTCCGGGGGTATCATGGCGGCCACCGTGTCCGGGGTGGAGCGGGGCCGGGCGGGCGCGCCCGGGGAGCTCCACGGGGATTTTGACCTGACGGCCGACCTGGGCAGCCTGTATGCCAACACCAGCCAGGGGGTGTTCGGACGGACGGCGCAGCGGCTTTCCGGTGGGACAGGGGCGGTGGAGGTGGCCCGGTGTGACCAGGTCCACACCGGCCCGGCTACCATCCTGTCCAATATCCGGGGGGAGCAGGTGGAGGAGTTTCAGGTGGAGATCACCCATGTATCCCGGTCCGGGGACGGCACCCGGAATCTGATGCTGGAGGTGACGGACCCAAAGCTGCTGTCCGCCACCGGGGGCATCGTCCAGGGCATGTCCGGCTCGCCCATTCTCCAGGATGGACGGTTGGCCGGGGCTGTGACCCACGTCCTCATTGACGACCCCACCCGGGGCTATGGTATTTTTGCCGAAAACATGTGCCGGGCGGCGGGCTGACCGGAAAGAGCGGGCGGGAAAGGGGAGAAAACCTCCCCTTTTCCGCCCCGCTTTTTTCAGCTTCTACACGGTAAAATAGCATTCCCTGCAGCGATATAAAATATCAAGATCAAGGACAAAGAGAAGAATGTTGTAAAATCCAAGTAATATTCCCAAAAGGATGTCGAAACTTCTGAAAAATATATGACAGAAAATGGAACAAAGCTCTTGCGCAGACTGTCTGAATATGGTAAATTATAGTTGGTCAGTCGAAATGACCAGGGGCGGAGCGAATTGGAGGAAAAATTTTGTTTGGTAAAGGAGGAAATGTCCTATGGAGGGGATCAGACGGGTCTTGCTTGCAGATACGGGGGAAGAGTTTCGGGATGGCTTTGCCGCAGCTGTGGAAAATGAGCCGGATATCCAAATCGTAGGTCAGACAGGAGACGGCGCGGAGCTGCTGCGGCTGACGCAGAGCCTGCAGCCGGACGTGATCGTGATGGAGATGGTGCTGACGAGCCTGGACGGATTGGAAGTCCTGGATGGACTTGCTAAACTGGAGCATCGGCCCAGGGTGGTGATCTTGTCCAGCTACATTCGAGGCAATGTGGCGGAGATCGCCGGGGCAAAAGGAGCGGACTACTATCTCACCAAGCCCTGCCGGGCCAGCACCGTGTGCGAGCGCATCAGGCAGGTGACCTCCGCCGCCGGATTGGACCCAGAGCTGGAGGACCGGAGCACAGAGCTGGAGACGCAGATCACCGCCATCATCCATGATGTGGGTGTGACCGCCCACATTAAGGGATATCAGTATCTGCGGGAGGCCATCCTTCTGGCGGTAGAGGACATCGACGTGATCAATGCCGTGACCAAGGTGCTCTATCCCGAAGTGGCCAAGCGCTTTGGCACCACCGCCAGCCGGGTGGAACGGGCCATCCGCCACGCCATCGAGGTGGCCTGGGACCGGGGCGACCTGGAGACCCTGCAGAAATACTTCGGATATACGGTTTCCAACGCGAAGGGAAAGCCCACTAACAGTGAGTTTATCGCCATGATCGCTGACCGCCTGCAGCTGCAGAAGAAGCGGGGGGCGCTGGCTTGAGATTTTTCTCCCCCTGTGGTACAATGTCGAAAACGGCACTGGGCCGCAAGATCGTGAGGAGAAAGCAAATGACGTTTGATTATATTCCCAAGGGCGTGTGCGCCCGTAAATTCACCATCCAGGTGGAGGGCGGCGTGATCCGGTCGGTAAAGGCCGAGGGGGGCTGCAATGGAAATCTCCAGGGCGTGGCCGCCCTGCTGCAGGGCATGACCCCGGAGGAGGCGGTGCGGCGCATGGAGGGCATCCGCTGCGGCATGAAGAAGACCTCCTGTCCCGACCAGATCGCCCAGGCCCTGAAGGGTGTTATCACGTAAACGGTCAATGAAAACCTCCGGCAGACGGCCGGAGGTTTTTTTAGACCCCATTCAACTTTTTGCACCAACAGCTGCATACAGCTTGGGCACAATGACCAGGAAAAATCAGGTGGAGAAAGGGGGGAAACAAGATGAATGGACGAAAAATTTAGTTTTTTATCACGAAAAATTAACAAACAAAAGTTGAAAAATCAGACCGTGTGTAAAGAAACAATAAACCCCGAAAAAAGTCATTGCATTTTTAGCGAAAATGTAGTACAATCATGGTGCAAGAAATCCTGCTTCAAAACAAGACGAATTGGAGGAAATCAATATGAAAAAGAAACTTGCTCTTGCCCTGGCGGCCTCTATGATGCTGACCATGTCCCTGGCCTCCTGCGGTTCCAATGACAAGCCTGCCGCCAGCTCCGGCGGTGCTGCCTCTTCCGGCGGCGCTTCTTCCAGCATGGCTTCCGACGGTCTGGCCCCCAAGGACGGCGGCACCAGCCTGACCTTCTCCACCGGCGGCGACCAGGGTACTTATTATGGCTTTGGCGGCGTTCTGGCCGGCAAGATCAGCGAGACCACCAGCACCACCGTTACCGCCATCACCTCCGGCGGCTCCCAGGCCAACGTAGAGGCCCTGGATATGGGCGATGCCCAGCTGGGCTTTGTCCAGACCGACGTGGGCGCTTATGCCTACAACGGCACCCGCCTGTTCGAGGAGACCGGCAAGGTGGATAACTTCTCCACCGTGGCTAACCTGTATGTGGAGCAGGTCCAGATCGTCACCCTGGACGAGAGCATCAAGTCCGTGGCCGACCTGAAGGGCAAGAACGTCTCCGTGGGCGCTGCCGGTTCCGGCGTGTACTACAACGCCGTGGACGTGCTGAGCGCCTATGGCCTGGACGTGGAGAAGGACATCAACCCCACCTATCAGTCCTTCGGCGACAGCGCTGAGTCCCTGCAGGACGGCAAGATCGACGCCGCCTTCGTGGTCGCCGGTGCCCCCACCACCGCCATCACCTCTCTGGCAGCCAGCAAGCCCGTCTATCTGGTGAGCCTGGACGACGAGCACATCGACAAGCTGCTGGCCGATTCCCCCTACTACAGCAAGGTCACCATCTCCAAGGACGCCTATAACATGCCCGAGGACGTGACCACCGTGGCCGTGGGTGCCGTGGTCATCGCCCGTGACGACGTGTCCGATGCCGATGTGTACAACTTCCTGTATGGCATCTTCGAGAATGTGGACGACATCACCGCTGCCCACGCCAAGGGTGCTGAGCTGAATCTGGACTTCGCCGCCTCCTACGAGGCCGTGCCTTATCACCCCGGCGCTGTGGCCTACTTTGCCGACAAGGGCATCACTGTCAACGGCAAGTAAGCGCCTGCAAGCACAACTTTAAGACAGAAACGCATGGGTGCGGCGGGGCAAAACCCG
>OLFU01002150.1_pt1 | contig 16497 bp, 13 predicted proteins | sample 1605161 | NCBI WGS metagenome assembly OLFU01 (sample SAMEA3888914, study PRJEB22519) | human gut metagenome | biome: human gut; feature: human-associated habitat; material: faeces | place: Denmark | collected 2011
TGTTTTTTGTTCGATGAACATGCGGATCCTGAAGATACATAGATTTCTCTGTCTTCCAAAGCATGTAACAGTACTTCACTTCTTAACTTCTTAAAGCTAATACTTGCCACATGTGGTGCTTTTCCAGAATTGTCTTTGATATCCTCAATCTCTTTGATCCTTTCCTGAAAATATTCTTTGACTTCACGGATCTTCTCAGCATTTTCGTAGTTTTTACCGATCATCTTTTCACATGCGACAGCTAATCCTACGATTCCTGGTACATTTTCCGTTCCAGAACGCATTCCTTTCTGCTGTCCGCCTCCGAAAATGATCGGAGAGATCTTCGTTCCTTCCTTGATATATAAAAATCCGATTCCTTTTGGTCCATGGATCTTATGACCACTTGTGGATAATAAGTCAATTCCCATATTCTTTGGAACGATCGGAAGTTTTCCATATGCCTGAATCGCATCCACATGGATGATCGTATTCGGATTCTTTTCTTTTACGATTTTTGCAGCCTCTGCAATCGGTTCTACCGCACCGATCTCATTATTGACCATCATCATGGATACAAGGATCGTGTCCTCACAGACTGCATCGCGCAGTTCATCCAGTGAGATCTGTCCGTTTTCGTCTACCGTAAGATAAGTCACACGAAAACCCTGTTCTTCTAAATATGCCAGCGGTGAAAGCACCGATGCATGCTCGATCGATGTTGTGATAATATGGTTTCCCGCGCGTTTATTTGCAAGCGCCGTTCCAATCAGTGCCATATTATTTGATTCTGTACCACCTGAGGTAAAAAGGATTTCTTTTTCATCCGCTTTTAGTGTTTTTGCAATCCGCTCTTTTGCCTCTTTGATATAACGTTCCGCCACAACTCCCATTGTATGAAGTGACGAAGGATTTCCATAATCCTCCATCAACACTTTTACCATCAGATCTTTCGCACGTTCACTGCAGCGTGTCGTTGCTGAATTATCCAGATATGCCTGCATTTTGTTACTCCTGTTCTGCACATTTTTCTCTGTGTGCACAAAACTTTATATATGTTGCATTTTAATCTTCATTTCTGCGCTATCTCTTCGCACTGTTTTCATTCTGTGTATGTCCGCGCCCATCAATTTTGAAACAAATTCATTCGGCCGCTAAATCACAGTCAGGCTAATTTGATTTTTCCGGGCACGACGTTTCGATATGATACATCAGGATCGCAAGTGTCGTAAATCCTGCCGTCTCGGTGCGAAGGATACGGCTGCCAAGTGAGATCAGTTTCATCTCACCTTTTACCGCTTCGATTTCTTCCGGTGCAAAACCGCCCTCCGGTCCGATAAAAATGCCGACGCTCTGCCCCGGTGCAATCCGCTCCATCACTTCCCTTGTGGCCGCCATGCCGCGCTCATTCTCATACGGCAGCAGCACCACGTCGAGTTCTCCCGCCAATGCGACTGCCTCCCGGTAATTCACCGGTTCTCTCACCACCGGAATTCTGCTGCGCTTTGACTGTTTTGCCGCACTCTTTGCAATCTCCTGCCAGCGCACCGTCTTTGCCGCCGCTTTTTTTGCATCCAGTTTTACGACGCAGTTCTTCATCGCCACCGGGATCACCTCCGCAGCGCCAAGCTCCACTGCCTTCTGGACGATGAGCTCCATCTTGTCGCTCTTTGGAAGTCCCTGAAACAGGCAGATCCGGCAGGGCAGTTCCGTATCTAAAGCCGTCTCCTCCGTGATGCACACCTCCACCACGTTCTCTGCGATCCGGTCAATCGTGCCGAAGAAATTCCTGCCGGATGTGCTGCTGATGCGCACTTTTTCCCCGCATTTCATGCGCAGGACATTGCGGATGTGATTTACATCGCTTCCCTCAATTATCACCAGATCATTTGCAATCTGCTCGTCTTCCACAAAAAACTGATACATAAACTCCTCATTTCCGGGCTGCCTGCCATTCCTTCGGATCATCTTCCTTTTTTCGGATCGTCTTTCCTTATTCCAGATCGTCTTTTCTTTTTCCGGATCGTCTTCCTTATTCCAGATCGTCTTTTCTTTTTCCGGATCGTCTTCCTTATTCCGGCTTTCTCGCCGTAATGTTCACCCACTCGCCCTGATGATTGATCTCCACCACCGTAAGTCCGGCCGCTTCAATCGCTTCTTTTACCGCGTTCTCCTTGAAATCGATGATGCCCGAGGTAATAAAATAACCGCCGCGTTTCAAGCGTGCCGGAATCACCGGTGCCATCGGAATAATGACATCTGCCAGAATGTTGGCAACCACAATGTCGTATTCCTCCGTGCCGACTTTCTCCTGCAGTGCTGCATCATCGATCAGATTGCCGACATAAAATGTGCCGAGCGCCGCGTCCAGATGGTTCACCGCCATGTTCTCATGTGTGGAGGTCATGCAGTCCGGATCGAGATCCGTTCCGACTACCGCGGACGCGCCAAGCTTCAACGCTACAATCGATAAAATGCCGCTTCCGCAGCCGACGTCGAGTACCTTCGGCATGCGGTTTTCCGGTGTGTACGCATCGTTCCCGCGGATATACTTTAACAGCTGGCGGATGCACAGCTGCGTCGTTTCATGCTTGCCGGTTCCAAACGACACACCCGGATCAATCTCGATTAAAAATTTGTCGGCATCCTCCGGCTTTAATTCCTCCCAGGTCGGTTTGATCAGGATGTCATCAATATAGAAGGAACTGAAGAATTTCTTCCAGTTGTTGATCCAGTCCAGATCCTCCGTCTGGTCGGAGGTGATCACGCCGCTTCCGACATCCACGACTTTTCTTAAGTCCTCCAACGCCTCTTTTACCTGCTTTAACAGTTCGGTGCGGTCCTCGCCGTCATCCTCAAGATAAAAGCTGACGTGGCTCACACCGTCATCCGGCGGAAGCTCCGGCAGAAAATCGATGAACATATCCGCCTGATCTTCCTTGGACAGCGGAATGTTATCCTCAATCTCCACTCCCTCAATGCCAAGGTCGGCTAACATCGCACTCATGTAGTCCTCCGCCGCCGTCGTTGTCTCTATCGTGTATTTATTCCATTTCATATGCGTTCTTCCTTCCCTTACGATTCCGTTCCTAAAAATCGTTATTTATCTTATCATACAATCGCACATCTTGCAAACGATGTTCCGCCCCGCTCTCCGCCTGCGGGAGGTATTCCTGATGCAGTATACAAAACACATTCTTTGCCTGTTGCACAAAAAACGGGCCGCGGCACCTCTTTTGCGCCGGACAGCCCGTCCTTATTTCTTCTTACAATACCTTTGATAAAAACTCCTGCAGTCTCTGGCTCTTTGGATTGCCAAAAATCTCCTGCGGGGTTCCCTCCTCCTGGATCACGCCGTCGTTGATGAACATCACACGGTTCGCAACTTCTCTGGCAAATCCCATCTCATGTGTCACGACCACCATCGTCATGCCATCCTCCGCCAGTTCCTGCATCACGGCGAGCACCTCGCCGACCATCTCCGGATCAAGCGCCGAGGTCGGCTCGTCAAACAGGATGATGTCCGGGTCCATCGCCAGCGACCGCACGATGGCAATGCGCTGCTTCTGTCCGCCGGAAAGCTGCGCGGGATACGCGCCCGCCTTATCCGCCAGACCGATGCGCTTTAACAGCTCCATCGCGCGCGTATTCGCTTCCTCTTTTGTCATCTTGCCGAGTTTTACCGGGGCAAGCATGATATTTTCCAGAATCGTCATGTTCGGAAACAGATTGAACTGCTGAAACACCATGCCGATCTTCTCCCGGACATGATTGATGTCCACCGACGGATCCGTCAGATCGGTTCCCTCAAACAGCACATGTCCCGCCGTCGGAATCTCCAGCAGATTTAAGGAGCGCAAAAACGTGGATTTACCACAGCCGGACGGTCCGATCAGCGCCAGCACATCGCCCTTTTTGATCGTCGTCGAGATTCCTTTTAACACTTCATGACCGTCAAAAGACTTGTGAAGCTCTTTTACTTCCAGAATTACCGTATTATCGCTCATTGCTTCTCAATCTCCTTTCCAACAGTCCGACTGCCTTGCTCAGTCCCATGACAATCAGGAAATAAATGGCCGCGACCGCAATTAACGGCATGAACGCCTCGTACGTCACGCTTCGGATGATGTCTCCGCCCTTGGTCAGATCCATCAGCCCGATGTAACCGCTGATCGAAGTCTCCTTCAACAGACTGATAAACTCATTGCAGAGTGCCGGCAGAATATTTTTGACTGCCTGCGGCAGGATGATGCTTAACATCGTCTGCTTATAATTTAATCCAAGGCTTCTTCCCGCCTCAAACTGTCCGATGTCCACCGCCATAATACCGGACCGGACAATTTCCGCCACGTAGGCCGCCGAGTTCAGTCCGAACGCAATGACTGCCACGAACAGTTTTCCCGTATTGACGCTCTGGAAAATGACATAATAAATAATCAGAAGCTGAATCATGACCGGCGTACCGCGCACAACGGCAAGGTATGCCTTGCAGAGTGCATTTAAGATCTTAAGCCCGCCGTTTCTGTCGTGGTTGGTTCTTACAATCGCGATCAAAAATCCAAACACAATACCGATCATTACCGCAAACACGGTGATGATGAGTGTATTTAAAAGTCCCTTTAACAAATAGGTATATCGGCTGTCCTTGATAAAGTTATCATAAAACTTCTCTGCTATCCCTGTCTTCTCTGCTGTGACAGATGTATCTCTCACGATGATGACCTGCTTGGATTTTGCATAGGTATCCGTGAAATTCACATTCTTTTTGCGTTCCTCCGTCACCGTAAAACCCGATGCACCGATGTCGACTTTTCCGGTGGACACCGCAGGAATCACGGAATCAAACGCCATGTCCTCGATCTTCAACTCCATGCCGAGTTTGTCGCAGACCGCCTGCATAATATCCATGTCGATTCCGGTGATCTTTCCCTCTTCATAGTATTCATACGGCGGAAACTCCGCATTTGTACCAACGGTAAGCGTGCCGTTCGTGCGTTCCACATCCAGAATTTCATACGGATACTTTCCAATCTCCTCGTCCGTTCCGGTATAATTCTTCGCAATGTTATCGAGAACACCCTCGTCCTTCAGTTCGCGCAGCGTCTCATTGACCTGATCCACAAGTGCCTCGTTACCCTTTGCGATTACGAACGCATAGTCCTCCTCAACAAAGTTCTCCTTGAGAATCTTAAGCCCTTCGTTCTGCTCCACAAATGCCAGCGCCGGCAATTCGTCAATAATCACGCAGTCTAACTTTCCCTGCTTTAATGCCTGCACGGCATCCGCGCCCTTATTGTAACGCTCTACTACCGTGCCCGAGCCATCCGTCTCATAGTCGCTGACCATGATATCTCCGGTCGTGCCGAGCTGTACACCGATATGCTTTCCCGGAAGATCCGCAACCGACGCGACAGAACCGTCGCCGGATGCCTGTCCCGCCTCCGTGTCGCTGCCTATCGCCGTCGCCGCGGCAACCTGTGTGCCGTAACCTAACAGCGTCGAAAAAAAGACCGCTCCGGCAAGCAGTATGCCGGATAATTTGATTGCTGTGTTTTTCATCGTACTATCTACCTCATGCTTCCTTATCTCTCACATAGATACTGCATAAATATACATCCGGCAGTCAGTATAACACAGAATGCCCCGCTTGGGAAGAGATTCATTCAATCTCGCAGATCCGGTAGAGATAACTTCTTCCCTGCTTTCCAATCCGCTCCACAATCAATAGATCCGTCAGAATCAAGAGCACCGTCTGTGCCAGCCGCACCGGAATCTTCGCGCATGCCGCAAAATCCTTTGCAGTAAACTCCTCCGGAATCTCATAGGGGATGAACTGCATGTAGTCCTCCCTCCGGTCCACACGCACTTCCTCCACGAAGGTAAGCGGTATCCGGTCGAAGCGGTCGCTTCCCTTCTTTTTGTCCCGGCTCCAGCCGTTTAACAGACGGTATTCCTCCATGTCAATGAGATCCAGCCGTAGTCTCAGATTCGGATCTTTCAGAAACGGCCGGATCTTATACAATTCGATGAATGCCTGGTATGCATTTCCCTTCTTGGGCGATTTGCGCCCGGGAGAGATCTCCCCCGTCTCCTCATCCATCCAGTGAAGCCACTTCACATGCGGAATCGGATAGACGATGGTCACCGGGTATAACGGCAGAAATGCGGCAAGTTTCCGCCGCATATTCTGGAACGACCGCGTCTGAATCTCGATCACTGCCTCCCCGTCAAAAATATCCGCAACAAAATTCTCAATCGGGATCTCATGCATATCCTCATCCGGTGCATAATAATTCTTGAGCACTGCATGTACCGTCTTCTCCGAGAGTGTGCCGATTCCAAGCCTCTGCCGCTCGATTCCGATGACTCTGCCCCTGGCACGCTCAAAACGTTCTGTATCAATGCACATATCTCATCCTCGCTGCTGTGCTTTTTCCGGAATGATCTGCCGCTTATTTCGGGTGCTTCATATCCTTTAAGATATCAAAGCAGTCAAACGTGCGGAAATAGTCCTCCGGCGTCTCGGCACGACGGATCAGCTGTGTCGATCCGTCTTCCTTCAGCAGCACCTCCGCTGACTTTAATTTTCCGTTATAGTTGTATCCCATGGAAAAACCATGCGCACCGGTATCATGAATCACCAGAAGATCTCCCATGTCGATCTTCGGCAGCATCCGGTCAATCGCAAACTTATCGCAGTTCTCGCAAAGGGAGCCTGTCACATCATACTTGTGGTCGCACGGCGCATCCTCCTTGCCCATCACCGTAATATGGTGATATGCCCCGTAGATTGCTGGGCGCATCAGGTTCACGGCACACGCGTCCACACCGATGTACTCCTTGTGGGTATGCTTCTCATGGATGGCCGTTGTCACCAGGCAGCCGTACGGTCCCAGCATAAAACGTCCCATCTCCGTGTAGATTGCGACATCGCCAAGTCCCGCCGGAACTAAGATTTCCTCATATGCCACCCGGACGCCCTCTCCGATGGCACGGATGTCGTTCGGCGTCTGATCCGGTGTGTACGGAATACCGACACCGCCGGAGAGATTGATAAAACGGATATCGCATCCCGTCTTATCGCGCAGTTCCACAACCAGTTCAAACAGTTCTCTCGCAAGCTTCGGGTAATATTCGTTTGTCACGGTATTGCTGGCAAGAAACGCATGTACGCCAAAATGCTTGGCTCCCTTCTCCTTTAAGATCTTGAATCCCTCAATGATCTGCTCGTGGGTAAAACCGTACTTTGCATCGCCCGGATTATCCATGATGCCGTTACTCATCTTAAAGACGCCTCCCGGATTGTACCGGCAGCTGATCGTCTCCGGAATCCTGCCGATCGTTTTTTCCAGAAAATCAATGTGTGTAAAATCGTCGAGATTGATGATCGCACCAAGCTCATTGGCAAATGCAAATTCCTCCGCCGGCGTATCATTGGAGGAAAACATGATGTGTTTTCCATCGAAGCCCTGGGAATCCGCAAGCATCAGCTCTGTCAGCGACGCACAGTCACATCCGCAGTCATATTCTTTTAAAATGTCAAGAATGAACGGGTTCGGCGTTGCCTTTACCGCAAAATACTCCCGGAATCCCGGGTTCCATGCAAATGCTTCCTTCACTGCCTTCGCATTTTCGCGGATTCCTTTTTCATCGTAGAGATGAAACGGCGTTGGGTATTTTTTTACGATTTCTTCTAACTGTTCTTTGGTTACAAATGGTTTCTTCTTCATACGGTTCTTCCTCTCTTCCTAGAATACAACTTGTATCAAAAACATATAAAGTGCCGTTCCGACACCAATGCTGAGCAGATTGTTGCGCTTCCATACATGAAGCACGATGACCGCCGCCACGGCAATGAATTCCGGCAGGCCAAAAGGTACTGCAAGCACCGACACATTTTTCAGGCAGTAGATCACCAGCATTCCGATGACCGCCGGGGGCAGCACCCTCCCCAGATACCGGATGATCGGCGGAATCTCTTTTCCTTTCGGGAAAAACAGAAACGGAATCAGCCGGGTAAAAAATATCGTTCCCGCCACGGTAAATATGATCGCAAGCGATCTTCCAACACTTACTGGCACTCCGGCTCGCCTCCTTCCTTTCCGTCCTCCGGAATCATTTTATCGAATATTTTTTTGCAGGAAAGCAGGATGACCATGACGCATATCATGGTCGGAAGGATAAAATTGTCCGCTCCGAACACCAGCCTGCACACCAGTCCACATACCAGCCCGATCACCACGCTCGGACGGTTCTGCTTCTCCATCCACTGTTCCACCATGATTACCACAAACAATGCCGTCATTGCAAAGTCAATGCCCTCCGCGGAGAACGGAAGTACATTTCCAAGCAGGGCGCCGATGCCCGAACCGATAATCCAGTAACTCTGGTCAAGCACGGCAATCGCAAATAAGAACTGCTCCTCCTTCACATCCTTCGGCACTTTTGTGACAAAGAAAAGTGAGTAGGTCTCATCCGTCAGGGAAAAGATCATGTAGAGCCGCTTTTTCCCCATCTCGGAAAAACGTTCCAACAGTGACAATCCATAAAAAATATGGCGGATATTCACCATAAATTCCATGAAAATCACATTGAAAAGGCTGACGCCCGGCGCGAAGAAGTTGACTGCCAGATACTGTCCGCTGCCCGCATAGATCACCAGGCTCATAAGCATTGCCCACAAGAAGTTGTAACCTTTTTCCTGTATCATCACTCCGAACGCCATCCCGATAAACAGATAGCCGGTGAGCACCGGCACCGTGTAGGGAAATGCTGCCCGGAATGCACGCAAATATGTTCCTTTCTGTTCGACTTGCTTGGTTTTCATTTTTTTCTTTCCTAATCCCGTAAATTATGCTATACTTTTTCTAGTTATACATTCAGTGAAGTTGTTTTCAAGGGAGTTACCAATGAGTATTACGATCTTAAATTATCACGATCAGGCATTTGTGGATCAGATCAACGCCGAGGCTGCTGCCCGTGCCGAAGCGGAGAGAGCTGCCGCCGAAGCTGCCAAAGCACAGGCTGCGGGATCTGACTTTTCTTCTGTTTTAACGAATGCCACCGACGCCTACTCCGGCAGCACGACCTGCTCCGAAGACCTTTCCGCCATCTTTGACGAGGCGGCAAACACCTACGGCGTCTCCTCCACTCTTTTAAAATCAATCGCAAGAGCAGAGTCCAATTTTAATACAAGCGCTGTCAGCAGCGCCGGTGCCGTCGGTATCATGCAGCTGATGCCTGCCACCGCAGCATCTCTCGGTGTCACAGATTCCTACGACGCCTACCAGAATATCATGGGCGGTGCGAATCTGATCTCCCAGCTGCTTGCCAGGTACAACGGCGATACCTCTCTTGCGCTTGCGGCATACAACGCCGGCAGTGCAAATGTCGATAAATACGGCGGTATTCCACCGTTTAGCGAGACACAGAATTATGTCCAGAAGGTTCTCTCCTATATGGGAAGCGATACGAACACCGTCGCATCCGCATCCACTTCAGAGACTTCCGAAGATATTGCAACGACGGTAAGCAATTTTATCGCCGCAAACAACATCAGCCAGGACACGGTAGAGAAGCTGCTTACGCTTCTTGAGGTGTTAAACGCTTAACAATTACATTTCATGCAACCGTAACACATGAGAATCCTGCCTGCAGGATTCTTTTTTCTGTAACTGGAAACTTCCGTTCCTATTACAGAATATCATCCCTCTGCCTGCGTCCCTGTAATCGTCTCGATCTGCTCTTCCAGATAGCCGTTGAACTCCGTCATAAAACGGCTTACCGTCCTCACATCCTCGACGGAATAGCGCGCCAGAAATTCCATATCGCGCTTCTCCCATCGCTGATGCCGCTTCGCATGCTCATCAAACAAAAGTCTGCCCTGATCCGTCAGCTTGAAATATACTTCTTTTCTGTTCGTCTCCAGCGTATATTTTTCGATCAGCCCTTTGGCAAGAAGCTTCTTGGTCATCTTGCTGATCGCGCCGCGCGTCATCCCCATGTGCTCCGCCACCTTCGTGACGTTCGGCAGTTCCAGTCTTCCGATATAGTCGATACAGTGTGTCTCCGAATAGCCGTATTCATCCAGACACTGGTTTTCCGTCAGTTTGGAAAGCATATCCTGCCGCTCCAGCATGAGCGCGATTTCTTTTAACAGCTCTTCCCGATCTTTCATGCAGACTCTTCCTTTTTCTAACATGGTATTTTGTTCCCAGTTCCTACTGTATCTCATTATTGTTTCCATGTCAACAATATATTTCTTTTACCTGCCGCTGATGATGCCGTAGCACTCCGGGCGCCTGTCGCGGAACAGCCCCCACTCCAGCCGTCTGGCATCCAGCTCGTCCAGGTCATATTCCTGCACCAGTATCTCTTCCTCGTCGCGCCCTGCCTCCGCCAGAATTTCTCCGGTCTCATCGGTCAGGAAAGACGATCCGTAAAAAACGAGCGCCGAACGCTGTCCGCCGTTTTCCTCACAGGGTTCTACCGTCTCCTCCCCGATCCGGTTTGCCGCAACAACGGGCATCAGATTGGCTGCCGCATGTCCCTGCATACAGCGTCTCCAGTGCGGCATACTGTCGCACTCTAAGATCGGTTCCGATCCGATCGCCGTCGGATAAAAAAGCAGCTCCGCCCCTGCAAGCGCCATACAGCGCGCGCTCTCCGGAAACCACTGATCCCAGCAGATTCCCACGCCGATTCTGCCGTAGCGCGTAGAAAATACCTGAAATCCGGTATCCCCCGGCGTAAAATAGAACTTTTCCTGATAGTAGTGATCATCCGGGATATGCGTCTTGCGATAAACGCCGAGCACCGTTCCGTCCGCGTCGATACAGGCGATGGAATTGTACAGGTTGTTCACATCCCGCTCATAAAAGCTGATCGGGAGCACCACGCCAAGCTCCGCGGCAAGCCGCATGCCCATGCGCACCGCATCGTTCTCCATCACAGGCTTTGCATAATGATAGAAGTCATACCGGCGCTGCTGGCAAAAATATTCCCTCTCAAAAAGTTCCGGCAGAAGGATCACATTTGCTCCCTCTGCCGCCGCCTTTCGCACCATGGCTTCCGCCTTTTTTAAATTCTCCTCCAAAGATGCCGCACAGCGCATCTGAATTGCCGCCACTTTCACTTTGTTCATGCTTTTTTCCTCATTTTGTCTCTGTCCTCTTTGTCACTGCTGCGTTTTTGTTGCTGCATTTTTGCAGCTGCCCCACTTTTACCGCAGTTCCTCTTTTAACACGCTCACTTTTTTGCCGCCGGGATCTGCTGTGTAATACAGTGGATATTCCCGCCGCCGACTAAAATTGCACGCGCCTGCACCGAAATAATCTTCCGCCCCGGATTCCACTGCGCAAGCAGTGCGGCCGCGCGCCTGTCGCTCTCCTCATTCTCCCCGCCAAACGCCGGAAGGATGACTGCCTCGTTGGAAAAATAAAAGTTCACGTAGGATGCCGCAAGACGCTCTCCCGCCTCCCGCTCATCCTCCCCTTCGGCAAACGAATAACCTGCCAGTTCCTCCTCTGTAATGCAGACCGGATGATCGGGAATCGGAAGCTTGTGAATGACAAGCTTTCTTCCGCGCGCATCCGTCTCGCCCTCCAGGTACACAAGCGTCTGCTGTGATAGCGGATACTGGGGATCTGTTTCATCGTCCGTCCATGCAAGCACCACCTCGCCCGGGCGCAGGAACGCGCAGACGTTATCCACATGCTCGTTCGTCTCATCCTGATAGATTCCACGCGGCAGCCACAGCACTTTTTTTATGCCAAGATACGTTCCAAGCTTCTCCTCGATCTCCTCGCGCGTAAGCCCCGGATTGCGCCCCGCACTCAAAAGGCACGCCTCCGTCACCAGAAGCGTCCCCTCACCGTCGCTGTGAATCGATCCGCCCTCCAGTACAAACGGCGCGGCATCGTAACACGCATAGCCGTACTTTGCGGCAAACGCCTTTGCAAACGCATCGTCCAACGCCCAGGATGCATACAGTCCGTCCACCGATCCTCCCCAGGCGTTAAATAACCAGTTCACTGCCCGCACCCTGCCGGCGCCGTCTTTCACAAAGGTCGGCGCCACATCTCTTGCCCAGGCATCGTCTGTCTCCAGTTCAAAGACCGTCACCCGCTTTTTCCACGGCGCGTCCCCACCGGTCAGCATCTCTCGCGCGGAGTCAATGGCATCCCGCCCGGCTGCCACATATACGTTTTCACTCTGCGCAATCGCTGCAATCACATCCCGGAATGCAATCCGCGCATCGCGTGCGCCGTAAATCCAGGAACCCGGGCGCGACGGCCAGATCAGAATGCAGCCGTCATGCGGTTCGTACTCCCCCGGCATAAAAAATCCGTCCGCCTGCGGCGTTGTCATTCTCTCTTTTGGATCTTCTGCACACTTTTGCATCTTTTTCTCCATTTCCTCTACCCTCATCCAAGTCATCTTCCCTTGTCCTGGATGTCTTCCAAAACCGGTTATGACAACCGCCCTTTGAAATCTTCATAGCCGAACTGCTTTAACATCTCAACCTCCCCGTCTTCCCGGAGCATTGCGATCGACGGAAGCGGAATTCCATTAAAGGTATTATTCTTCACCATCGAGTAGATTGCCATGTCCTCAAACACCAGACGGTCGCCGATCTGAATCTCGTGTGTGAAACTGTAGTCCCCGATGACGTCCCCCGCCAGACAGGTGAGCGAGGACAGCCGATAGGTGTATTTCTGCTCCCCCGCCGTAAATCCGTCCCGAAGCGGTGGACGATACGGCATCTCAAGAACGTCCGGCATATGACACGCCGCAGACGCATCCAGAATCAGAATATCCATCCCGTTGTGTACAATATCGCACACTTCCGTTACCAGATATCCCGCATTTAAGGCAACCGCCTCGCCGGGCTCCAGATACACGGCAAGTCCGTAGGTCTCCCTGATATAGCCGATAAGCTTCTTTAAACGCTCTATCTGGTAACCCGGTCTGGTAATATGATGTCCTCCGCCCAGATTCAGCCACCGGACCTGTTTTAAATAAGAAGCAAACTGCTCCTCAAACACATAAAACGTGCATTCCAGATCATCCGCATCCTGCTCGCAGAGCGTGTGAAAATGGAGTCCCTCCACATCCTCCGGCAGTTCATAGCTTCCATCCTCCTGCCGTCTCATGCCAAGTCCGGCAAGTCCTTTCTCAAACGCCTCTCTTGTCATGCCGAGTCTGGAACCGGGCGCGCAGGGATCATAGATCGCATGTCCCTCCTGCGTGGAATACTCCGGATTGATCCGAAGTCCGATGCTGACACGGTGCTCCGTACCACTGGCGGCATTCTGCGCCGCCACCTTCTTCCTATGTCTGACATACTGCGCAAAGGAATTAAAAATCACATGGTCGCAGAGCGTGACCAGTTCCTCCATATCGCTGTCCTTGTACGCCGGAGCAAACACATGGTTCTCACGCCCCATCTCCTCTGCGCCGAGACGCGCCTCGTAGAGTCCGCTCGCTGTGGTACCGCTGATGTATTGTCCAATCAACGGATAGAGCGCATATGTGGAAAACGCTTTCTGCGCCAGCAGGACATGGCATCCCGTGTCCTGCTCCAGATTATGCAATATTATTAAATTCTCTTTTAATTTTTTCTGATCCACCACATAGCATGGTGTCGGAAGTTCATTCCACTTCATTGCTCTCGTCTCTCCCTGTCCGGCTCTTTTTACGAACGGCTACGCCACCGTCTTGGGGTTCTCATCGACAACCCACGGCAGTCCGTACTGGTTGAGCATATCCATAAACGGATCCGGATCAAACTCCTCGATATTGAAAACGCCGTCCTTATCCCACACCTTATCTACAACAAGCGCTGCACCGATCATTGCCGGAACTCCTGTCGTGTAGGAGATCGCCTGTGAGCCAACCTCCCTGTAGCACTCCTGGTGATCGCAGACGTTATAGATATAGATCGTCTTTTCCTTGCCATCCTTCTTGCCGGTAAAAATACAGCCGATGTTCGTCTTGCCAACGGTTCTAGGACCCAGTGACGCCGGGTCCGGAAGCAATGCCTTTAAGAACTGGATCGGCACGATCTCTCTTCCCTCATACTGGATCGGGGAAGTGGAGAGCATTCCGACATCCTCCAGACACTGCATATGGGTCAGATAGCTCTGACCGAAGGTCATGAAGAAGCGGATGCGCTTGACTCCCGGCACATTCTTTGCCAGAGACTCGATCTCCTCATGATGAAGCAGATACATGTCTTTCTCGCCAACCTGTGGGAAATTATATTCTCTTTTAATTTCCATCGGTTTTGTCTCTACCCAGTGTCCGTCCTCCCAGTAGGAGCCGTTTGCGGATACCTCGCGGAGGTTGATCTCCGGGTTGAAATTGGTGGCGAACGGATAACCGTGGTCTCCACCGTTGCAGTCTAAGATATCGATGTACTCGATCTCATCGAAATAATGCTTCAGCGCATAGGCGGTAAACACGCTCGTCACGCCAGGGTCAAAGCCGCTGCCAAGAAGCGCCGTGATGCCGGCATCCGCAAAGCGTTTCTGATATGCCCACTGCCAGGAATAATCGAAGTACGCGGTAAAGCCCGCCTCCTTGCAGCGCTTCTCATAAATTGCACGCCACGCCGGATCGTCGGTATCTTCCGGTTCGTAGTTCGCGGTATCGATGTAGTCCACCTTGCATGCCAGGCAGGCATCCATAATCGTCAGATCCTGGTAAGGCAGCGCCACATTTAACACGGCATCCGGCTTGTAGTCACGGATCAGTGCGATCAGTTCGTCCACATTATCCGCATCCACCTTCGCTGTCGTGATCACTGTATCCGTCGTTCCCTGCAGCTTTTCCTTTAACGCGTCACATTTTTCTTTTGTGCGGCTTGCAATACAGATCTCCGAAAAAGTCTTGCTGTTCTGGCAGCATTTGTGAATTGCCACCCCTGCTACTCCGCCACATCCGATAATCAATAATCTTCCCATCTACTTATCCTCTCATTCTGCCGTCCTGCGGCTGTATTTTCTATTTTTATATTATTTATATCATTCTGCCAACGGATGACAGAACGCTCCGCTGACTGTCCCGTCAGAGTCCGTTCTGTCCCGCATCTGCCATTTACCTTCTGCCTTCCTCTTCCTCAAGCATATCCTCGACATATTTTGGCAGCATAAACGCTCCCTTATGAAGATTGGTCGTATAATACCAGGTCTTGATCCCGCGTGCTTTCCAGCGCTCCACATTCAGATCCGTCAGCGGGTGATATTTTTTTGACGCAAATCCGAACAGCCAGTACCCGGAGGAACAGGTCGGAATGTGCGCCTGATACACACGGCTGATCGGGAAACTGTGACTCGCCTTGCGGTGCATCACGCGGCAGGACTCCTCATCCTCGTCATAAAAAGGACTGCCGTGCTGGTAGACCATAATGCCGTCTTCTTTTAATGCGCGGTAACAGTTCCCATAAAATTCCTTGGTGAACAATCCCGCCGTATGCCCGAGCGGATCGATCGCATCATTGATGATCAGATCGTAGGCATCATGCTTTGTGCGCAGAAAGCGCAGTCCATCCTCGTAATAGATATTGACGCGCGGATCTTCCAGTCCGCAGGCGTTGTCCGGGAAAAACTTCCTGCACACATCCACGAATGTCCGGTCGGATTCCACGACGTCGATCTGCTCGATCTCCTCATAATAGGAAAGTTCTCTCGCCACACCGCCGTCTCCGCCACCGATGACCAGCACTTTTTTCACATGCGGATGCACCGCCATCGGCACATGCACAATCATCTCATCGTAGATGAACTCATCCTTTTCTGAGAAGACGATGCTGCCATCGGAGCTTAAAAATCTGCCGAATTCCCTGGATTCAAACACGTCGATCCTCTGAAAATCCGTCTGCTCCCCGAACAGCTGCTTCTCCACTTTGACCGACACCTTCACATGATCGGTCTGATTATCCGAAAACCATAACTCCACGCTCTCTTCCACCTTCCCCAGACCGTATCGCACGGTCTGCTGCTTCCTTACGCCTGTTCTTCCTGACTGTATGCTCTTCCTTAAGAGCTATTCTTCCGGCGGTCTTATTTCCACACCTGCCGGTCATCCACTAAGACATTTAAGTGCTCCACCGCCGGATCTTCCGTTCCCTGCATGGAGCAGCCCTTCTCCTTGGCATAGATGATATATTCGATGATCTCCGGCGTAATCATCTCACCCGGCGCGAGAATCGGAATTCCCGGCGGATAGCACATCACAAACTCTCCGCAGATCTTTCCTGCCGTCTCCCGGATCGGCATGCATTTTTTCTCTGCGTAAAAAGCCGCCTGCGGTGAAACAAGAACGGTCGGATTTATATATTCTGTATTTAACATCTGTGCAGGATCCTTGGAATACAAGCGTTTGACGTCTGCCAACGCTCCCACCAGCCGCTCGATATCCTGGATACGGTCACCAATGGAAATATACGCCAGGATATTTGCGATATCTCCAAGCTCGATCTGGATGTCATACTCATCACGCAGCAGGTCATAAACC